>ERZ795048.2790-NODE-2790-length-13686-cov-7.161030_pt1 | contig 13686 bp, 14 predicted proteins | sample MGYA00375132_ERZ795048 | MGnify/ENA primary metagenome ERZ795048 (study PRJEB30177, sample SAMN05720225) | activated sludge metagenome | isolation source: Anaerobic digester | place: Hong Kong | collected 2014-12-17 ...
GAACCGATCGCGATCCGCTGGCTCAAGCGCTATGCGATGGATGCCTTCACCCCGGAGCAGGTACGCGACATCGTCGGCACGCCGCAGGTGGCGCCAAGCGGTCGCCGCATCGCGATTGTGGGATCCGGTCCGGCCGGCCTCACTGCCGCCTATGACCTTGCGCGGCAGGGTCACCAGGTCACCGTGTTCGAAGGCCTGGACAAGCCGGGCGGCATGCCGCGCTGGGGCATCCCCGAATACCGGCTGCCCTACGAGCGGCTGGATGCCGATATTGCTGTGATCGAGGGGATGGGCGTGGAGATCCGCTGCAATACGTGGATCGGGCGTGACATCAGCATGGAACAGCTGAGGGAAGATTTTGACGCGGTACTGCTCGGCCTCGGCCTGCAGCTCGGTCGCTCGACACGCATCCCCGGCGCCGATCATGCGGCCGTGCACAAGGCCGTCGAGGTATTGCGCTGGGTGACTGAGGGCCGTGCATTCAAGGTACCTCGCACCGCCGTGGTGATCGGCGGTGGCAACGTCGCGATGGATGCCGCACGCAGCCTCGCGCGGCTGCAGCGCAAGACATTCGGTGAAGTCCGCGTCACGGTCAGTGCACTCGAGGATTTCGACCACTTTCTGGCCGACCCCGAAGAGGTCAGGGAATCGGACGAGGAAGGCATCGTTATCCTGCCAAGCCGGGGGCCACAGGAATGCATCACCGAGGATGGCCGGCTTATCGGCCTGACGACGCTCAGGGTGATGTCGATCTTCGATGATCAACACCGCTTTGCACCCAGGTACGACGAGACCGACCGGCAGTTGCACGAGGGCGAGATGATCGTCGAGGCGATCGGCCAGATGACCGATACCGGCCTCCTCGGTGAAGAGTTGACCGAAGCACTCGAATGGAGCCGTGGGCGCCTGCAGGTCGATGCCGACGGCCGCACCTCGCAGCCATGGCTGTGGGCTGCCGGCGACATGGTCCACGGACCGGACGTGGTACACGCGGTGGCTGACGGTCATCGCGCCGCGCGCAGCATCCATCGCTACCTGACATCGGATGCAATACAGGAGGAGGCATCGTGAGTGAGCATCCCGAAGGCCATGTTCACGGCCGTGACCGGCTGCGCAACAGCCAGACCGTTGGCGAGATCCTGGAAACAGCCATCTCGTTCGAGCGTACGGCACGCGATTTCTACCGCGACCTGGCACCGAAAGTCAGCAAGCGTATCCGCTGGCTGGTCGAAGAGCTGGCCGAGGAAGAGCAACGCCACTTCGATCTGTTCGGCGAACTGATGCAGCGTGACGACATTCATGCACAGATCCAGGCACGCATCGCCACACCGGCAGCCGACAACAAGTTCTCCGACTGCATCCACCTGCCGGATCTCGGTGACGACCCGGATGACCAGACGGTGCTGCAGTACGCCCTGGGGCGCGAACATGCAGCAATGGAGCAGTACCGCGAACTGGCGCAGACCACGGCACCAGGACCGGTCCGCGAGCTGTTCATCTTCCTCGCCGACGAGGAGACGCAGCACAAGGCAGAACTGGAAAAACTGTACTACGAGATCGTGCACAGTGGTGGCGTTTAAGCCGCATAGCGCCTGATCATCCACGACCGGTCCTGCAACGGGGCCGGTAACAGGGGCAGCCTGGCAGCAGCGCCCGTCAAGCCGGTGAACGGCACACGCATCGCACCGCAGCACTTTGCACTGGCGATCTCGCCATTTTCGACCATAATTCAAAAAAGCCTTACGAATTAATGTCCTTGACTGGTTTTCCGGCAGTTGGCTGTCGCCATTGTGTCAACAAGAAGAAAGAGAGTGATTGGTAATGTCGACAATCTATGTCCTGGTAGCCCCAACCGTACTGTTGCTCGCGCTGCTCGCCATGCTGGTCGCCGTATCCCGGCGTCATCGCCGTATCCTGCCAAAACTCCCTATCGATCGACGGCGTCGTACGGCCAACACAAGGTTGCACACCTTGCAGCAGAGTGGCCGTTATTGGGGTGTGCGCATCGATTCCCATTGCCGTGCGACGTCGCCACTGGTCGGCCGCGAATATGCGTTCGATTCGGCACCGCACCTGCCGTACCAGGGATGCAATGCCGCTGTCTGTAGTTGCAGCTATGTCGGCCTGGCCGAGCGGCGCAGTCTCGTCGACCGGCGCACCGGACAGGATCGCCGAAGCAGCACTCGTGTCGAATCGGATGACAGGCGTACCGAAAGACCGCGCCGCGAGACCGAGCTCAACCCCTGGTCGGTGTACGGCAGCCTAAGCACTGACAGCTGACCCCCCTGACCGCCGAAACTGCCGGCGCATAATCAGCGACTGGCCGACGCCCGGCCTTTCGCCTGATACATTAGCGCCATGCAAATACTGGTGATCGAAGACAATCCGGATCTGGCGGGTAATCTCTGCGACTTTCTCGAGGCTCGCCGACACACAGTGGATATTGTCCACAATGGTCTTGCCGGTCTGCGCTTCTGCCTCGAGAACACCTATGACGTCATCGTACTCGACCTGACGCTGCCGGGAATGGACGGCCTGGAGGTATGTTCGCGATTGCGCGCCGCCGGTCGTTCCACACCGGTCCTCATATTGACCGCCCGTGACACCCTGGCCAACAAGCTCGAGGGATTTGGCAGTGGCGCGGATGACTACCTGGTGAAGCCGTTCGCGATGCCGGAACTGGAGGCCAGACTCCAGGCGCTGGCCAGACGCGGTCGCGGCGAATTGACGACCGCCTTATTGATGGTCGCCGACCTGACGTTCGACCCAAAGACGCTCAGAGTCGAGCGTGGTGGACAACGCATCGACCTCGCACCGATCCCATTGCGCATCCTTTCGATTCTGATGCGACATTCGCCAGCCGTGGTGCGCCGTGAAGACCTGGAACGCGAGATCTGGGCCGATAACCCGCCGGACAGCGACGCGCTGCGTGCGCATATTCACGCATTGCGTAGCGCGATCGATCGTGGTGCCGAAATCTCTCTGCTGCATACAGTACGCGGAATCGGATACCAGCTGGCCGGACCTGATGAGCGCTAGCCTGCGCAACCGCGTCGCCGTCACCCTGGCGGTATTCGGCGCTGCTGTCAGTCTGGCGCTCGCCACCGCGATATATCTGGTGTCACATGACCTGGAGCGCCGACTCGTCGACGAGACCCTGAATGCCGAACTCGATGACCTGATCGAGCGACGGCATCGCAACCCGCAGTCGGTCCCCGAACGCACCGCCACGATTCAAGCATTCGTGGTCAATCCGGGCAGCAGCAATGTCGGCGTCCCGCCACAGGTTGCCGAGATGACCACCGGACAACACCAGCTGTCGCTCGATGACACACCCTATCGGGTCGCCGTACGCGATGTCGGAAGCCAGCGCTTCGTAGTGCTCTACGACGTCAGTGCGCTGCAGCGACGCGATCAGGGATTCGCCCTCCTGCTGGCGGTCAGCGTGCTCCTCATCACGGTGATCTCGGCATTGTCGGGTCGCTGGCTCGCCTCGCGCGTGATCGCGCCGGTCACCGAACTGGTGAGTCGCGTGGCCCAACTACGACCCAACGACCCGCCACCGAAGCTGGCCAGTGAGTTTCCCTGGATCGAGATACAACAGCTGGCGGCTGACTTCGATGCCTACCTCAGCCGGCTTTACGCCTTCAACGAAAGGGAAAACCTGTTTACCGGCGACATCAGTCACGAGTTGCGCACCCCGCTCGCCGTGATTTCCGGGGCAACGGAGCTGCTGCTCTCAGACGTGGACATGGATGAACGAAACCAGGCACGGGTCGCACGTATCGGCCGCGCTGTCGCCGAGATGAGCGAAATGACCAGCGCGCTGCTCGCCCTGGCCCGTGCGCAGGAAGGCGTTCCGGTGCCCGTTGCCGCCTACGACGTCGGACATGCCGTCGGCGAGTTGGTCGAGCGTTATCATGCCCTGTTCAGTCACAAGCCAGTGCAATTGCACCTGAAGGTTTCCGGCAACCCACGGTTGACAGCAGACCGCGCGGTGCTGTCGATGGTGCTTGGCAACCTTCTGCGCAATGCACTCAGTTTTACCAGCAAGGGTTCGGTCACGGTGTGCGTGACCGCGGATGCCATCGAGGTACATGACACAGGGAGTGGTATCGGTGATATCGACGTCGCCGAGCTGTTCCGACCCTATATGCGGGGACATGACAGCGAAGGGGCCGGACTTGGCCTGTCACTGGTACACCGCCTTTGTGAACGCCATGGCTGGCACATCGAACTCACAAACATCGACGGCGGCGGAACACTCGCACGGCTGGCTTTTGCTCCGGATACAAGCGCGCCGGACAAGGGGTCCGCTTCCACCTCACACGAGGAATATTTGCCGTCTTAACGGTTTCTTAACACACCCTTCCCACTCTCTTTACGGGCTCGTCGCTAGTCTGGTCAGCAACCCGACATCACGACCGAACACAGCGGAGCCCCCATGCAGTACAGCGCACCCCAGGTACATACCCCCGTCGATCAGCCACTCCCGTTACACAAGCTGCGCTACCCGGCAATCGTCGCCGCAGCTGCTGCCGTGAGCTACGGACTGAGCTCCCATCACATCATGCTCGTTGCCCTGATCGTTGGCGCGGTATGGCTGCTCGTCGACCGCATTCGCTCGAGCGGCCGGCAGGCCGTCATGGCGCAAGGTCACGGACGGATTCTGCAGGCGGATGGCGGCAGCTTCCCCGGAAGCGCCCCGCATTCGGCACAGGTCTCCGTACCGACGCGGCCGGTCATGGACGGTGGGAGCATGGAACACCACAACAGCAGGGCGGCTGACGACACCACCGCTCCTTTCGCGGAACGATGAGGGCACTGGCACTCGACCTGTTCGGGTATGCGGCGAGGACCTGGGGACCAAAAAGCCAGCACCTTGGCAGACTGCTGCCTTTTCTGATCTGGCTACCACGCGTCAACCGTAAATCGCTGCGCGATGATCTGCTGGCCGCCCTGACCGGTGCCATCGTTGTACTGCCGCAAGGTGTGGCGTTCGCGACCATCGCCGGCATGCCGCCGGAATACGGCCTGTATGCCGGCATGGTGCCAGCGATTATTGCGGCCCTGTTCGGCTCGTCGTGGCACCTGGTGTCCGGGCCCACCACGGCGGCATCCGTCGTGCTGTTCTCCTCGCTGAGCGCCTTGGCAGAACCGGGCAGCGCCGAATATGTCCGCCTGGCACTGACCCTGACTCTGATGGTCGGTGCAATCCAGCTGTTTATGGGTTTTGCCCGCCTGGGCACCCTGGTGAACTTCATCTCCCACTCAGTCATCGTCGGATTCACGGCCGGCGCGGCAGTCCTGATCGCGACCAGTCAGATCAAGCACTTTTTTGGATTGCCAATCGCACGCGGCAGCAGTCCGCTGGAGACGCTGCATTCCCTTCTGGCACACAGCAGTATGGTCAATCCACGGGTCTTGGCCGTGGGACTGGTCACCCTCGCGGCCGGCATCGGTCTCAGACGTTACGTGCCGCGCTTTCCCTACATGATCGGCGCAATGCTGATCGGCAGTCTAACGGCCTTGGCGCTGGGCGCGCCCGCGCACGGTATCGCCACTGTCGGCGCCCTCCCCGACCACTTGCCGCCTCTGTCTTTGCCGATGTTCGACCTTGCCACGATGCGTGACCTCGCACCCACTGCGCTGGCAGTGACACTGTTTGCCCTGACCGAAGCGGTCTCCATCGCGCGTTCGATCGCGGTCAAAGCCAACCAGCATATTGACGGCAGTCAGGAATTCATCGGCCAGGGTCTGTCCAACATGGTCGGCAGCTTCTTTTCGGGCTACGTGGCGACAGGGTCTTTCAACCGCAGCGGGCTCAATTACGAGGCCGGCGCCAAGACTCCACTGGCCGCCATGCTGGCAGGCGTGCTGCTGATGGGCATCGTCCTGCTGGTAGCACCACTTGCCGCCTACCTGCCCAATGCCGCCATGGCGGCGGTACTGATGCTGGTGGCCTGGGGACTGATCGACCGTCATCATATCCGCAAGATCCTGCGTGCCAGCCGTTCGGAAACGACTGTCATGGCGGTAACCTTTCTGTCCGCGCTGTTTCTGGATCTTGAGTTCGCCATACTCGCTGGTGTCGGGCTGTCGCTGATTGCCTACCTCAACCGCACATCACGACCGCACCTCGAAGAGCAGCTGCCAAACGCTTTGCTGCCGAAGCGCAGATTCACCGATGCAAGTGACCTCGATCATTGCCCCCAACTGCGGATGGTCCAGCTCGACGGTTCGCTTTTCTTTGGTGCGGTGAGCCACGTCACGGAGCGCCTGCGCCGACTCGAACGCCGCGACACCACCCCGAGCGACCTCGCGTTGATCGCGCACGGTGTCAATTTCATCGACGTCGCCGGCGCGGAGTTTCTCGTCCAGGAATCGGCCCGCCTGCGCCGCCAGGGGCGTCGCCTGTATCTTTTCAGTGTCAAGCCCAAGGTTCTGGCGTTCCTGCGTCGAGGCGGCTATCTCGACGAACTGGGCGCGGACAGCATCCATGAATCCAAGAGTGCCGGCATCGCGGCTGCTTTGCGGCACATCGACCCACAGCGCTGTCGAGGGTGCTCCGCGCAGGTATTCCTCGAATGTCCGAGTTACTCGGGGGTTCGCGCCGATGTGCCAGGCACATAGGGAACGCCCGGCCAGGCGATCGGTCAAAGCGTACCAGCAGCCGGCCATTCCTGGCGTCCGCGGCTTCATGAGGTGACAAGTGGCGACCCGCAACGGTTCTCTGAGAAGGATGAAGAAACGGTCATTGCTTACACTTGCGGCACTCGGGCTTCTGGTGATCGTTTCCGTATCGTTGGCGGCCGTTTTCGATTTTAACGGCCTTGCCATCGCCCGGCCCAATCTCTACGCGCCCGAGCGCCAGGCCCTGATCGAGGCCGAATGGCAGCTGTCGCGGGCTTTTGCTCATGAGCCTGCACAAATGGACGAACCATCCCTGGTTCGCCAACAGGTGCGGACCGCGCTGGACTGGCTGGACAAGGCGTCCCGGGCCGACCCCGCGCACTATCGGCGTATCGCTGATCTGCAACGACAGGTCAGGGCATTGGAGGCAGCTGACCAGGCTGCACGCGCCAATACCGAGCAGCGTGCGCGAATCTACGATCAAGTCGTCGCTGAACTAAAGGCCTTGAGTACCGGGCACCAGAACGACGTGGTGGGCGTCGGCTCCTAGGCATCTGCGCACCGGGGCGTGGCGGACCAACGGACGCCGCGTTTTGAAGTCGCACTTCACACTGTTCTATATACGCATCCTTGGGAATCACCTGCATCCTACCGGGTTGCGAAGCAGCGTAAACTGGCTGCCTAAAGCCATTCCATGATTTTGATCGAGCAGTGAACAAGCTCCCAATTCTCGGAATCGTCGGATTCCTGTGCATGATCTTCAGCCTGACGGTGATCCCTCCACTGCTGCTGTCGCTTTACTATGCCGACGGTGAAGCGATCCACTTCGCTCTTTCGTTCCTGCTGATTCACATTACCGGTCTGCTGCTCTGGTTGCCGGCGCGAGGGAAGATCGGGGATTTCCGGCGACGCGATGGATTCATCATCGTGACGCTCTTCTGGGTCGTCCTCAGCCTGCTGTCCGCAATCCCGTTCATGATTGGGCCGCACCTCAGTTTCATCGACGCTTTTTTCGAAGCGGTATCCGGATTTACCACTACCGGCGCTACAGTGATTGTCGGTCTCGACACGCTGCCCCCCTCGGTTCTCTATTACCGCGGGCAGTTGCAATGGCTCGGTGGAATGGGGCTGATCGTGCTTGCCGTCGCGATCATGCCGATGCTCGGCATTGGCGGTGCACAGTTGTATCGCGCCGAAGCACCGGGGCCAATGAAAGAAGAGAAACTCAAGCCGCGCCTGGCCGAAACGGCCCGTTCGCTTTGGGTAATCTATGTCGGCCTGACCATCGCCTGCGCACTCGGTTACTGGGTGGCGGGCATGAGCATGTTCGACGCAATCGTTCACAGCTACACCACCGTATCAACCGGCGGCTTCTCGACACATGACGCCAGCCTCGGCTATTTCAACAGCGTGGCCATCGAGTTGATCGCCATCGTGTTCATGCTGGCCGGTGGTATCAACTTCGCAGTTCACTATCGCGCGGCAACCAGTCTTTCACTTCGCTCATATTGGCGGGACGAAGAGGTTCGATCGTTTCTTCTGTTTATCGGCGGCGCCCTCGTCGTCATTTCCCTGATGCTTTGGCTACTCGAGGAATACGGTGATTTCCACGAAGCCATCACAAACTCTTTATTCGAGATTGTTTCGGTAATCACCAGCACGGGATTCGGCACAGCTGATTTCTCCACCTGGCCCGGCTTTCTGCCGCTGTTGCTGATCTTTATCAGCTTCATCGGTGGTTGCGGGGGATCCACGGCAGGTGGTTTGAAGGTGTCGCGGGTGCTGCTGGTGATCAAGCAGGGCGGTCATGAAATCGATCTGCTGATCCATCCGCATGCGGTCAAGCCATTAAGGATTGGTGGCCATGTACTGGCACCGCGGGTCAGCCAGGCGATCTGGGGGTTCTTTTCCGTTTATATCCTGGTATTCGCACTGTTCACGCTGCTGATGATGGCCACGGGTCTGGATCAGGTCAGCGCCTTCTCCGCGGTCGCCACCTGCATCAACAATCTCGGACCGGGCCTCGGCGAGGTTGCAGTGACATTCGTGTCGGTGAGTACCTCTGGAAAGTTCATCAGTGTCCTCGCGATGCTGCTCGGTCGACTGGAAATATTCACTGTGCTGGTGATTCTCGCGCCAGCATTCTGGCGCGACTGATACTGTGGTCACGCAGGTGCTGCGCATACGCGCGACCCTGTTTCATCGGGTATCAGCGTTTCCCGCCAGGGTCGTCTCACTCGCCGCGGACGCGTCGGCCTTGCCCGCCAGAACACTCGGTGCCGATGCCCCCATCGAGACATAGATCGAGGTCAGCCCTTCAACCCCGAACGAGGCCGGTTGCACCCAATCGACCGGCACGAACAACAGGCCGCCGCCGACGGGCACCGGAGCCGATGGCACCAGCACGCCGAGATACCGATGCTCGCCGATTTGCACAGGATCCGGACTCGGCAGAAGAGCCAGCACGGCAGTACCGCCTTCACCACCGAAGCTGCACCAGACCGGTGTCATGCGCTTGAGATTGGATTCGTCGCGAGGCTCGAACATGCCGACCAGGCGCCCCGCGAGGTCATACACACTGCCCACCACGGGGATCCGGCCGATCAGGCCATCGAGCAACCGCTTCAATCCGCCCTTCAATCCGATCTGCAGCAACAGGCCAAGCACATAGATGCCTAGCATAACCATCAGCGCACCCACCAGGTAGGCGACCGTCGTTGAATCCACAAAAGGCAGACCCATGCGCACCAGCAACTTGCCTATCACGCTGCCGGGACCGATGAAACGCTCGACGAAACCGCCAATCCAGGCGATGACACCGACTGTGAGGGCGAGAGGCAGCAACGCCATCAGGCCGATCAGGAAAGTCTGCACGAGGCGGGATTTGCGCGGCGGCGTACTCAAGGCATGGTCCTCACGTCAGCTATGCACCAATGACGAGCATCGCCCGCTTTCATGCACGATGCGCGATACACAATCGCCGCCCTCACTCACCGGCCTTCGAGTTCGCGCCGCAATGCAAGCACCTGCGGGTCATTCGGGTAGTGCGCAGAGAGCTGATCCGCATAGCGCTGTGCCACCGCTGTATCGCCGCTGTCACGATTGATCGTCACCAGGGCGAACAGCGCATCGCGATGCGCCGGGTCATGAGACACGACCTCTTCCAGCACATTCAACGCCTGCACCGCATCGCCCGCGGCCTGCAACGCCAGTGCATAGACATAGGCATAACGGGCCTGCCGCGGCTCCGACTCGGCAGCACGGCGAAGATACGGCAAGGCATCATCGAGACGCTTGCGCCGCACCAGCAACAGGCCCAGCGCATGTTGCATGTCTGCATTCTGCGCAACGGCCCCGATGCCTGCACGCAGCGTACGCTCGCCATCATCGTCCCTCTGCTGCTGTCGGTAGAGGTCGGCCAGGTTCACATAGGCGGGAGAGAATGTTGGGTCGAGGCGCATGGCTGTCATGTAAGACTGCTCGGCCTGCTGCGCGTCACCCACAGCCACTGCGATCAGACCGAGGTTGAGATGCGCCTCCGGGCGGTCCGCGTTCACGTTCTGTGACCTCGCGTAAGCGTCGATCGCACCCTCGAGTTGCGTGCGAAACTTTTCCGGCAGACGCTGACGCATCAGCGGAGCAAGGAGTCGCGCCGCGTCCAGACGCACCACACGATCCGGGTCCCCCAACGATGTCCAGCCTTTGTCGACCTGGGTCTGTACATCGACCCCTTCGAGAAAGCGCACTGCCGCGGCACGCACCAGCGTATCGTCATCGCCGATCAGCCGTTGCACAGTGAACAGGTGCTGCGCCTGCGCCACACCCTGCAGGCGGTCGATTGCCGTCGCTCGCGCGATACCGGGCAGAGATCCATTGGCTGCCGTGGCCATCAGACGATCGGCGGCATCGAAGGCACCATCCGCCGCTGCCTGCAGGGCCTCGCCGAAATGCGGCCCGCGATACCTGCTGTCGGGATACCAGGAAGCGACTGCCGCAGCTGCCCAGTCACTGCCCTTGTCGGCATGGCAGGTATCGCACGCGTTCGGCGTGCCCAGTTTGGACGAGAGATCCGGACGCGGTACGCGCAGGCTGTGGTCGGCGCGCCAGTCGTTGACCATGTAGACACGCTGCGGCATGTGACATGCGGTACAGGCCGCGGCTCCGGTCCCGTCTGCGTGATGGTGGTGCGCGGGCGTATCGTACTGCGCCGCGATATGGCATGTGGCACAAACCGCGTTACCCTCGGCACGCAGTTGCAGGCTGTGCGGCTCATGACAGTTCGAGCAGGTGACCCCGGCCGCATACATCCGGCTCTGCAGGAACGAACCATACACATAGACTTCGTCCTTGATCTGGCCATCGGGAAAGTAAAGCCGCTCATCAAGCAGGGCCAGTCGGTGCGTGTCGCTCAGCGGCTCACCGAACCTGTAGTCATCCCAGATCTGCCCACGGCGTGAATGACAACGTGCGCACAGTTCGATCTGCGTGCGCCGTTCACGCGGTACGCTGCGACGTGGCTTGCCAGACTCGGGGTCCACCCCCCAGACGGCCCCGTCGCGATCGGCAAGGTCGACCACAAGGCCCTTGTCTGCACCGGCCTCACCGCCCGGTTGCCGTGCCGCTGCCCGTGCCCAATCGACATGCGCCGAGCCGGGGCCATGGCAGGCCTCGCAGGCGACGTTGATCTCGCTCCAGGTCGTGCGATAGCTGTCGGTAGCGAGGTCGTAGTTCTTTTGCAGGTCCGTCGAATGACACTCGGCACACTGGTAGTTCCAGGTCTGGTCGCGCGCGGTCCAGTGCTGAGGATGACGAAAATCCATCGCTTCGTCCGGATACAGATGGAACCAGTGCTGACCACCCTCTTCTTTGGGCCGGCTGTCCCAGGCGATGCCCAGCGCCTGGACGTGCCCGTTGGCCATCTCGATCAGGTATTGCTGCAATGGGTACCAACCGAACGTATAGCGGATCCGGTAGTCGTGCAGCTTGCCATCGGGACCGTCAGTACGAACAAAAAACTGCCCATCCCGGCGATAGAAACGCGAGGTCACGCCATGCGCCGTGAACTCGGCATTGTTGAAATCACCCAGCACTTTGTCTTCGCTGGCCTCGGCCATCGCGAGGTCATGATGCGAACCGCGCCAGGCTCCAGCCTCGGCCGCATGACACTCAGTGCATTGCGTGCTGCCCACATACTGCGGTGCAGACAGCGCTGTGGCGGCCCAGAGGCTGATCAGGGCGATCAAGATAGCGGGCCTCAATACTGGCTCCTTCGGTCAACGGCGGTACAGCCGCTTGGGGAAACCTTACCGCCGGCCGTCGTCACTGTACCCAGTGTCGAGCGGATACGTCTGCGTCTGCACCGCAGGTACCTTTCTCGGTTTGTATTCGAATCTCTGGCCACCGAGACTGACCTCGTACATCAAGCCGCCCTTGACGATCGTAAACACCGCCATGCCCTTGTAGTAGGCACCCACCGTGGTTGCATCATGCTTGCCACCACTCGCACCTGCCGAACTGCCTGTCGTCGTGGCAGCCGCCTGCGCACCAGCAGTGACCGCTACGGCAGTTGCCTGCGCACCAAACTCGAAATTGCCACCAATGAATTCGCGCAGCGCTCTTTCGTCCTGAAAGACAACGATCTGACTGTATGCCTGCCCACCCAGCTGAAGCCCGAGCGTCAGCTGTTTCATTACGACATCACCGATATAGTCACCGCGGGCAAACACACGGCCTTCCCCATAGGCGCCGCCGACAAACCAGCCCCCCTTGCCAACGGTTGGGAACACTGCGTAACCGTATGCCTCGTCGACAAACGTCCGGTCTTCCAATGCGTTGCGGAACAGATCGACCGTGTCGGCGTAATCGTCCGCAAAGGCCTGCAACACCGGCAGCCAGAGCAGCGACAGCAACACAACAAGTCTCTGAGCCGAATGAACCCTTTTCATTACGCAATTCTCAAGAAAGTAAAGTGAGAGAAAAAATCATCGCCCGCGTAAGACGCGATGTGATGGTACTTCACATTGACCGCGGACAGGCCCTAGCGCAGGCACTCCGCTTCATACCGCTGAGACAGGGCGAATCGTCGCTGCGGTTTGCCCTTGAGCGCCTCCATCTCACGTGCCATCTCGTCGCAACGACTGCCAGGCTCAGGCTTCCCCGTCGACGGCAACGTGGTCAGTTCCACGCGGTCACCCGTTGTCGCCGGGAACATGATCGACTGAGCCGGCTCATCGGCAGCCACGGATTGCGCCGACAACCACACCAAACCGCCCACAAGCACTCCGATCAAACGCATATCGATCTGCCTCAAAACCTGGTTTCCAGACTGTGAAACATACCACCCTGGCGGTGCGAGTCACAGCGTCACCGAGGATCACGGGATGGCCAGCAGGCGGTCTGCCTCCGCTAGAGCCGTTCGAGCAATCGGATCAGAAAGTTGAGTGACACGTCTTCTTCGAGTGCCCCCTCCCAGAACACGTAGTGCGCCTCGTGTCCCACCGCACCGACGGTCAAGTGGGCCTCGAAAGCGGTGGCACCCTCCGGCATGGGGTGCTCACGCGGCAGTCCGAGCGCCTTGATCGCATCGACCAACTGCTGCTCCTGCTCACCGCTCAACCGGCCCTTGCGCGGCGGATGGCTGGTGTAGTCGCCACTCTCGATCACGTAATCGCCGCCATCATCTATCGCAATTTTGAGCGCGTAGTCCTCTTCTCCGACAACCTGATAGGAAATGGGTACCATCCGTTCTCCCCCCAAGGAAACAAGGCAACGCCGGCGGCTCGCCAGCGAACCGATGCCACAATGGCATCGTCCAGCTCTCATTATAGGAAGCCCGGCGATCGAAATGGGCAATCAAAACCGGACCCGCAACGACGCACCCAGACATGGTGCCGTCGATTGGTCGCTCTCACTGACCAACCGACCGGTAGCCTCTTCGAGGCGCAAGACGCCAGCCACCTCGGCGCCGCCAAAAAGGCTCAGCGTGGTATCGGCCGATAGTGACGCCGAATCCGGCGGGCCGCCGTCTCGGCTCAACCGATCGGCAGCAGTCGA
>ERZ795048.2792-NODE-2792-length-13674-cov-4.741538_pt1 | contig 13674 bp, 8 predicted proteins | sample MGYA00375132_ERZ795048 | MGnify/ENA primary metagenome ERZ795048 (study PRJEB30177, sample SAMN05720225) | activated sludge metagenome | isolation source: Anaerobic digester | place: Hong Kong | collected 2014-12-17 ...
GATTTGGAACTTTGGGTAAGAAACCTGCTTCAGCCCAAAATACATTTTAGCCTTGATAATTGAATCAACCTCAGCATGGTCATCATCAATCATATACTTGGTGGTAATCCTTACATCATTTTTCTGTCCATAGGTTATAACCGTTGGCATTTCTCCAAAAGCATCATTCAGCAGGTTACGAACCTCAGCCACCTCAACATCATGTTTAAACTGGATAACATAATTCCTTCCTCCTGCAAAATCAACCCCTTTCGTTAATCCCTTGGTAAACAGCGAAGTGACACTCAACAGGATCAGGATTCCAGATATGATATAGAATGTCTTGCGCTTCCCAATAAAATTGATATTGGTATTGGTAAAAAATTTCTCTGTAAGCTTGGTTGAGAAAGACAGCCTCTTGCCTTTTTCCAGCATGGATTCATACACCAGCCTGGTAAGAACAACCGCAGAGAACAGAGATGTAATGATACCGATAACCAGGGTAGTTGCAAAACCTTTGATAGGTCCGGTTCCAAAGAAGAACAGGATCAGACCTGTCAGGAATGTTGTTACGTTGGCATCGATAATTGCAGAGTAGGCATTCTTATATCCATCCTTGACAGCCAGTTTCTTCCCTTTCCCGGCTGCAAGCTCTTCCTTGATCCTTTCATAAATAAGCACGTTGGCATCCACCGACATACCGATGGTAAGCACAATACCGGCAATACCGGGCAGGGTAAGTGCCGCCTGCAATGAAGCCAGCACACCGACCAGGAAGAACATGTTAGCCAGCAAGGCGATGTCAGCTACCCAACCGCCCCTGCGGCTGTAATAGAATACCATGTAAAGGAGTACAACCACGAAAGCTATCAGGAAAGATGTAAAACCATCCTTAACTGATTTTGCTCCAAGTGAAGGTCCAATCACTTCGCTGGATTCGATCCTTGCCCGGGCTGGCATTTTACCTGACTTAAGGATATTTGCCAGGTCAGTAGCATCGGTCTGGGTGAAGTTACCCGAAATTGATGAGCTTCCACCGGTAATTTCTTCGTTTACATTCGGAGCAGAATAAACAACTCCATCAAGTACAATGGCGATGGCCTTTCCCACATTTTCCCTGGTGAGGTTTGCCCATCTCTTCGCACCTTCCTTATTCATATTCATGGAAACCTCAAACTCACCTGTGTAGGGATCGGTGGAAGGACGTGCATCAGTTACATATTTTCCATCCATTGCAGGCAGTCCGTTCCTGGCAGCTTTCAGTGCATAGAGATACAGGAATTCGGTTTCATCTCCCTGGGACTGGAAATGCCATGCAAAACGCAGGTCGGCGGGGAAAAGGGCTTTCACCTGGGGAATGGAGAGGTAAGCATTTACCTTTGCAGTATCTTTAAGTAATGCGACTCCAATATACGGTCCTTCGAGTAATTGATAATTATTATCAGTGTATGGTTTTAATACAGCAAATAAGGGATTTTCCTTTAAGAAGGCTGTCTCTTGCTCTTCAAACAAAGCAGTTGAATCCGTTCCTCCCAATATGCTAAGGTCGCCCGTATCCAGCAACAGGTCATCATCCAGCAGGTCATTAGAATTATCTGTCGCAGGAGCCTCCTGTGAAACAGTTTCTTCTATTTTCTCTTCTCCCTTAAGTAAACTGGAAGCATTCTGTATATCTGCAATGAGCTGATTTGCCTCTTCAACCTCTGTCCAGATATCAGTATTCTTATAGGTTGTCCAGAATTCCAGGTTTGCTGTTCCGGTAAGAAGCTTGGTCACACGCTCTGGCTCTTTAACACCGGGAAGTTCCACCAAGATACGTCCCTGACGCTCCAGTCGCTGGATATTCATCTGTACCACACCAAAGCGGTCGATCCTGTTCCTAAGTACGTTATAGGAGTTGTCGATGGCGTTCTGAGCCTGTTCTTTCAGGTAGGCAACCACTTCCTCGTTGGATGTATTGAAATCAATTTCTCCCCTGGATTCCGGGGTCATGAAAAATTGTGCAAGCTGTCCCCCGGGATTCTGCTCTTCAAAAGCATCAGCAAAGAGGTCAATCATATCAGCTGTAGAATTCAGCTTCTTCTCTTTCGCTGCTTTCATGGTCTCCGTGAAAACCGGATCAGTCAAATACTGTGGAGCTGCCAGTGAACGTATGATATCTTCAACAGCTATTTCCAACACGACGTTCATCCCGCCTTTCAGGTCAAGACCAAGATTGATCTCTCTTTCCTTACATTCCTGGTAGGTATATTTCTTCAGGAATAAGAAGTTATAAGTAACCTGATCTTTCATGGAATCCAGGTATGCTCTTTCCACTGTCACATTACCCTGAGCAACTTCCTTGGCATCACGTTCAACCATTATGGCTTTGAAGCTGAACATCAACTGATAGAGACAAATTGCGGCGAATACAATTGCAAGCAATCTGACCGCTCCTTTATTCTGCATTTTTAACTAGTTTATTAATAGTGAGTTATTACGTCTTTCTATTCGGACCGCAAATATAATATTATTTTTTTGAAATTGGCTGAAAGTGAAGGCGCAAAAAAGCCGTAGAAAACAGGAAGATTACCTCAATAAAAGCTACTTCCATTAAAAAACAAGCGTGAAGAAACCAGGGTTTTCTTCACGCTTGATATAAGCTGGAAGCTATAAATTTAAAAAAGCTTCATGTCGTCCAGTACTTTCATAACGGTTCTGACAGATTCCGCAGAAGTATTGAGCATTTTCTTTTCATCTTCGTTCAGGGAGATCTCAATGATCTCTTCAACTCCTGATTTACCCAGTTTTACTGGTACTCCCAGGTAGAGGTCCTTGATACCATATTCTCCTTTCAGCATCGCACATACCGGGAAAACCCTTTTCTGGTCATCCACGATGGCTTCTACCATCTGAGCTGCAGCAGCCCCTGGAGCATACCAGGCAGATGTTCCCATCAGGTTCACCAGTTCACCGCCCCCTTTACGGGTCCTGTCAACAATTTTTTCTATCACAGAGGGCCCCAGGAGTTCCGTTACGGGGATACCATTGATGGATGTATATCGCGGTAGCGGAACCATGGTATCACCATGTCCACCCAGCAACATGGCATTAATATCCTCCGGGGATACATCCAGCGCTTCGGCAAGGAATGCCTTGTAACGGCCGGTATCCAGAATTCCAGCCATCCCGAAAACTTTATTGGAAGGTTTGTTTGCTGCAAGGAAAGCAGCATAGGTCATAACGTCCAATGGATTCGAAACAATAATGATAATTGCTTCCGGTGAATACTTTACAACTCTTTCGGTAACCTCTTTAACAATGGTTGCATTGGTTTTAATCAGGTCGTCCCTGGACATGCCTGGTTTCCTGGGCAGACCCGAGGTAATCACAACCACACCCGATCCTTTGGTTTTCAGATAATCATTGGTCGAACCGGTTACACGGGTATTGAAGTGAAGAATGGAAGATGTCTGCCAGATATCCAGCGCTTTTCCTTCTGCGAGGCCTTCTTTGATATCAAGAAGTACAACTTCCCTTGCAAGATCTTTCTGAGCGATAACGTTCGCTGTTGTTGCTCCTACATTTCCAGCTCCGATTACAGTAATTTTATTCATGTATTCAGTGTTTAAAGTTGATAGCTATGTATTTTTCCTCCCGGCCTGAATGATTCATATATCTTCTGCTGCGAACCCACTCCGATTAGAATCATACAGGCTAATTCAACAAAGATAACAAATTTATATATCTGCATTTATAAATATATAGTCAGGTGCAATGAAACATCAAAAAACTTGTTAAGCGACTGTCCGGTTGTACGTTCAGGATGAATCATTACTTATAAAAACCATTTTAACGTAAAACGGTTTACAGGTTTTACAACAGTTTTCTTCCTGCTGTTCAAAAAGGGCTTAAATCTTGACTTTGAAGCATATTTATCTTAAATTGTAACACTTCCTAAACCTGTGCCATATGAAAATTGACCTTTCAAAATACAAAGAGGAATGGTACAAGGAAGATCCTGTAAAGAATATCTTCCCGGGTCCGGTGGTTACCATTTCAAGAGAATTGGGTTGTCCGGCCAAAGCCATTGCATGCCATCTCTCTGAAGAACTGAATGCGGTAAAATCAGCCAGGGCCAAAGATCATGAATGGCGATGGATCAGTAAGGAAATACTGAGTGAATCAGCCCGGGAATTGAATGTTGATTGCGACCAGATCGAACATATCTTCCAGTATAAGAGCAGGAATGTACTTGAAGATCTTCTGCTTGCACAGTCGAAAGACTATTACAAGTCTGACCTGAAAATCCGCACTACCATTGCAAAAGTAATACGCAGCTTTGCTAATAAAGGGAATGCCGTAATCGTTGGACGTGGAGGGGTTGCCATCACAAGAGACATTCCGAAATCGATCCATGTGATGCTGGAAGCTCCCCTGGAGTGGAGGGCCGTGCGAACCGCTTCAAAGCATAACATGACAGTGGAACAGGCAAGAAATTACGCACAGAGCATCGATAAAAAACGGTCTCAGTTCAGGGACTATTTCCAGGGAAAAGGGAATGATTATACAGGTTTCGATATGAAGTTAAATTGCATGACACTTACTACCGAGGAAATAGTTAAAATTATCATCGGGGCCATGAAAGCCCGGGAACTGATTTAAATCCAATAATTAATCGGGTCTGTCTCTTTTTCAATCTTCATTTTTTAAATCTTTTTTTTACTTTTAAGCAAAATTACAGGCATGAAAGAAATCTCTTTTCTTGCTGTTTTTCTGATGATTATTACAACAGCTTGTAATAACAACAGGTCAGAAACGACCCAGGAGAACTTTGAATACCAGGAATCCGCCCCCCTGAACGATGAAATTAAAGAGGTGCTGTATTCCATGTACCTGCCTACTGACATGGCAGATATCTTCTCCCGGTCAGGCACCAATTTCAATCCTGATATTCCTGCCTCTATCGAAAACCTTTCCATCTATGAAGAACCCGAACAAGTTGCCGTTCTGCTCGGGATCCTTGGTGTTGATCTTACATACATGAAATTATACGGGCAGTCTGAAGCTGCTGCACAATACCTGGCTGCGATCAGGCTGGTTTCACAAAAACTGAAGATCCCGGAAGAAGTCTTTTCCGAATCTTCTAAGAATCTGGAAAAGTATTTCTCCAACGAAGACTCCCTTGCAATTGTTATTGAAAATATTTACAAAGACACCGACAGGTTCTTTAAGGAACACGGCTATGAAAACCTTGCTGCTCTATCCCTTACTGGTGGTTGGGTGGAAGCAATGTACATAGGCTGTGAAATTCTGAAAGCTGATATGGGAAATAAGATCCTTGCCGAAAGAATCCTTCAACAAAAATATTCATTGAACAGCATTTATACCATGCTCCGTAATCATGAAGAATCGCTGGCTGTTTCAGAATACCTGCTGATGCTGAAGAAATTGAGAAAGCAACTGGCCCGGGTAGAAATCCGTTACCAGAAGGAAGGATTCAGTGTTGACACCGCTCAAAAGAAGCTTCAGTCATACAATGCGCTGATTACCTATGACGATGAGACAATGAATGATCTCCTGTTGTATGTCCCCCTGGTGCGAAATGCATTGCTGGAACCCCGCCTGCCCGAATAAAAAACCTTCCTGCAAAAGAAATCACAGGAAGGCTTTTCACTTGATTAGAAATTATTGCTTATTAAACCCGGTAAGTAACACCAGGTGAAAATGTACTTTTACTTTAAAAGTGCTGCCTGCATCTTCGTCACTGAAGTTATAATCCGTGCCGTCCGAATTTTTAAATCCATACAGGAAATTTACGCCAAAGGCTCCCGGATCATCCAGCCATAAGAGGAGTTGATCAATGACTTCCTGATTCAGCGTTAAATCACTCTCGGTTCCGTCTGCGGCCAGCGAAGACAGGTCAACAGCTTCAAGTTCAGCCAGTGAGTAGCGGATATTTCCGTCAGCGTCATACAACATAATTGAACCATCGAAATAAAGATCTTCCGGAGCATTATAATCTGTTATCTCAAATGAAATCCTGTCTATGGCATAGCCGGTTATAAAATCGCTGTAATCCTCATACTCCTGGTACTCGGTAATATCAACAAAAGTGGTGTCTGATTCACCTGAAGTCAGGTTCGTATCAATCACTACGTTGAATGTTTTTACAACATCCGTATCCACATCCGGTACAGCTTTATTAACCATTTCACATGATGTAAGCATTACCAGGAATGCCATAAAGGGAATAAGAATTTTTTTCATGATTTTTTAAACTTTATAACTAATTGACAATAAATATGTGTCATTAGTTTTTAGAAAAACCAATGTGTTAACGAAAATTATACGAATAGCAGGATTTCCTTGATTAAACCAGTATTTTGCCTGTCATTTCAGAAGGAATTTCCACACCCATAATATGCAGTAACGTGGGGGCCACATCTGCCAGGATTCCCTCTTTAATAGATTTATAGTCATCTGAAACCAGTATACAGGGCACCGGGTTTAGTGAGTGCGCCGTGTTGGGAGAACCATCCACATTCACTGCATTATCTGCATTCCCGTGATCTGCGATGATGAGCACATCATACCCGTTTTTCCTGGCTGCATCAACCACGTCACCCACACACTCATCCACCGTCTTTATTGCTTTTTCAATTGCTTCGTACACTCCAGTATGACCCACCATATCACCATTGGCAAAATTCAGGCAAATGAAACTGTGTTTTCCTGTATTCAGGTCTTCAACAATTTTATCCCTTACTCCATATGCGCTCATCTCCGGCTGAAGATCATAGGTAGCAACTTTCGGTGAAGATACCAGTATCCTGTCTTCGTTTTCAAATTCCTTTTCGCGACCGCCGGAGAAGAAAAATGTTACATGCGCGTATTTTTCAGTTTCTGCAATTCTGAGCTGGGCAAGGCCGGCCTTTGAAACCACCTCTCCCATGGTATTGGTCACATTGTCCTTCTCGAATATCACGTTCATCCCTTTGAAAGTATGGTCATAGGGAGTCATGGTGCAATAGTGAAGCGGCAGCGTCTTCATGCCATATTCCGGCATATCCTGCTGCGTCAGGGTGATGGTGATCTCCTTAGCCCTGTCATTCCTGAAATTAAAAAAGACTATCACGTCGCCTTCACCAATTTTTCCCACCGGCTCGTTATCCGCACCAACCATTACAATGGGCTTCACAAATTCATCCGTAACACCTGCATCATAGGATTTCTGTATAGAGTCAAGAATATCTGTGGATTTTGTACCGGCTCCGTTCACAAGCAGGTCATAGGCTTCCTTCACCCGTTCCCATCGCTTATCCCTGTCCATAGCATAATATCTTCCTATAAAAGAAGCAACCTGACCATTGGATTTTTTAAGATGGTCAAGCAGGTTCGCCATGTAGCCTTTCCCGCTCTGCGGATCGGTATCCCTTCCGTCTCCAAAACCGTGAATGAAAACTTTTTCAATACCGTAATCACCGGTCATATCACAAAGTGCATAGAGGTGCTTATCAAGTGAGTGTACACCTCCGTCAGAAAGCAATCCAAGGAAATGAACCGCTTTCTTATTATCCCTGGCATATGTAAACGCCTCAACCAGGGTGCTGTTTTCCTTTATGGAACCATCTTTAATAGCCCTGTTTATCTTCACCAGGTCCTGGTAAACCACCCTTCCTGCGCCAATATTCAAATGTCCTACCTCGGAATTCCCCATCTGTCCGTCCGGTAATCCGACATTCTCCCCTGAAGCGAAAAGCCTGCTGGAAGGATATTCCTTCTCCAGTTGGTCCATATTTGGAGTCGGCACCTGGCTAATAACATCAGATTTATCTCCTTTTCCTATTCCCCATCCATCAAGGATCATCAGAAGTGTTTTCTTTTTCATGAAATTGTATCTAATAAGTTCGTTCAGAATCAAAACATTGCAGGAGTGAAATTGTTTAAAGAAACCCCTGTTTATCGAGGGCACAAATTTAGTCCTTTTTGTTAACTTTTAACAAAAAAATAGTAGTCCGTGGTTCAGGGTTCGTTGTTCTTAGTTAGAGGAAAAAAGAAGTTAGATGTTAGAAGCTAAGCGACTAAAGAATGGTTAGTCTCAACAATAAACCATGAACCACGAACAATGAACAGCTCCGCCCGGAGTCCAGCGGTCATAGCTTTATAGATGGTCCCGACTCCTTTCAACACCAAACACTAAACACCAAACTATTTCTCCCTTTCCTCGTTGGCATTATCGGAATTCATATGTAGATTTGTTATCTGCTGTCACAGGCCCTGATATTTACAACTGTGACAGAAATTAAAACAGAGAATATAAAAACCTTAAACAACTTAATTAACCGCAACTATGAAAATCAAACAATTCGTTAATTTTTCATTTACCTTACTTTTAATCATCCTTTTTGCAGCCGGATGTGCTAGCAAATCAGATGATCTCTCTATTGATTTCGAGAAGTATACGCTTGACAATGGCCTGGATGTAATCCTTCACCAGGATCATTCCGATCCGATTGTGGCAGTTGCTATTCAATACCACGTGGGTTCAAACAGGGAAAAGCCTGGAAAAACCGGATTTGCCCATCTTTTTGAACACATGATGTTCCAGGAATCTGAAAACGTACCACAGGACCAGTTCTTCAAGAAAATACAGGGAGCAGGTGGCACGTTGAACGGGGGAACAAGCTTTGACGGTACCATCTACTATGAAATTGTACCTAAGAATGCTACTGAAATGGTCCTCTGGCTCGAATCAGACCGTATGGGATACCTGGTAAATACCATCACCAAATCTGCTTTCGCAAACCAGCAGGACGTGGTTCTCAACGAAAAAAGACAACGTGTGGACAATAATCCATACGGACATAATAATTATGTGATCCTGAAAAACCTGTTCCCGGAAGGACATCCTTACAACTGGGAAGTAATCGGAGAGATGGAAGACCTCTTTAATGCCACAGTTGAAGACGTGAAAGAATTTCACGAGGATTTTTATTTGCCAAACAATGCAACGCTTGTCCTTGCCGGCGATTTTGATCCTGCTGAAATGAAACCTCTTGTGGAGAAATACTTTGGAGAAATTCCCGGAGGAAATACCGTAGTGGATATGGAGCCCATGAATGTAACGCTGGATGAAACACGTCGGCTGTATCACGAGGATGATTTTGCCAAGACTCCTTTGCTGACCATGGTATGGCCCACCGTAGAACAGTACACGGATGATTCATATGCGCTGGATTTCCTGGCCCAGATTCTGGGACGCGGTAAAAAAGCCCCTCTGTACAAAGTGCTGGTTAAGGAAAAACAGGTTACTTCCCGGCCAAGGGTTTACAACCGTTCCATGGAACTGGCCGGTATGTTCACCATTTCTGTTCCTGCCAACGCCGGAACCAGCCTGGCAGAAGTGGAAGCAGACGTTTTTGAAGCCCTCAAGAAATTCGAAGAAGACGGCATTACGGAAACAGACCTGGAAAAAATTAAGGCCGGACTTGAAACAGATTTTTACAACGGAATCAGCTCTGTACTTGGAAAATCTTTCCAGATTGCCCGTTATAACGAATATGCGCACGATCCTGCTTACATCACCGAGGACATAGCTAAAATAAAGGCAGTGACCATTGATGATATTATGCAGGTATATGAAAAGTATATCAAGGATAAACCTTTTGTCCTTACCAGTTTTGTTCCTAAGGGACAAATGGACCTCTCAGCTGAAAATTGTATCGCAGCCACTATTGTTGAAGAAAATGCCGACAATGCGATTAAGGTTGCAAGTGTGAATGAGGAGGAAGAAGTCATTGAAAAAACGTCTTCGTCCTTCGACCGTTCCGTTGAACCTGAGATGGGACCGGATCCCGTCCTTACCGTTCCTGCAGTATGGAAAGGCGACCTGGATAATGGAATTGCAGTGCTGGGAATTGAACACCATGAACTTCCACTGGTACAGTATACCATCCAGATAAAAGGCGGACATATGCTGGATCCGGTTGATAAGTCTGGGACGGCCAGCCTGTTGTCAACCCTGCTCATGGAAGGGACAGCGAATAAAACGCCGGAAGAACTGGAAGAGGCCATTGACCTCCTGGGAGCTAACATCAGGGTCAATGCAGGATTGGAATCCATCGACATCCAGGTAAATTGCCTGGAAAGAAAGCTGGATGAGACTGTCGAACTGGTTCGTGAAATCCTCCTGGAACCCCGCTGGGACGAAACAGAATTCGACATCGCCAAAAAGAATGTCATAAATAACCTGAAACGCAATGCTGCAAATCCAAACTACCTTTCATACAGGGCATTTAACAACCTGTTGTTTGGTGAAGGAACCCTGCTGGCTATGCCGGTTTCCGGTACGGTTGAAACCGTGGAGAACATCTCTATGGACGATCTGAAAGCCTATTACGACTCTTTTATCTCTCCATCCATCTCAACACTGATGATCGTTGGTGATGTGAACAAGGACCAGATACTGGAATCATTCTCTGCCCTTGCAGATGCATGGGAAGCAAAAGATGTAACAATCCCGGAGGTAGACGTAGAATATACTGCTCAACCATCCAAAATATACATTGTTGATTTCCCGGGTGCCAAGCAGTCGGTAATCAGGATAGGAAGCCTGTACAAACCTGTAGATCATAACGACTATTATGCCTCAACGGTAGCCAACTATAAACTGGGAGGCTCGTTCAACGGAAACCTCAATATGATCCTTCGTGAAGAGAAGGGTTTCACTTATGGTGCCCGTTCCTATTTCGACCTGAACAATACCTATGGCGTTTTCGCCGCAAGTTCAAGTGTGCGTTCCGATGCAACACTCGAATCGGTGGAGATATTCAGGGATGAAATGGCAAAGTACAGGGAAGGAATACCGGCAGAAGATCTTGAATTCACCAAGGATGCATTGTTGAAATCCAATGCCCTGAATTACGAAACCCTGGGTGCTATCCAGGGAATGCTCTATGAGATCAATGAATTCGACCTGCCTGTTGATTACATCGACACAGAACAGAATATTCTGAAAAATATGACTCTGGAACAACACAAAGAACTGTGCCAGAAATATATCAATCCTGATGAAATGTTCTATGTTATTATTGGAGATGCCGCATCCCAGATGAAACCACTTGAAAAAGTCGGTTATGGCAAACCTGAAGTGATCAGCCTGGATTAGTCAGGAGAAAGATTTTTTTTTGATAAGAGGTATTCCCGGCAGATGGTCGGGAGTACCTTTTTTTTGGACTGGGGAGATGGGGAGATGGGGAGATGGGGAGAAGAAAAGTTCCTCCCGGTGGTCGGAATGACAGGAGGCAGGAAATAACTTTAGTAGATCATTTCCATCCAGGCTTTTGTCCTGTTGAAGGCGCACGCAGTGCGACTGAGAAAAATCGGGAGCTCCGAAAGTGCGCCACGTCTGTAGGGATATAGTCAAAATCCGAAGCACCGCTCCGAAGGTGCGGCACATCAAAGGAATCCCGATGGTCGGTTAGCCTCCAAACAATGAACTACGAACACCAAACACTAAACACCAAACACCAAACCACCTATACCTCCCAGCCATAATCAACATATTCCCAGGTAATATTCTCCCCGTTCACATGTACCACCAGGTATCCTTCCTCCATTCCGTCCAGCGGTCCCTGCCACCAGCGTGCACAAACGGCACCCCCGGTAATAAAATGGATTCCCCCGGCAAATATATCCTCTAAAATATGGAGGTGGCCCTGCAAAACAAGCTTCAGATTATGTCCCCCGAAAAGATCAAGAACTTCCTTCGAGTTTTCCACTACCAGTCCCCTGGAATTCATCGCCATGGATCCTTTTTTAAGTTGTGTGTTGGCTGTTATAAAAGGAATATGGGTAACGATCACGATGGGTGTTTCCCTGTCAACGGTTTTGAGATCCTCCTTTATCCAGTTCAACTGTACAGAATCCACAAAACCAATATATCTTCTTTCCTCTGTATCTTCAACACTATCCAGTATATAGAATTTCCATCCCTTATGTTCAAAGGTCTGAAAACGCTTACCGATCCAGGATTCAAACATATTATCCCCATAAAGCGGGTGGTCGGGACTGACCCCACTCTCCTCGTAGATTCCAAACTCTTCGTGATTCCCCACTGCATTATACACCGGGTATTTGAAGTTTGCAGATATTTCTGTGTACAGGTCAAATAAATTCTCAGCATCCTGCTCTCCCTTGCCCAGGACATCAAATACCAGGTCTCCTCCCGTTAGAACAAAGTCCACCTCCCGGGAATTAACACTCTCGATAGCCATCATCAATCCTTTATCAGCATTCCTTTGCTTTTGAACATGAATATCAGTCAAAAAGGCGAAACTAAAAGAATCCTTATCTTTTGTGGCGGATTTGTTTGTTCTCTGATTGCATGAGGGTACAAGAAGTACCAGTATTACAGCATAAATAATTTGTCTCTTCATATTGTTTTAATCAAGGTGAATAATATCCATTGTAAGAATCCCTGTTTCCCGAATATCCTCTTCTGTTAACGCCAGTGAAACCAGGTCACCATTATCCCTGTAAACCAGGAAAGACTTTCCCCTGAGCTGATCACGGATAAGAAATTCCGGGATATAAAATTCATACCATTCGGCGGCATTATCCGAAACAGCCATTTTTACCGGTATATCGTTTTCAAACAGGAACAGATAATGCAGATTGTTTTTCTCCAGATACGTAATATTCTCATAAACAACAGGAATCACGGGATCTTCTTCCTGTGCTTTTGCTATTCCGCATTTATCATTTTTCCATACAATATATGCTGTCTCTCCACAATTTCCACCCAGCATGGCAATTTGATCATATTTCGCCTCAATTTCCACTCCTTCACATCTTCCTGCCCCCCACTTATCGCCCTTTCTGAAGAAATACACGTAATCCTTTTCCCCGATTTTCTCCCCGTTTATTTCATCAACCTCAGGCTTCAATGCCATCTCTACGCCACCATTCCCCAGGAGCAGGAGACCGTATTTTCCTTTTCGGCTGATCAGCAAAGGATCTGTCTCCAGCCAGGACCCATCTCCCCTGGCAAGCAATTTGTCCACCACTTCATATTTATCAGAAACCGGCTCCAGCGGAAACTCCCGGATTGCCAGGAAAAATCCGTCCTCTCCCTGAACCAGGTAATAATCGGTACCTATGGTTTCAATAGAAATATATGCAGGTTCCTGTACAATTTCGAGCTCCCAGGGATCAATGATTCCAGTAAGCTGTTTGTTCCTGAAGAATATATATCCCGATGCCTCATCCCAGAAAAGGGTATCGGAACGGATAATTACAGATTTACTTTCATCCATAAAAGAAAGGAGGATATCCCTGCCCCTCTTCTCTGCCTTCAGGCTGGTGTTCAGGACTTCCCAGGCCTGGGCCTCAATTGCTGTTAATCCGCAACTTACCACAAAAATCACCAGTAAAAAACGTCTCATACCACCAAGATTGATTTAGTTAAAAATACAAAATTTGAAATTTCGCTTCCGTCAGTCATTTTCCCCTAAAATCTCTGCGTCGGTTATCCCGCTTCCCTTCCTGTTTAGTTTGCTTCTTGTTTTATGCTTCCTTCCATCCGGATATTTCCATTCCGCATTTTTTCTGAATGAAGAGGGAATAAATGTAAAATTAATACCATATTTCCTGGCAAGGATTTCCAGCCCAAGCAGGGAAACAGCACCACCTGGCAGGATCACTGCGGTGGTA
>ERZ795048.2798-NODE-2798-length-13648-cov-5.669830_pt1 | contig 13648 bp, 16 predicted proteins | sample MGYA00375132_ERZ795048 | MGnify/ENA primary metagenome ERZ795048 (study PRJEB30177, sample SAMN05720225) | activated sludge metagenome | isolation source: Anaerobic digester | place: Hong Kong | collected 2014-12-17 ...
CTATTCGTTTGGAAATTTTTGTTCAGGAATTGGTTTTAGCTATTTGTTGGGCAATTCAAAAACCGACACCAATCAAACCACCGATCAACTTTTCGACTTATTTTATGGTGCACGTCACGGTTTTTTTGGGCACATCGATTATTTCAGCAATATACCATCGAGTACTAAACAAGGAGGCTTAAACGATTTATACTACTTCTTAAAGCTAAATGTTGGATCAAAAATATCTATAAACAATACCGGGCACTATTTTATGCTATCGCAATTGAACGAGCTTACTCCCAATAACAAAAATTTGGGTTATGAAAACGATTTAACAGCCAAAATTAAAATTGCCCCTTGGGGTACGCTCGATTTAGGATACCTTTTTATTTTGCCAACTGAGTCGCTTAAAACCATGCACGGAGTTAATAAAAACGGTTTTTGCCAGTTCATATATGCACAATTGCTTATTTCGCCGAAACTTTTTTGAAAAAACCGGTGATAGCTTCATGGTTCATTACCAGCATGGCCGCCGCAACCACTATCATACCTGCAATAGCATAAATGTCGGGCGATTCACCTACCAATAAAATCCAGCTCAGTATTGCACCAAATACAGGAATAATAAATTTCCAGGTGTTCAGGTGCGATATTTTCACACCTTTTCGGCGCAAAAGCACAAACCAAATTGCAAATGCAGCAGCCGACAAGAAACTAAGCCAGGCCAACGACAGGTAAAACTCAAGCGGAAAATCGAAAGTAAGTTGCAAACCCTCAACCGGAATTGAAATAGTGTAAAGCACCAATCCGCCCACCCATAAGGATGCAGAGCTGAGTACCAGCATCGAAATATCGCGTTTGCTTTTCATTACCACTACGTTGTACAAACCGCTCACCAAATTATTAGCAATAAGGATAAAAACCCCCAATATTTCCATTGCTCCGGCAATTCCGGTAGCTTGCCTGCCATAATTGATAATTGCTATGCCAAAAATCCCCAACAATATACCACCGCTTGTTCTCCAGTTCATTTTATCGTCGTGCATGGCAAAATGTGCAACAATGGCTGCAAACAAGGGACCCGAGCCAATAACCATTGCACCAACAGCGCCCGGCACCATGTTTATTCCTGTATAAAACAAGCCATACATTAATACCGTTTGCAAAAAAGCAACCAACAAAATGTAATCGAAATGCTTTATAAAAGCTTTAAAGTAGCTTTTCATATTTCCATAAAAAGCCATAATCATCAAGCCCGAAAAGAAAAAACGGATACCTGCAAATTGCAGTGGCGACATGTATTTCAAACCAATTTTTACTCCTGCAAATGCAGTTGACCAAAGCAAACAGGCAATAATTGCCAAAAAAGTTGTACTTCGGATTGTTTGTTTCAAATTTATCATTATAATTTTTTATAACTTGTACAAAAAAACAACATGAACTTTTTTACCGACATCAACAACCTTTGCGAAATAAATACACAAACAGCATTAATTAGGCTGCTTTGTGCATTTATTGCCGGTGCAATTATTGGTTTGGAGCGCGAAGCACACCGCCAACCAGCAGGATTAAGAACCCACATTTTAATTGCTGTAGGATCGAACCTGATTATGTTGCTCTCGATTTTTATGGCGCAAAAATACACAACTTTTGGAACTACCGACCCTTCGCGTATCGCTGCTCAGGTAGTTTCGGGAATTGGCTTTATTGGTGCAGGTGCAATTTTACGTATGGGAATCAATGTACGCGGCTTAACTACTGCTGCATCAATTTGGGCCATTGCTGCAATAGGTCTTGCAATTGGAGCCGGCATGTACATTGTAGCTGCTATTGCTGTTGTTATCATTTTATTTGTGCTAATAATTGTTGAGCAGCTCGAAAGACGTTTTTTCACACCTTTAAGTTTTAAAATGCTTTCAATAAAAACAAGCAAAAGCACTTCGGATAAAATAATCAACCAACTTTTACACCAAAAACATTTGCGCATTATTGATGTAAACAATTCTTCAAATCAAAAAAAGAAATACTTATTTACTTACAAAATTGGTGCACGCAGCAATGTAAACTGGATTGAATTGTGCGATGAGCTTTTACAACTCGATCGAAATATAAAAAAGGCAACCGTACACGACCCCAATAATTAAAAGTCGTTGGAAATGCTATCCAATAAGCCTTCGCAAGCATCTTCCAACAAATCGAGCACCAACTCAAAACCCTGATCACCACCATAATACGGATCGGGCACTTCGGAATAATTGTATTTTTTCGAATAGTCGGTCATTTTACTAATCTTATCTATATGTTTGTCGCTTAGGGTCATACCAACCAAATCGCTATAGTTTTGATCGTCCATAGCAATAATGTAGTCGAAATAATCAAAATCGATAAAAGGTTTAACCTTTCGGGAAATACTTTCGAGCGAATAGCCCCTTTTTTGAGCGTGTTTGCGCATTCGGGAATCGGCCCTTTCGCCACTGTGAACAGCAATTGTACCTGCCGAATCAACTTCGAATCGATGGTTTAATCCCGCTTTATTCACTAAACCATTAAAAACGGCCTCGGCACTTGGCGAACGACAAATATTGCCCAAACAAACAAAAAGCACTTTTTTCTTCATGATTAAAAAAATAGATTCAGAAACGCTACAAAAATAAACGTATTAAACAGCAAAGTCAAAAAATAGAACAGTCGCTTTCACCAAAAACCTAAACAACCCAAAATACACTTTATCAAAATAAACCAATAATCATTTCAATTTGACAGAAATGTGAATTTAATAGTTCATTTTTGACAGTAAATATTGAATTTTAGAATTAAAATAATAGTTTTGTGTCACAATTAAAAATTCAAGTTATGTGAGAATTTAGGCTGCATAACATTAATAAAATATTTCTACTGTGGTTTCAATTCACTATTTTGGCCATAGATTTTAATTTTTAACCATACCATAAATACACTATTATGAATTACTTCTTCCTAATTCCGGGTGCAGCATTGTTAGCCCTGGTATTTGCCTGGTTTTTCTACAAATCGATGATGAAAAATTCAGAAGGCAATGATACTATGAAAGAAATTGCGCAACACGTGCGCGAAGGTGCAATGGCTTATTTAAGACGACAATACAGGGTTGTAATAATTGTATTTGTTGTTTTGTTGGTAATACTTACCGTTTTGGCTTACATGGGTGTACAAAACCCATTTGTACCTGTTGCATTTTTAACCGGTGGTTTTTTCTCGGGACTTTGCGGATACTTGGGCATGAAAACTGCAACCAATGCCTCGGCCCGTACTGCCCAGGGAGCGTCGGAGTCGCTTAACAAAGGCTTAAAAGTAGCTTTCCGAAGTGGAGCTGTGATGGGCTTAGTGGTTGTAGGCTTTGGATTGCTCGACATTTCGGCGTGGTATTATGTACTCACCAAATTTGTTTATACTGCCGAGCACATGGCCAACGGCCTTTCGTTTTTAGGCCTCGATTTGGTGAAAGCCGGAACCGACGAATCTCACAAATTAATTGAAGTTACTGTAATTATGCTCACCTTTGGAATGGGAGCTTCGACACAAGCACTTTTTGCACGTGTTGGAGGTGGTATCTATACCAAAGCAGCCGATGTTGGTGCCGACCTTGTTGGTAAAGTTGAAGCCGGCATACCCGAAGATGACCCACGAAACCCTGCAACCATTGCCGATAACGTAGGCGATAACGTAGGCGACGTGGCCGGTATGGGAGCCGACCTTTACGAGTCGTATTGCGGATCGATTTTGGCTACCGCCGCTCTTGGCGCAGCCCTATCGGTGAATGCCGAAACAGCAAATGCTAAAGTTCTGGCGCCAATGATTGTTGCTGCAATAGGTATCATCCTTTCTATTTTGGGTATTTTTATGGTTCGCACAAAAGAATCGGCCACTCAAAAGAATTTGCTTAACGCTCTTTTATTGGGCACAGGCGGAAGCTCGTTGCTTATATTAGTAGCAGTAGCAATTATGGCCTATGTGGGCATGATTACCTGGGGTATTTTTGGCGCCGTGGTAGCAGGTTTAGTTGCAGGTGTTATTATCGGACAAGGTACCGAATATTACACATCTGACGAGTATGGCCCAACCAAAGGCATTGCAGGTCAGGCGCAACAAGGCCCGGCTACAACCATTATCGATGGTATTGCAACCGGTATGTATTCCACATGGATTCCGGTAGTAACCATTGTTATTGGAATTATTGTTGCCTTCGGATCATCGGGCGGATTCTCGAATTTTGCTGAAGGTGTTTATGGAATTGGCTTTGCTGCTGTTGGTATGCTTTCAACACTGGGCATAACCCTTGCTACCGATGCTTTTGGCCCTATAGCCGACAACGCAGGCGGAAATGCCGAAATGAGCCATTTACCTAAAGAAGTTCGCGAACGTACCGATGCCCTCGATATGCTTGGGAATACTACAGCTGCAACTGGAAAAGGTTTTGCAATTGGCTCGGCTGCACTTACTGCTTTAGCCCTTTTGGCTGCTTATCTCGAAGAAATCAAAATATGGCTCAAACACCAATTGACCGATGGAATTGAACAAGTTCAAAACGGTGTTCAATTTGTACTAAACGGCACCGAGTCGGCCATCGAAGGTGTTAAACAAATCAATATTGCAGAAGCTTCGATGCAGGATTTTGCCGCTTTCTACGACTTAACAATTTTCAACCCACTATTATTGGGCGGAATCTTTTTAGGTGCTATGATGGCTTTTGTATTTTGCGCAATGACCATGAAAGCTGTAGGCCGTGCTGCCGGAGCAATGGTTGATGAGGTTCGTCGCCAATTCCGTGATATACCAGGCATTTTGGAAGGCAAAGCCAAACCCGAATATGCAAAATGTGTTGAAATATCGACCAAAGGAGCTCAACGCGAAATGCTATTGCCTTCGTTACTGGCTATTATTGTTCCGGTTGCAGTAGGTATATTATTAGGCGTTGCCGGAGTAATTGGTCTTTTGGTGGGCGGCTTAACAACTGGTTTCACCCTAGCAGTGATGCTTAACAACGCCGGTGGTGCTTGGGACAATGCAAAAAAATACATCGAAAAAGGTAACTATGGCGGTAAAGGCAGCGAAACTCACAAAGCAGGAGTTGTAGGCGATACCGTAGGCGATCCGTTTAAAGATACTTCGGGCCCATCGCTTAACATCCTGATCAAACTTATGACAATGGTTTCGGTTGTAATGGCCGGTGTTACTGTTGTTTTTAGTATCTTTTAATAAAAACCAAAACACAAATTCCAAAATACAATCATAAAGTTTGGAACAAAATAAATAAGGGGCGCCTGCTAACAGGTTGCCCCTTTTTTATAAATTTAGATGTTTAAATACAACTTCGATCTACTACAATTGCAAATTCTTTTTCAAATAAATCATGTCAACAAGTTGTATATCGCCATCGAACATGGGGTGCTCATAATTGTCGGTAAAAAAGTTTTTTAAACGATGTGACATTTCAAACCCGCAGCTTTCATAAAACGATAATATCCAAGGCACATCGCCGGTACCCAGAAGCATTGTTTTATATTCTTTTTTGTAAAAATCTGACACATAATAAATTAAGGCTTTACCATAGCCTTTGCCTTGATATTCCTCGTAAGTTGCAATATTTTTTAACTCGCAGGTGTAGTTATCTATTGGCACAACAACGCAAACGCTTTTCAAATCATCGTCATCATACAAGGCAAATAAGTCGCCACCGGGCAAATACTTGTCAATCATAGTTTCCGACTCGTCGGCCAGTAACAACAAATCGAGAAACTGTTTTTTGTTTTCAGTAATTTTATCAATCCTCATGGTAATTAATGGCTCATTGATATAATAATTCCCTGTTCCAATCTTACTCTTTCTTAAAAATCCATTTACAAAGACTAATTGGCGTGTTAAAATTCTTCACTAATTATACAAACGTAGGTCAAAAATTCTATGTGTATAACTGAAAATTGTTTGTTATACCATGAAAACAGTATATTGTTGTACGTTCCATTTTTCTATTTCTTCTTTTCTATAACAAATTCGCAGTATTTATGTCCATCGAATATGGTTTTGTTTATTCCGTTTCGATGAAATATCAATTTTTCTGGCAAATAGGTATTAAAAATTGCATTATCAATCGAACACATTACAGCTGTCAGTTCAGGTACTTTCAAATAATTGAAAAGTTCATGAAACAAACATCGGGTTACTCTGAACTCATATTTATTTTCTGACTCTTCAACAATTTCAACCGTATTTAATTTTGTGCTACCCTCTTTATTTGCCCTTTGTTGAAATTTCTTTAGGTTTTCAAATGTTCGTTGCGATTCTACATTTCTGAAATTAGCCTGTTGCACCGCCAATCCCGAGGTCAGAACACATGCCCTTACGATTTCAAATGCCTTTTCTTTTCCAATTTTCTCACTTAATCGAATATAAACCCAAGCAATTAATCCGGTAGCATCAATAAAATCTGCCGGCAAGTCAAGTTGTATGCTTTTTTTATATTTCTTAAATGACAGCTTCGTCTTAATAAGAAATCCTATTGGATTTTTCACATACCCCTTCAATACTCCAATTAATATTAATGAAGTTGCAGGTTTTGCTATATTATCAATGTTTGTTTTTAGTTTACTCATACAGTAGTGCATTAAGTTTTAAAAATACTTATTAGTTAAAAATCAAATAATTATTGGCACATAGTATAATTTTGAAATATGTTTGTATAGCTATCATTTAGAAATCCAAATCAGTGGCGTTTTTCGTATAAAATTCTTCAGCAGGCATACCCTCAAGTACAATGCTTTTCTTGCTTGCAGCACAACTGAATATCATAAGTTGCCGTAGCGGGTTGAGGGCGATTGTCTGTTCGTGAGAACAAAACAACCATGCGGAAACCGAGGCAACAACCGGCACCAACACCGCAATGCAATTTACAAAACCGTGCGTATTTCAATTTTTCTTTGTCGTACAATTTATGCAATGGTCTCTATGTACTGATAATCCATGTCCACATGCTGAGCATGTCCAACGAATCTCTTCATTTTTAAGAAATTCCTCAAGTCCATTATTTTTAATGTATTCTAGATTCTCAATCATGCTCATTCCATAGTTTGTCCGATATCGTTTATCAAGACTTTTTAATCTGGGACATGGATATTTTTCACAATCATAACAAAAACCAGATTGAGTTTTACTAAGAAATTCACAATTAGCAATAACACAACTCCTGCATTGTTTGGGTTTGTTTATGTCATCCTTTTTAAAGCAGCCTCCACAAGGTTTTTTGTCTCGTAGATGTCCGATACATAATCCACAGTTCATCCCACACGGAGCGATCAATCCATCATATTTTAATTTATCAAATGTCATTTTTTAACCAATAAATTTTGCTCCTGCAAGTCCAATTCCAGCTCCAAGAATAATTGCAAAAATTATCATTGGGATTATTGATTTTTTGTCTTTCGGATAAACAATTATCATTATAGGTAAAGCTGATAGTAACGAAATAATTATGCCTGAAATCCAGGGAGGCATGCCCCAATTTACAAAAGGTATTATAAGTCCTAATGCAAAATAATGTACGAATGCAGAAATATTCGCTACCCTGTCAAGTTTCATTATTATCATCGGAATTACATCAATTAATCCTGCAACTACACCTATTAAAACTGCGATTAAAAAATTAGTCATAATTCATTGTTTTTATGTTATATACAAGGTTTTTTTAAATGGCTTTAACGGCGAGTGTAAAACGCTATAAGCGATTGAAACCCTTATGAATTATACACATTGTTTTGCCGTAGTGCTTTATTTTCTTTTACTAAATTTCTTTCGATATTCCTTATCCATTTTCTCTGTGGAATACTGAATAATCAATCTTCCACATTTGTCTTTCCATTTCATTAAAAAAATCTCAATATCTGCAGGATATTTTTTCCATAATCCACGTAATAAAGTACCTATACCTTTTTGTACGTATTCTGAATTATCAAGCATTAATGGTTCAACAAGTTCTATTGACTCAAAAGGTTTTAAATCATTTGTTAACTTATCAAGCTCAACAAGTGCAACAGGCACAGCTCTACGTTTCCATTCCGACTCAGCATCAATCCATGTTTTTAAATCATTATAGCTGATAACTTTGTCAAATAATAGAATTGACAAAACAGACATGCATAAAACATCAGTAGTTGCCCAATTATTTATTCCATAATCAAACCAATTGCCAATCCGATTAAATGTAACCTTTGAAAAATCCTGTCTGCTTGATTTTAAAAAATTTATAGCAACGTGCTTTTCATCAAATCTACCATTTTTCATTAACTCATCACCTAACGAAAGGTAACTTTCAATAGTCATTTCGTCTTTCCATTGATCAATCCATTTGTCTATCTGCTCTTTGAATATTTTGTCATCAATTCCATAACCATCGTACCCTTCTTTGAAATATCGCTGGTATTTCTTTATAATATCAGGGTTGGAATTGGTTTTACAAAAATCCCTTATTTCTTTAACTTTAGAATCTATCATGGCATATATAATTTACTTCAGTTTCAAAAATTGCTGGATGTTTTCTTACGGCACAAGGGTTGGGTATATGAAACGTTTGACATTTCAAAGCGATTCCCTATCAAACCGATGCAATTTATATTAAATTTTCCATCCTTAAAATTAGCACTTTCTGCCAAATGTTTTACGCACCGTGCCACCAACTGTCCCTTATTTATTTTCAATCAATTAGCTATCAATTTTACAGTGCCTCGTGCGTTCAGACAGACACACTCTTTGACAAGTTTTAGCTAAGTGTGGTTTTATTCGGTAACCAACTGATATAATAGCATCAAGGTTATAAAATTTTTGTTTACGTTTCACTTCCCTGTTTCCTTCTTTTTGAACTTGTAAGAAATCCTTACAAGTTGCATCTTCCTCTAATTCTCCTTCTTCAAATATGTTTTTAAGGTGAATGGTAATATTTTATGAAGTTGTCTGAAACAATTCTGCCATTAACTTTTGAGTAAGCCAAACGGTTTCATCCTGAAAACGGACATCCAGTTTTGTTTCCCCGTTTTCGGTTTGATATATTATTATTTGAGATTTATTTTCTTCCATGTGGATAATAGAATTTATTTTAATGTATCGTTGTCCCAATTTGCAGGGTTATTTTTTATGTATTCCGATATTTTCGAATATGATTGTTCATCGCGGATAATGTGTTCGTGGTAATTGCGTTGCCATAATTTGCCCATCGTTTCATTATTAATTTTAAATAATTTCAAACATTCATTTGCCACCAACGATTTGTATGCCCCCACAATGTCGTATACCGTAGGGGCAACCGGGATGTATTGGGGTTTGTCCCGAAAGCTTTCGGGATGCTGTTTTGTGCGTTGGCTGTTCATTTTATCTATTTTTTCTCTAACTGCAATATTACCACAGTTGCTTTTTTCTTTGCGGCACAACGTTCACTTGCATGTTGGCTTAAAGGTTTACGAGTGAATCATTTGTATATGTAAGTACCAGAGATTGAGCGGAATTGAGTTTGCTAAATCGTCGTAGCCAAACCCTTTGCTGGCGTACTACTGAACCCCTTATGCAATTTGCTATGTGCTATGTGCTGAATTTTATTTTTCATTTAATAGCTGATCAATTATTCCTTGCGAGTTTTTTAAATCAGGGCTCTCGGTTTGTACAATATGTCCATTTTTGTTTATAATCATATAATGCGGAATTCCTTCAACTCCTAATGCCCTGCGGATGTCTTTGCTTTGTTCGTTATCGCAGTAATAATGTTTGCCCCCTATCTTAAACTTTGATAAAGTTCCCTTCCAATTTTCTGCTGTTGAATTAACACAGAGAAATATGAATTCAATGTCTTTGTTTTTATACCGTGGCATAATCTCTTTTGCCGTTTTCATACCATTCAAACATGGTCCGCACCATGTTGCCCATAAATCAACAAATAATACCTTCCCTTTATTTTCATCGATTATCGAGTCTAAAAGGTTTTTACCATTAACCCCCATTTTTGATAAAATGGCATCTGATGCTATTTTAGGGTTTTCAATATTCTGTTTCGAGTTTTGATAGTAATCATTAAGTGCTTCTTTAATCAATGGATTTTTAATCTCATCATCGAATATATCCTTATGATAATCGACTGACATTATATAATTTGCGCATAAAGATCGATAGAAAGATTGTCCTAAAACAAACTGTTTGAATGTTTCATCGGTATGTTTTGAGATAATACTTTCTAATTCTGAATAAGAATCAAACTTGTTTTCTTTAATAACGTAAAGATCCATAAACACAGAATGATAATATGAAACCATATCGTATGCGTCTGAATTAAATACACTTTGGGTCAAGTCGATAACATGTTCCACATTTTCTAAAAATCCTGTCATTTCAATCCATTCATAATAGGACTTATCTCCAAACAAACCCTTACGGTTGGGATACGATAAAATTGCTGTAAAATATTTGATGTTGATTTGATTCTTTAACCATTTCTGAAGCTCGATTGATGGATTTGCTTTTTTTATAAACAAGTCGATCTGGTTAAACGCATCATTTTTAATGCTGTCGCAGTATTTTTTAAAGTCAGGAATTTCCATCTCTTCTTTTGAATAAAAACCTGAAATTGAATAATTCCAATAAAAATCATGTAAATCTTTATTCACTTTGCTTCTGTCTCCAGAAAACCTGGCATAGGATAAATCCTTAAAATCAAAATTGATAAAAATGCTATCACCGGGATATAAAATAAGTTTTTCCAAAACTAGAGATAACTTTATATCCTGAGCATTGTAAAGAGAAAGTTCAATTGTAAATGTACCGTCAGCGTTTATTGAATCTTTAAACACCGTTTTTCTATCTCTAAAGTCGACAACTTCAGCAAAAATTTCTTTTGTATTGGGATAAACATCCAAGTTGAATATCTTACCTGAGACAATGGTTCTTTTGGGTAAATCATCAATAATATCTTTCTTTTTATTTGATTGGCATCCAGCCATTATTGTCAATGATAAAAGAAAAATGAGCGAAAATTTTGTACTCATGGTTTTATTTAGTTTAGTGTATTGCCGCACTCAATTTTGCACACAACTGAAAATTACATGTACTGTAAGGCTTTGCGCGAGATTCACTGTTATGGTACTTACATGGAATGAGCGGAATTGAAAATCAGCGTTAACTAAAACCGCTGCTGGCATATCACTGAATCCCATATAGTATATACAAAACCTTGCAGGCTATTTAGTCAATTTTGATTTAACAATCCTAAAACCTATGTAGTCAGTTGCCTTCTCAGCCGAAACTTGTTCAGTAAACCGACTACTTGAATCAGATTTCCACGAATAACCCTTAACAATTTTACTTTCAGTGTCGTCATTGTTACCTGATGTACTTGTCCATTCAGCAACATTGCCATTCATATTGAAAAGTCCTAATTCGTTCTTTTCTCCTTTATTTACTTCATGTAACTCTGTTTCATAGTCAGTGTTTACACGCGGCACATGTATCCATTCATATTGTGTTGGAAGTCTGTAATCCATTTGGAAGGCTATATCTTGTCCTTTTAAATTTTTGTTTTCTTCGTTTGTACGCCAGATGCAATAATATCTTGCACCGTGCCAAGTAACTCCAAGCACTGGATAATTGTCATATTTCGAATCTGTAAAATAATTCTCTTTGTTTGGAATGGAATTGCTTACAGATAGATCTATAATTTTTTTGGAAATATCCTTATATGCTTCTTTTACCACAACGGGTTTAATTGTTTGATCATCAGATGTCCTTTTATCGGACTCCATTTTTGAGAAGTCAACCCAAGTAATTGAGTCGGTTGGATTATTGCTTATATACTCATAAAATTTGCGGAATTCTTTATTTGATATTTCATTACTAATCCAAAAGTCATCAACTTTTACATCTCTTGTACGTCCTGGTTCTATCTCAACGGCATAAATACCACCAGTGATAAGTATCATACCTTTGGGGTCTTGAGGATTATTTTTAAAATTCTGTGAAAAAGATAACAAGGTTATCAATATTCCTGAAATCAATAAGAAGGTTTTTTTCATTGTGTTATATTTTAATTTTAATTCAATGGAATAATCTAATTTAATATAATTGTTAACGTTTCGCGTATATGATTAGGTGCGGATTGCGTGGTATTTTCCTGTCGAGAAGCACCGAGGTTTAGGCGGGTGATGATGTTGATTATCAGCACATAAACCGTACTTAATTATATACGCTGTTATGCGGTCGTGTTTTGAATTTTTTGAATGTCTTGCCGGTTGTTGAATAAATAAACTAAGTTTATTGTCGTTCCTGAAATTTCGTAAAATATAGTAGTCTGTTTGCTTAATACAGCTTTTCTTAGTCTTGGGGTATAATCAGATTTTGGAAATAATTTCGGGTTATTGGTAATCAAGTCAAGTTGTTTACTTAGCTGTTTTTTGAATTTATCAATTTCTCGTTGAGTCCATCGATTTTGCAAATAATCTAATATTGACTCAAGGTTATTGATTGCTTCATCTGACCAAAATAGTTTATAATCATAAGCCATATTTATTCGCAATTTCTGAATGTGGTGTTACTTTTCCTAAACTAATATCTCTCAGACCCCTTTCAATACCCTTTTTTTGTTCATTTGTTAAATCAAACCACCAATCTTGATTATCTTTCCGTGATTCTTTAACAATTTTCAGAAAATCGAGGGTATCATCATCATTGAGCTTTGTTAGCCACTCTATCAATTCAAGTTTTATTGCATCGTGTCCCATATCATTTTGTTTTTCCCAAAATTACAAAAAAAAAACAAATAGTACTGAGGTTTCTTTTTCATGCCGCTTAACGTTATGCAGCTGTTCTTTTTATCCAGTTAATCATTATTGTCCAGTTCTGCTTTTTCTAATTCCTCATGAGTCAGACCATACGGAAATCCTCCTGAAGTGTATCCAACTATAAAAGCGAAATTGTCGTCCGAGTCATAATCTGCGATGTCGAGAGCCTCGGATTTTTCTTTTGCTAATTTTCTTTGTTCTATTCTCCTTTTAACCGACTCAATGATTTGATTCTCTAAATTCTCCGGGATAATTACTCCGAGAGTTTTCAGCTCATTAATCGCACAAATTTTGTCCACACCAAACCATTTCGCATATCCTGAGATTAAATTTTGTCCGTCATACTTTGTAATCCAGTCTTTTGCAGAGGCTAAGCGTCCTTTTTTAGTCAAGGTTTTTCGTCTTGGTGTCTGTTTTTTACTCACGATTTGAAATTTACTGTTCTATCTTACTGTGACCCTTAACATGCCGCATAACTCTTTATATATCCACTTTTTAAAGCATTCCCTACCTCTTAGCATGTTTTTATTCGGTTTTTGCTTACCAATAGATTTGGCAAAATACTATTCAAACTTCAACAATTGATTTTTATTTTTGCAAATGAAGTAGTCAAAATGTACGTTTAATGTTTTACATTTAACTACTATAACACACTAAAATTCAGATCAATGCCTCAAAGAACTTAATACAAAAAAGTGCAAACACATTTATAATTTTTTTAAACACGTTTAATTTAATAAAATAAATTTATTTCGATAATATTAATGTGCAATTAATTATTGTGTAAAATAACACAATCGCCTAATCGGCTGTAATTTGATACA
>ERZ795048.2799-NODE-2799-length-13646-cov-27.883967_pt1 | contig 13646 bp, 5 predicted proteins | sample MGYA00375132_ERZ795048 | MGnify/ENA primary metagenome ERZ795048 (study PRJEB30177, sample SAMN05720225) | activated sludge metagenome | isolation source: Anaerobic digester | place: Hong Kong | collected 2014-12-17 ...
ACAATAAAGTATTTACATTCAACCTAGATGTTGCTGCTGAAGCAACTTACACAGTTAATATTGCTGCCGGAGTGTGTGCCGATATGGCAGGAAATTCGAATGCAATGGCCACCGAATTTTCAATAGAATACGACAACAGCGAGCCAACGTTAAACCCGGTTACCATAACCTCAAACCAAACTCAAAATAATTTAGTACGAGTTGGTAAAAAAGCAAACCTGAACTTTACTGCACTTGAGGAGATTGAGAATGTACAGGTTTCAATCCATGGAAATCCTGTAGTAGCAAATTCGGGCGATGGTTTGGTTTGGGTTGCCACCTACACATTCACCGACGACGATGATCCTGAAGGAACAGTTACTTTTACCATTGATTTTGATGATTTAGCAGGAAACGCCGGCGTTCAGGTTACCGAGCTGAATTTTGGTGGCACTAACCTAACGTTTGATAAAACTCCTCCCCAATTCTCTGATATTGTTGTATCAACCAGCAATACATCTGGAACGTTCTCAAAAGTTGACGATATCATTACTATCACATTCACGTCAAGCGAATCGGTAAATACACCAACTGTAACTATAAATGGAGTAGGCGCAACCCTTTCTGGTGGACCAACTACCTGGACTGCAACCCATACCCTGGGTGCAGCCGAAACCGAAAGGTTAATTCCTTATACTATTACTGCTACTGATATTGCTGGAAACCAAAGCCTAATGGTTAGCGAAATATCTGGCATTTATTTCGACCGCACCCCGCCAGTAATTTCATCCGCAACAGTTCCTGCAGGTGAGTACAAGTTGGGCGACTCGTTCGATGTTACCATAACTGCCAATGATGATATTTACGATGAGTACGCAGTTTCAGTAAACGGTAAGGGAGCGTTAACTTTTAACAACCAGAATAACAACCAGTACAAGGTAACCTACAATGTTGAGGCTGCCGACAATCAGCAGAATGCTGTAAACACTTTACCAGTTAGCCTTCAGCTGGAGGATTTTGCTGGAAACTTCAACAACCCGGCATTCACAACGGCAACCGTTGATGGGGGAACACTTACCATCGATACACAGCTTCCGGTAATAGGTAGTGTTACCAGCGATGCTGAAGGAACCGATAATTTGCTGATTGATAGTACTATTTTATTTACTGTTACTTTGTCTTCTACCCCAGAGACTGGGTTGATTGTTAATCCTCAGGAATACAACGGTGTACCGTTGGTTTGGGCTCCAAACGGAACGGGCTCAATATATACCGCAACCTATAAAGTTGAACCAGGTCATACAGACTGTCCTGTTCCGGCGCAACTTGGCGATGTTACCTTAACCGATGGTGTAGGCAACGTTAGCGTTGCAGTTCCTTATAATTCTGTTAACAGGAGCATTTATGCAACTCGTCCGAGTGCAGAAATTTTGGGAACCACCACCAAATGTGACGATGGAACTACCGTTCCAATAACTTTCAACTTAACGGGCGCAACTCCGTTCCAGCTAACATATAACAATGGAACTTCAACTGTTGGTCCAATTGAAGTTAATGATGTAACCTATGTTGTTAATGCAGAAAGCGGAACATTCACCTTGGTAAATCTTACCGATGTAAATGGCAACTATACAACCACAGCAACTCAAAATGCTACAATAACTGTTAATCCTTTACCTCCATTAACATTTGATGTAACTTCATCTCCATTTAATAAGGATCAGACGAAGGTTGATCTTTCCCTTTATGTTAGTGACTTGCCTGCTCATTTCAGCGGTTACGGTGTTGGAGCCGATGGCTGGTTCTACCCACAGATTATTGATCCGAATGATTACGATTCTCCCATTCCAATAACATACACATATACCGATGGGAATGGTTGTACTAACTCCATTGATGATGATGTAGTTGTTACAAGCGGTGGTGCACGAATTGATGATCTTGAGTCGTCCTACTGTAATTATGCCGATCCTTTTACAATTACCGGTTTTAACCCGATTGGTACCACTGGATGGTTCGAATTTGAATCGGAAAATACTCCAGGAAATTCACTTACCATTGACCCATCGAGCCTTATTGCAGGGAACCATACGGTTGTTTACAAGTACATCGATGGAACCAGCACATTCCAGGCACAAAAATCGTTTGCTGTTGACTCGGTGGGTGTTAACACGAATTTTATTACACTCCTAACAAAATATTGTGAGGATGCTGACGATGTCTCACTAACTGCAATAGATTATTATCCAAGTGGAGGAACCGGGCATTTTTCATTCTCGGGTCCATCCGAAGCATTTACTCCATCAGTAATAAACTCAAACATTGCTCTGTTTGAGCCGAGTAAAGCTCCAGTAAATCAAACCTACCAGGTAAGTTACTACTACACTTCACCTGCGGGTTGCGAATCGAACTTAATTCAGAAGTCGGTAACAATAAACCCAACTCCCGATGTTGACTTTATAATTAGGGATAACTACAATTTTGACGAGGGCGATGTTCAGCTGGAAGGCGATCCAACAGGGGGAACCTTCAGCAGCGGAACGGTTATTCACAACAATGGCATTCTGAAACCAAGCCTCTTTACCCCAGGTGATTTGTACATTAAGTATGCATATACAAACCAAACCACTGGCTGCTCAAATAGCATCGAGAAACCAACGCGTATCATAAAAGCCGATGAGGTTATTTCTGGTCTTGAAGAGAAGTATTGCTACTCAACCGATACCGTGCTGATGGAATGTACTCCAATTGTTGATGGAACCATTGTTGGAGAATTCTACAGCGATAGGCTTGGTTTGATTGAGTCGTACGAACCAAATAAGGCGAAATATCCAATTGCAGCAATTGGAAATGGAGAGGATGTAGTTCGTTACCGGTATTCTGTTGTTGGAACTCCATACGAAGTGTACACCGAAGTGCTGGTCGATTCAATTGGCGAGGTAACCATTCAGAATTTGCTTGAGGGTTACTGTGAGGATGCCGCTAAGATACAGATAAGTGGTTTTTCTTCACATGGTTCTGGAGGCGGTGCTTTCAGCTACTCAGGTACTTCAATAGCGTTTGAACCAGATGGGGATTTTGCAAACTTAAGACCAACTGAAGAAAATGTTGGAATTTATGAAGTAACATATGAGTATACTTCTGATTTATCTAATTGTAAAAGCGATACAACCGTTCAGGTTGAGATTTATCCACTTCCCGAGGTTTCCTTTGAACTTCCAACATACTACAATATTGACGACCCCAATATTACTCTAGTTGGAGAACCAAGTGGGGGGATTTTCTCAACTGCTACGGGTGTTATTGCGAATGAGTTCCGACCTGCTGATTTTGGTGTTGGCCCGGTTACAATTACTTACACCTACTCCGATGGGAATAGCTGTGAGAATAGTATCTCAAAAACGGTAACTATTATTGGCCCTTCGGCCACAATTACCGGTTTGCCTGCAACTATTTGTATTGATGGAGAATCAATTAACATTTCGGGTTCATCAACCAACGGATTACCCGGTTATTTTGAAGGGCCGGGGATTACCAACACCGAAGCCAATAAAGCAAACTTCAACCCAGCCGAAGCGGGAGAGGGAGAACACAATATTTTCTACAAATACACCAGCAGTGCAGATGGAACCACCCTGCTTTATATTTCCCAAATAATTGAGGTTATTGACTTGGGTGAAGTTTCAATTCTTGGTTTTAGGCCCAGCATGGAGTATTGTAAGGGAGAGGATGTTGTTTCTCTAACTGGAACACCTCAGCCAGGTACATTTAGCGGAAGTGGAATTGTTGGCAATGAATTTTATCCATCAGTTGCTAATGTTGGAACTAACGAAATAGTTTATACGCATACATTGAGCGGTTGTTCTATTTCGGGCAGCGTGCAGGTTACAATTAATCCACTGCCTGAAGTAAGCATTGACGTAGTCCAGGTTTGCTCAAATCTAAATGATGAGCCAATTGAATTTATTAACAACACAACATCAATTGATGAGGTGGTATCGTGGCACTGGAGTTTCGGTGCTGGCGAAGGAACTTCAGAGGAGTTTGAGCCAGATTACTTGTATAAAACTCCCGGTTCTAAACTGGTTTCTTTAGAAGCTGAAACAGTTAAAGGATGTAGTGCAACAGGAACAAAGGTGATAAACGTTGGAATTCTACCCGAAGCAAACTTCAGCTGGGTGAATGAGTGTATTAATGGAAGTGCAACCGAATTTACAAGTACTTCAGATGGTGGCGTTAATATTGAACACCTTACCTGGTTTGTTGATGGAGTTGAACTGACCGAAGTGTCTGATAGTTTAGAGTTTGGTCATGAATTCCTTGAGGTTGGAGATTACACAGTAAAACTTCTGGTGGAATCGGAGGATGGTTGCAAGGATTCAATAGAAAAGGTTCTTCATATTCAACCTTTAATTGCAATTTCTGAGTTATCAAATCAAATTTACTTTGAAGATTTTGAGGATAATGAATCTTACTGGTCGGCTGGCCCCGTTGACGAAAATGAAGAAAACCAGCTGTATAGCTGGGCGTTTGGAACCCCAACCGGAAGTATTAATCAGCCTGAATTGGGCGCTAATACTTGGTTTATTGGGGTTAATGATGCAGACCAGTTTGCAGAACATTCGCAGCTAATTAGCCCTTGCTACGATTTACGCTCACTCACAAAACCAATGATTAAGTTTAACCTTTGGTCGGCGAACGAGGTTGGCCGTAATGGAACTGTACTTCAGTATACAATTGATAACGGCTTAACTTGGAATATTATTGGTGATGTGAATACAGGAATCAACTGGTACAATTCAAATTCAATTAAGAGTCAGCCCGGTTACCAGCTCACAGGTTGGAGTATCAATACAAATGATTGGGTAAGTGCACGCCATAGCCTCGATATGGTGAGAGAAGCCGAAAATGTTAGGTTTAGAATTGCATTTGCTGCCGATGGTAACTCTACTGTTGACTTCTACGGATTTGGAATTGATGATATTTGGATTGGAAACCGTGAGCAGAAATTGTTGCTTGAGTACTTTACGAATGCAACAACATCAGCTACTGTTTCTGCAAATTCAACCATGAGAAGTATTGAAACAAGTAACTACCGCGATATTGCGGCAATCCATTACCATACTTCAAGCCCTGTGGGCGATCCGTTCTATAGTTTTTATCCGGCAGGTCCGTCATCAAGAGAACTTTTCTACGGAGTTTCTCAAATTCCTTACGCGCTGGTTAATGGCGATACTGAAAATTCTTTTGCTTCGGCCAACCTTTCGTCAATTCAACCTATGTTAAATATTGAAATGCTCAAGGATCCAAGGATGAAGATTGAGGTGGAAGGTAGCGTTGGAACATCAGTTAATTTGCAGGCAACAATAACCATGCTCGACGATTTTGCCGATGAGGATTTGGTTCTTTACTGTGCCATCGTTCAGAAAATTGCGGATGTTGCTACGCCTCTTAACGGTCAAGATGAATTCTACAGCGTGCTTCGTGGTTTTGTTCCCGATCCAGGAGGAACTTTGCTAAAGCAAAATTGGGAATCGGGCGAGTCCGAAATATTTACAATGAGCACAACTATTCCGGAGGGAATTCCAACCGAAATGTTAAGGGCAATGGTTTTTGTTCAGAATATTGAGGATGGCAAAATTTACCAAACCGAAATTTTCGATGCATCGCCATCCACATCAACCAATCCAAATGCTGAAAATTTTGCGGTTTCGGTTTACCCCAATCCAGCACGTAGTTTGGTTCGTTTTTCTGCTCCGCAGATTATTGAACAGGCAACTCTGGTTGATATCTCAGGACGAATTCTCGATGTTCTTGAGCCAAATAGTGACAGGTTTGAAATTCCGGTTGATAGGCTGGTGAACGGAATTTACTTTGTTCGCGTTAAAGCAAAAACCGGGCAGGCTGTTGTGAAGTTTATTAAAGAGTAAAGAATTTAGGAAATTGTATAAAAAAAGCCCCGAAAAAAATCAGGGGCTTTTTTATTCTCTGGAATGTGTATTAATCTTCAAAATGGTGTAAGAACTCTTTTAACTCGTATTTATCACACATTCCCCTGAATTCCTGAAGCAAACCTTCGTTAAACGGAACTCCCTTATCTTTTCTAAACATCCAGGTATCGTACTCTTTTTCACCTGCGGTGTAAATACGATCCTGCCCCGGCATCTTTTCAGATGCTCTCAATTCACGAAGAATATTTCCGGCAGTTTTCTTGAAATCATCCGGTTCAGTGAATGCGTTGATATCAATTACAATAAAGAAGTGGCCTAGCGGGTAGGGAATTTTTTTACCATTTTCAAATCCGAGAAGCATTTTCATATACGAACCCTGCTGCAGGGCAGCAGAAAGAATTTCCACAACTGTTGCGTAACCGTATCCCTTGTATCCGCCGGTATCCTCGCCAACTCCACCAAGAGGGCAGAACGCAGCGCGTCCGGCAATTAAATCTTCAAGAACCTCCTTCGAATCGGTTTTGCTCTCACCGTTCTTGTCAATTACCAATCCTTTCGGAAGGTTTTTCCCCTCACGGGCGTAAAGTTCAACTTTGCCACGTTGCGTAATTGAGGTGGCGCAATCGAGCAGGAATGGGAACGGATCGTCGGTTGGCATTCCAAAAGTAAGCGGATTGGTTCCCAGCATATTTTCAACCCCAAAAGTAGGAGCGATGGATGGACGGGCATTGGTTCCGGTAATTCCAATCATGTTTTCCTTTACGGCCATTAGCGGGTAGTAGCCGGCAAAGCCGTAGTGCGTTGAGTTGCGAACGGCAACCATGCCCATGCCAAACTTTTTGGCCTTCTCAATGGCCATTTTCATAGCGTTGTACGAAATTACGTGTCCCATACCGTTATGCCCGTCAATAACTGCGGTTGTGGGCGTTTCTTTTACAATTTCGTAGTTTGTAACCGGATTCAGAATGCCATCCTTAATCCTGTCGAGGTAAATGGGTTTTAGCCTGTTTACGCCGTGTGAGTCGAACCCCAGCTTATCGGCTTGCAGTAGCACATCGCCCACAATTTTTGCATCCTCCCTTGGGATGCCGGCCTTTACCATTACTTCAATGTTGAATTTTTCAATTACTTCAAACGGAATGTATTTTGTTGCCATAGCTTTATGTTTTTTGCAAAGATACCAATTTAGTTTGGTGTAGAACACTTTTTAATAATCCCATAATTCATAATCCTTTTAAGTTAAATTATTAGTGCAAAGATTGTTCTAAAGGTAAATTTTGTATATTTATTGTTGTAAGAATTTAAAGTTCAAATTGTTTTATTTTCATCGAGCCTTTCTGTTTAAGTCCTGTATTCAAGGCATTTTTGTTGCCAAGTTTAATAATCTATTCAAAAAGAAATGATTAAACAGTACGACGAAATAGTTGACGTTAAGAATCATATTTTTAATGTTACTCTGCTGGTTGGAACAATACTGGGAACAGTTACCTTCATGCTAAGTTTACGGAATTTCTATGAGTCGGAAGTTCGTATCAACTATCTGCTGAACTTTTTTACCATCTTAACATTTCTGATTGTTTACCTGTTTCGTCAGAAACTATCACAAAATTTTAAATCGTTTGTAGTTATTCTGGGTGTTTTTGTTCTTAGCTTCATCGATATTTACAAGCTTGGCACATACTCAACAGCCAAAGCTCTTTTGGTGTTAATCCCATTCTTCTCTCTTATTGCCTTTAAATTTAATCGTATTGTTTTCTACTCTGTTCTTGCTATTCTGGTTTACGTTTTCTTTGCGTACCAGTTTGTTTCACAGTCGTTCAGCCTAACGGTTGACCTGAATGAGAGAAATCTGCATATTAGTTCCTGGTTGGTAAATTTATCGATACTTGTAATTATTGCATATGCTGTATTGATTATTGTCGACAGGTTCAACAAAACTTTCTATAAGCTAATTGATAACCTTGAGGAGCAGAATGTTGAACTTCAGGCGCATCGTGAAAACTTGGAGGGTTTGGTTGCTGAACGGTCAGCCGACCTTGAGGCAGCAAACGAGGAGCTAATAGCTACAAATGAGGAGCTCCATCAAAGTAACTCCATAATTGAAACACAAAATCAGGAGCTAAAATCAACCCTCGAACACTTAAAGGATACTCAGTTGAAGCTGGTGCAATCGGAAAAGATGGCCTCGCTTGGAGTACTATCAGCGGGCGTTGCCCACGAAATAAACAACCCCTTAAACTTTATTATGGGCGGTTACAGCGGCATTGAGAAGTGCGTTACCAATCCCAGTGAGTGTAATAAAGACGATATGCTGTTGTACTTAAATATTATTAAAACCGGGGTTGAACGGGCTAGCGACATTGTTAAAGCGTTGAACCTTTTTAGCCGCAGTAACGATTCGTACAATGAGGAATGCGATGTTCACTCCATTATTGATAACAGCCTAATAATTCTGAGTAACCAGTACAAAAACCGAATTGAAATAGTTAAGGAGTTTGACTCCGGTAGCGTAGTTGCTAAAGGTAATGTGAGCAAGCTGCTTCAGGTTTTTTTGAACCTGCTTACCAACTCCATTCATGCAATTGAGGATGAAGGGAAGATTACTATTAAAACGAGGCGGAACAAGGAGCATGTTACGGTTGAAATTACCGATTCGGGTTGTGGAATTAGCAAGGAGAATCTTCCTAAAATAACCGACCCGTTTTTTACTACTAAGGATCCGGGAAAGGGCACAGGATTGGGCTTATCCATAGCCTACAAAATAATTCAGGAGCACAAGGGAACTTTGAATATTGATTCTGTTGAGGAGAAGGGAACAGTGGTTATGATTGATTTGCCCCTAAAGAGTAGTAATTAGAATGGCAGCTCGCTCAGCTCAACGTTTCCTCCGGAAACAATTACTCCAACCTTCCGCTTCTCAAATTTTTTCGGATTATCCATTATAGCCGCCACTGGTACTGCCGACGAGGGTTCGATAACTATTTTCATCCGCTCCCAAACCAAGCGCATGGCTTTAACAATCGACTCCTCCGAAACCGTTAGTATTCCATCGGTTAACCTTTTAATTATTGAGAAAGTTAAAGGGCATAATGAAGTTCTTAATCCGTCGGCAATGGTATTTGGATTTACCGAAGGATACAGCGTGTTATCACGAACCGAGCGGAACGCATCATCGGCATTTATGGGTTCAGCTCCGTAAACTGAAATATTTGGATTGAATCCTTTCGTGTAGGTAAGTGTGCCCGAGAAAAGTCCGCCACCGCCCACTGGAGCAACAACAATGTCGAGATTTGGAATTTCTTCGAGAAGCTCGAGCGACGCAGTTCCCTGTCCACAAATCACGTTGAAGTTATCGTACGGATGGATAAAGGTTGCGCCGGTTTTCAGCTTAACTTCCTCCAGAACTCGCTCCCTGTCGGCTTGGGTTGGCTCGCAGGTGGTAATATTTGCGCCGTAACCCTCAACCGCTTTCCTTTTAACGCCAGGGGCGTTAGCAGGCATTACAATGTACGATGGAATTCCTCGAATTGCAGCAGCCAGAGCCAAAGCTGCAGCATGGTTCCCCGAGCTGTGCGTGCAAACACCCTTCTTTGCTTCCTCATCGGAAAGCGAAAAAATGGCATTCGATGCGCCACGGAACTTGAATGCTCCAACGCGCTGGAAATTTTCACACTTAAAAAAAACTTCGCAGCCCAGCGTTTGGTTAACCAACCTTGAGGTTAAAACCGGAGTTTTGTGGGCATACAGCTTTACCGTTTGGTATGCAGCTTCAATATCGCTCCTTGTGGGAGCGGTTAGGTGTTTAGTTTCTTGCATTTTTTTCAGATGAAGAACCTGTTTTTTTGTACTCCTCAAACTTATCTAAAATTCTTTTGTGTACCTCGTACTCGCTGGCAATCAGTAGGAAGCCCTCTGTAAAATCGCAGAATTCCATGAACCGAATGGCATCAATCTCATCGAGTCCTGTTAGCTTGTTAATTTGCTCAACCGAGAATTTTTTAAGAATTATATCCCATTTTATCTCCTCATGCCGTTTCATCTCAATTTTCTCCTTCTGCAGGCTTATCCAGTCCTTGCCAAACATAAACCCGCTGGTTGTTTGAGGTAGATTTTTTAGGTCCATCTGCTTAATGGCTTTCTGGAAGTACACCTCAATGCGTTCCTGCATAATTTCCTGCTCCGATTTGGGCAGCTCCATCCTTGCAACTTCACGAATAAACCGCTGGTACGAGCCAAACCGGGTAATTCGTACTTCGCGAATTTCATAAATTCGGGGAACCAGTTTTATGGGAAAGTAAAGCGAATCGGAAGAAAACTGCCCCCACGATGGGATTCTCATTTCGTGGTAACCAAGGGCGCTAATAAGTAGCGTATCGCCAACAGAAACCGGTATTTTGAAGTAGCCTAACATGTCGGCGGTGGTGCCAACCCGTTGTCCGAGGTTCATGGCGTGTGCCAATGGCACCGGATTGCCGTTCACGGCATCAACCAGCTGGAAATGGATAACGGGAATTGTATCCCTACCAGCAGCCTGACCGGCTGAATGTAAGACCAGTGAAAGGAAAAGGATCGCTGTAAACTGCTTCAATTCAAAATTATTTTCGATTCAAATTTAACAGTATGTTGCGAATAAATGAATTTTTAACGGGTTGGTTAACTTTTTTTAACTGGGTTGGTTATTTCGTTTTTTTTCCCTTCAACCACTTCTCTAACCACGTATCCATTTCCCAAGCAGTGTGTAATACCGATTGGCGTGACTGGTATCCATGGCTTTCGAACGGAAGCATTACCATTCGGGCGGTGCCGCCGTGTCCCTTTATTGCTGAGTACATTCGTTCGGTTTGCATGGGGAAAGTCCCGCTGTTGTTATCATCCTCACCATGGATGAAAAGAATAGGAGTTTTCAGTTTGTCGGCGTGCATAAATGGCGACATTCTATTGTAAACTTCGGGTGCTTCCCAGTAGGTTCGTTCTTCACCCTGAAAACCAAATGGAGTGAGCGTGCGGTTGTAAGCTCCGCTTCTGGCAATTCCGGCTGCAAACAGATTACTGTGTGCTAGCAAGTTGGCAGTCATGAATGCTCCGTATGAATGTCCTCCAATTGCAATTCTGCTTGGATCGGCAATGTTTTGATCAACTAGAAAATCAACAGCAGCCTTTGCGTTAGCAACAATTTGTTCAACAAATGTGTCGTTGGGTTCAAGCGTATCCTTTTTTACAACTGGCATTCCAATCCTGTCGAGAACTACGTATCCACGTGCAACCCACATTACAGGTGAAAGTCGGGTTGGACGAATAAACCTGTATGGCGAATCCTTTACCTGATTTGCAAGTTTTGGATCAGAAAATTCTTCGGGGTAAGCCCACATTAAAACGGGTAATTTTTTCGAACCCTTCTTGTAACCTGCCGGTAAATAAAGTGTTGCCGAAAGTTCAATTCCATCTTCACGAGTGTATTTAACCAGCTCTTTCTGAACATCCTTTAGCTGTGGGTATGGATGCGGGAATTGGGTAAACGCTGCAATTTTTTTCTTCTTCGTGTCTCTAATAAAGTAGTTTGGCTGATCAGCTTCCGACTCACGACTGGTAAGGATTTTATTCTCTTTTATATTCAAAACTGATACCAAATATTCGTAGTATTGATCCTCGCATTGCCAAATTCGTTTTGGTTTTTGCGTGCTGATTTCAAACTCATCAAAGAAAGGGAAGCTTCCTTTTGGTGAAGCGCCTTGACCCGAAAGGAAAAGTTTGTTTTTTTTATCGTCTGTTAATAAAACGTTGAATCCTTGTTCGTTTGTTTCTATTAGGAATCGTCCGGGATCGGAGTACAAATCCTGCCACGATCTGTCCCAAATAACTTCCTTTGGTTCCTCAATGTTCGATGGGTTAAAGAAGCTGGTAACTGATCTGCGCCCGTCGTACCAACGCTCGTAAACAACTGCAAGTTGATCCCAGCCCCAAGTAATTCCTGCATACCGCAGATTTAACGAGAGGAATGGAGTTGGCTTATCCTTGAATGGAGCATCGAGTTTGTACAGTAAATCGCGGATTTCGGCAATCTTCTTCGGATCGCCTTCGTCCTGTGCCTCAACCCAAACAACGGTTGCCGGAGCATCTGCGCGCCACTGGAAATTTCGTGGCCCCGTTCGCACTGCGCTAAATCCCTGCGGGATTTCTTCTGCCAAAGGAGTTTCGGCTAGCTTCTTGAAAAGTTTCCCTTCGCTGGTCCAAATTTCAACCCAGGTTGGAAACCGGTAGTACGGAACAACGTATGAGAATGGTCTCATAATTTGTTCAACAAGAATATATTCGCCGCTAGGTGAAACTTCGAAACTTGTTATTATTCCCGGGTTTCCAATCATTGTTGGTTCCTCGTTCTCCTTTACCATCATGATGCAGCTGGTTGCGTAGTGCTCAAATGCTCGCTCATCGTCGAGATCTTTTAGCAAATCCTGATAGGTGCGCACAAGCGCAGATTTTCCGGAAGTTTCCTGAACCGATGGACCTTCAGGTAGTTTCGATTGCTGATGAAAAGGCTCTCTATATAAAACTCTTGATGCGAAGTAAATTGAATTCCCGATGGGCGACCATTCTACTGGGCTGGATACCAGCGCATCGTGGAGATTTTTAGCCCAAAGTTTTGATTTTCCGGTTGCAACATCTGTAACCCAAAGTTCAATGGTTGAATCCTGATAAACTACAATTGCCAACTTCTCGCCATTGGGCGACCACCGAAACTGTTTAATATTACCATTTTCTGGTAAATCTGAAACAGGAAATTCCTCTTTGCTTTCAATCTTTTTTAAAATCAACTTATCGTAAAAGCGGGCACGACTTTCTCCGTAGTTATCTGGATCGATTCTAACGCCGGCCAGCTTAAGTTCGGGTTTTGCCAAATCGGAAATATCAGGCATTTCCTGCGGGTAAGCTAAAACAACAAAAGTTTTAGTTGGATTTATCCTGAGAACCGGAAACGATGGCGCTTCAATAATATCCTTGAGTTCTTTTGGAGGTTCCATGTAGCGGGTTGGTTCCTGTGCCATAACCGAAAATTGTGTAAGCGTTACTATAATTAGGATTTGTGTGAGTTTTTGTTTCATTGCCTGAGGTTTTTGTGGTACTAAACAAAAGTAAGAAAATATTGATTACTGAAGACTTTGATTTTTTTGAAACAAGATGGAACGCAGAGGACGCAGAATAGACGCTTGCCTGCCGAAGCGGCAGCTCAGGCAGGGATTTACGCTAATTTTTTGAACCACAATAGCAACTGTAGGCACAGCAGAAAAAAAGACTTTCCAATTTAACTACCCAAGGCAAACGGCCGCTCGTACTTTTGACTTTCCATCGTCCGCTCGTACTCTTGCGGGCATGGAAACGTCGGGTTTAGGAAAGATGGAACGCAGATAGCGCAGATTTAGCTGATTTACACGGATTTTTTTGTCACAAGAGGCCTGTCACAAACTGATTGGGTGATTGAATGATTTTAACCATTCTGTTATACCCTGCTTGCTCTACCTATCGTTAGACAGGCGCAGGCAAGTGTGTTTGCGCCGAGTTACTCTGTGGTGAAAAGGAGCGAAGCGACTGACATAATTCGTGATAATTCGTGTGGTTCGTGGACAGAAAAGAGGAATGTTGAATGGTTGAATGACCTGCTTGCTGCAGGCAAGTTGAATGATTGCACTTCGACCCTTCGGCTATGCTCAGGGCATCGCA
>ERZ795048.2800-NODE-2800-length-13633-cov-6.550891_pt1 | contig 13633 bp, 5 predicted proteins | sample MGYA00375132_ERZ795048 | MGnify/ENA primary metagenome ERZ795048 (study PRJEB30177, sample SAMN05720225) | activated sludge metagenome | isolation source: Anaerobic digester | place: Hong Kong | collected 2014-12-17 ...
CCACTTGGCATAGATGGAGAGGGGGAGGAGGCGGTTGGGGGCGGCGGCGTGGGACAGGGCCAGTTCGCCGGCTTCGATGCGTCCGCCGAAGGGCTGCATGAGGTCGGCGAGCAGGTTGCGGAGCATGAGGGCGGAAGCCTCGATGTTGTAGGTGGTCAGGATCAGGAGGCGGGGGGTGTCCGTCAGGGTCTGGCGGCAGAGGTCGAGCAGTTCGGGGAGCTGACGTTCGACTTTCCAGATGCCGCCGTCGGGGCCGCGGCCGAAAGCCGGGGGATCCAGCAGGATGCCGTCGTAGCGGGAGCCGCGCTTGATTTCGCGGCGGACGTATTTCATGGCGTCTTCGACAATCCAGCGGACGGGTTTTTCGGCGAGTCCGGAGGCGGCCTGGTTTTCGCGGGCCCAGGCGACGGCGGGTTTGGAGGCGTCCACATGGGTGGGCAGCCAGCCGGCGGCGGCGGCGGCGAGGGTGGCGGCGCCGGTATAGCCGAAAAGGTTCAGCAGGCGGGCGCCGGGGGCGGCGGCTTCGCGGATGGCGCGCCAGTGGGGGGACTGCTCGGGAAAGAGGCCGAGGTGCTTGCTGGTGTCGGAGAGGCGGGCGAGGAAGGTCAGGGGGCCGTCGCGAAGGGCCCACTGGCGGGGGCAGCCGGGGCGCAGATCCCAGCCGGAATCCTCGTCGTGGACGGCCTGGGCGCGGTCCCAGTCGCGGGCGGGCAGAACCGGTTCCCACCAGGCCTTGGGTTCGCCGCGGATGACGGTGACGGGACCGAAGCGCTCCAGTTTGCAGCGGCGGCCGGAGTCGATGAGTTCGTAGTCGGGAAATCCGCCGAGGGCGGTCCGAATGACGGGAAGATCAGGCATCGGACGCGTCAGCGGTATCGAAGGACGGCCGGCAGAGGCCGCGGGTGGCGCGATCGATGAAGTCGGCGAATTCAGCGGCGAACGGGTTGCCGGTGTCGGCGCGGAGGGTTTCGCGGGCCTGGGAGGTGTTGAGGCCGGAGCGATAGAGGGTGGCAAAGGCCTGTTTGATCTGGGCGCGCTGGGCGGCGTCGAGTCCGGCGCGGCGCAGGCCGACGAGGTTGAGTCCGGCGACGAAGCTGTTTTGGCTGCTGGGTGCGATGCAGAAGGGGGGGAGATCCTTGCTGATGAAGGCCATGGAGCCGACCATGGCGAGGCGGCCGATGCGGCAGAACTGGTGGACGCCGACGTTGCCGCCGATGAACGCGCGCTCTCCCACGGTGACATAGCCGCCGAGGAGCGCGCCATTGGCCATGATGACGTGGTCGCCTACCTCGCAGTTGTGGGCGGCATGGGTGTTGGCCATCATGAAGACGCGGTGGCCGATGCGGGTGGTGGTGCCGGGCTTGGTGCCGCGGTGGATGGTGACGCCTTCGCGGAAGGTGCAGTGGTCGCCCGTGACGACATAGGAGGGTTCGCCGCCGAAGGACAGGTCCTGGGGCAGGTCGCCGATGACGGCCCCGGAATGGACGGTGCAGTGCGCGCCGAGGGTGGTGTGGTCGAGCACGATAGCATGGGGGGCCAGAACGCAGCCGTCGCCCAGCACGGCGGTGGCGGCGACATAGGCCAGGGGGCCGATGCGGACATCGGCGCCCAGCTGGGCACCGGGCTCGATAATGGCGGTGGGGTGGATCATGCGAACAACTCCTGGAAAAAATGTATCCGCAGACTACCGCAGGAGAACGGCGCCCGGCAATGCGGAAGCGCAGCGGTGCCGGAAGCGCAGCGCGGGTTGTGCGGCGGATTCGATCCGTCAGGCGGCGGGCGGCGACAATCAGGGCGGATGGATGGAATAGAGATACAAAAATGTGGAATAAAACTTTACAAAACGACAAAAATGTATTATCACGCAGAAATGAAAAACCGGCCCGAACATTCCAACTTGTTGTCGTCCAGCGTGAAAAAGAAGCAGGCGGCCAGGTTGGCGGCGAGTTGGCATGGGGATTGCATCAAGAGGGGGGCCGAGACAAAATGGAACGGCGGGACGTCATCCGGGTCCAAAATGTCGGATAAGGACGAACAGGTTTCGACAAAGGAAAGAGGCGGACAGATGAGCATATCCAGATTGAATGCGATAGCGGCGGTGACGAACTACCGGGCGACGGCCCCGGCGCTGGATTTTTCCAAGACGCCGGCGAGCGAGATCTTCGGGGCAAACGTGTTTGACGACCGGGTGATGCAGGCGCGGCTGCCGAAGGGGGTGTACCAGGCGCTGCGGCGGACGATTGACCAGGGCGAGAAACTCGATGTCACGGTGGCCGACGAAGTGGCGGTGGCGATGCGGGACTGGGCGATCGAGAAGGGGGCGACGCACTACGCGCACGTGTTCTATCCGCTGACAGGGCTGACGGCCGAAAAGCACGACGGCTTTCTCGAGCCGGACGGCAAGGGCGGGGCGCTGGCGGAGTTTTCGGCGAAGCAGCTGATCCGGGGCGAGCCGGACGCGTCGAGTTTTCCGTCGGGCGGGATCCGGGCGACGTTTGAAGCGCGCGGCTACACGGCCTGGGACGTCACCAGTCCGGCCTATATTCTCGAAAACCCCAACGGGACCACGCTGTGCATTCCCACGGCGTTCTGTTCGTGGACGGGCGAGGCGCTGGACAAGAAGACGCCGCTGCTGCGGTCCATGCAGGCGCTGAACGCGCAGGCTCAGCGCCTGCTGACCATCTTCGGCCACGAGCATCCCGACCGCGTTTATTCGACGGCGGGCTGCGAGCAGGAGTACTTCCTGGTGGACCGCAACTTCTTCTTCGCGCGGCCGGATCTGATCAGCGCGGGCCGCACCCTGTTCGGTGCCAAGCCGCCCAAGGGCCAGGAGATGGAAGACCAGTACTTCGGGGCCATTCCCGAACGGGTGCTGGCGTTCATGCTGGAGGTGGAACGCGAGCTGTACAAGCTGGGCGTACCGGTCAAGACCCGGCACAACGAGGTGGCGCCCGGCCAGTACGAGCTGGCGCCGGTGTTCGAGAACGCCAACGTGGCGGCCGACCACCAGTACCTGACCATGACGGTGCTGCAGCGCGTGGCCCAGAAGTACGGCATGACCTGCCTGCTGCACGAAAAACCCTTCGCCGGCATCAACGGATCCGGCAAGCACCTGAACTGGTCGCTGGGCACGAAGCGGATGAACCTGCTGGAACCCGGCGACACGCCGCATGAGAACATGCAGTTCCTGGCGTTCTGCGCCGCGGTGATCCGCGCCGTGGACCGGCACGCGCCTCTGCTGCGCGCGTCCATCGCGCACGCGGGCAACGATCACCGGCTCGGCGCGAACGAGGCGCCGCCGGCCATCCTGTCCATCTTCCTCGGCGAGCAGCTCACGGAGGTGTTCGAGAGCATCGGCAGGGGCGGCGGCGGCAAGGCCCGGGCGCCCGGTCTGCTGACGGTGGGGGTGGACACGCTGCCGCCGCTGCCGAAGGACGCCGGCGACCGCAACCGCACCAGCCCGTTTGCCTTCACCGGAAACAAATTCGAATTCCGGGCGGTGGGTTCCAGCCAGTCCGTGGCGGGGCCGCTGGTGATCCTGAACACGATCGTGGCCGATTCGCTGGACTACATCGCCGGGGAGCTGGAGGCCGCGAAGGCGAAGACGCCCAAGGCGCTGGGCGCGGCCGTGCAGAAGGTGATCCAGAAGATCATGAAAAAGCACGGGCGGATCATCTTCAACGGCGACGGCTATACGGCGGCGTGGCAGAAAGAGGCGGCGAAGCGCGGCCTGCCCAACGCGCGCCATACGGCGGAAGCCATCCCCGCCTGCCAGACCAAGGAAAACGAGGACGTGCTGGCGAAGCACGGCGTGCTGACCGTCCGCGAATTCCACAGCCGGAACGAGATCTACCTGGAGAAGTACATCAAGGACGTGATGATCGAGGCGCGTCTGGCCTTCGAGATCGCCAAGACGATGATCTTCCCGGCGGCGGTGGAGTACCAGAAGCGGCTGGCGGACACCTCGCAGGTGCTCAAGCAGATGGGCCAGAAGCACTGCACGACGGTGCTGAAGGAACTGTGCGGGCTGGTGGCGGAGCTGCAGACCCGCAACGAAGCCCTTCGCAAGGTCATTGCGCATGAGGGCAACGGCGACGTGGCGCGGCATGCGCTGTACTGCCGCAACCGAATCGTCCCCGCCATGGACGCCGTCCGCGACGTGGTGGACCAGCTGGAGGGCATCGTGTCCGACGAGCTCTGGCCGCTCCCGACCTACCAGGAGATGCTGTTCATCAAGTAATTCCGTCCGCTTCCGCCCGCCGCACCCGGTTTCCGGGGCGGCGGCCGGCAGCGGTCTTTCGGACGAACTCATGACGACCAAGCCGAAATCCAGTTCCCGGGGCGCCTTTCCGGCCGAACGCCATTCGCGCGAAATCGAGCTGCTGGGCGAGATCAGCCGGCTGCTGGACCACAGCATGGACCTGCAGGAGGTGGCGCATCCGATTCTGGAGGCGCTGTCGGCCCAGATGGGCATGGGGGTATCCACGCTGACGCTGCTGAACCGCCTGACCGGGGAGATCCTGGTGGAAGCCGCCCACGGTCTGTCGGTGCAGCAGGCCCGGCGCGGTCGCTACCGGCTGGGCGAAGGCGCGACCGGGCAGGTGGCGCTCAGCGGCAAGCCGACGGTGATTCCCCGGATGAGCGATTCGCCGCTGTTCCTGGACAAGATGCAGCGCGGCAAGCGCTCCGACACGTCGTTCATCTGCGTGCCGGTGAAGGTGGAGCAGGCGGTGGCGGGCACGCTGAGCGCCGAGCGGGCATTCGATCCGGCGGCCGATCTCCAGCAGGACGTGCGCCTGCTGAAGATCATCGCCTCCATGATTGCCCAGGCCGTCAAGCTGCGCCGCGCGGTGCAGGAGTCGCAGGAGCGCCTCGCGGAGGAAAACGCGCGCCTGAAGGAAGAGCTGAGGAACCGCTTCCGGCCGGCGAACATCGTGGGCAACTCCCACGAGATGCAGATCGTGTACGACCAGATCGCGCAGGTGTCGAAGAGCGCGGCGTCGGTGCTGATCGAAGGCGAGACGGGCACGGGCAAGGAGCTGGTGGCGCACGCCATCCACTACAACAGTCCGCGGGCCGGCCGGCCGTTCATCAAGGCCCACTGCGCGGCGCTGCCCGAAAGCGTGATCGAGAGCGAGCTGTTCGGCCACGAGAAGGGGGCGTTCACCGGCGCGCTGGCCGAGCGCAAGGGGCGCTTCGAGCTGGCCCACGGCGGCTCCCTGCTGCTCGACGAAATCGGCGACATCCCCCCCGCCATCCAGATCAAGCTGCTGCGGGTGCTGCAGGAGCGCGAGTTCGAGCGCGTCGGCGGGACGCGTACCATCAAGGTGGATGTGCGGGTCATTGCGGCGACGAACAAAGACCTGCAGGCGCTGGTGCAGCAGGGGCGGTTCCGCGAGGATCTCTACTACCGTCTGCATGTGTTTCCGATCTGGGTGCCGCCCCTGCGCAAGCGCAAGGCGGATATCGTGCTGCTGGCGGATCATTTCCTGCAGAAGTACGCGCAGGAAAACGGCAAGGACGTGCGGCGGCTGTCCAGCGCGGTGATTGACATGCTGATGAGCTATCACTGGCCCGGGAACGTCCGCGAGCTGGAGAACTGCATCGAGCGCGCGGTGCTGGTGGCGGAGGGCAACGTGATCCATCCCTATCACCTGCCGCCGACGCTGCAGACGGCCGAGGCCAGCGGCACGCCGGTCGCGGGCGATCTCAAATCGCTGGTGGGCGCCTACGAGCGAGACCTGATCCGCGACGCGCTGAAATCCAGCCGCGGCAACATCGCGTCGGCGGCGCGGGCGCTGGGCACCACCCCGCGCATCCTCGGCTACAAGATCAAGGGCTATCAGATCGATCCGCGCCCCTACGGCTGACCGGTTCCGGCCGGTTTGTTTCCCTCCTGTCAGAAGCCCGCAGCGACGTTTTTAAACACTTATACACATATGTGTATAAGCGAATATACGGAGGGCGGGAAGAGGGGACGGCGGTGAACCGTCCGGATGTTCCACAGTGTGGAAAATCCGGAAAAAGCGGGTTCGGTAGTAGTATTCCGCAGGCGGGACACAGGGGGAACGCACGGGAGCGGATCAGGGCTGAATGAACAGCAGGGGATCGCCGGCGGCTACGCGACCGCCGGGGACGACGCCGGCGTCCCGGACGATGCCGGCGCACGGGGCGTAATGCCGGAGCTGTTCCGTGGCGTGCTGGGCGGCTTCCAGCCGGGACAGCGCGGTGTTGCGGCGGGTCCGGGCGTCCTGAAAGGCCTGGCGGAGGTGGGGCAGCTGATCCGGCGCGGTTCCGCCGGTTTCCGCCTGCTGCCGGGCTTCCAGATAGGCGCGGCGGGCGTCCGCGAGGTCGGTTTCGCTCGTCTGCAGCTCCCGGCGCAGCGGCAGGGGATCGGGGACCGGGGGCTCGGTGGCGAGGGTGGCGACCCATTGGCCGGCTTGAACGGTCATGCCCGGGGTGACCTTCCATTCATTCAGCGTGCCGGATACCCGGGCCGGCACGGGAACGGGCTTGGGGGGCGGCGGGACGGGTTGGGCCGCCGGCGGACGGCAGGCGGTGGGAGCGACGACGGCGAGCAGCAGGAGCAGGCCGGCGGTCCGGGTGATCAACCAAACCGAATGGGGCCATTGAACCATGGGGGTACTGTACCGTGCGGGAAGCGAATGGGAAACGGTTTTCCGCAGCCACCCGCAATGTGAAACGATTGACTAGACGGGCGGTCTCGATTATTATGAATGGGTTAGTGCAAACATGGCCATGACGTATTTCTCTGTGCAGACAGACAGCCCCTGCCCGGGAGGCTGGGCGGGATTCCGGGCCTGCGGCCTTCCGGGGCGGCTGGCGGTGTGGCTGGCGATATGGACGGGATGGTCGTCCGTTGCCGTCGGGGGGCTGGGCGACATCACCGGGCTGGGCGTGGAGGGGAACCGCCTGGAGGTGGTCTGCGGATCGGATGAGCTGGAGGTGCAGGTGTGCACCAGCCGCATGCTGCGGCTGTCCTACCGGCCGGGAGGAAACGGCGACGCGCGGACCGCGATGATCGGGACGACGAACTGGACGTATGCGGGAGCGGTGATCGAAACCAATTCCGATCCGATCGTGATCAGCACCCCGGACATGCGGGTGGAAATCGCCCGGTCGCCGTGCCGGGTAACGATGGCGGACGCGGAGGGGAATCCGGTGGTGTGGGAATTGGAAGCGGAGGGGCTGTTTGCGGACGGCATCCGGCTGGGGCACAACGCGGGCACGGAGTTCTACGGGATTCACGGCTACAACGCCTGGGATGATTCGTCGGCCGGGCTGCTGCGCAGCGCGGGGGGCTGGGCGGAGGCGGGGTACCAGGGCGACTGCGGCGCGCCCTTCATCTGGAACCGGAACGGATTCGGCCTGCTGGTGGATTCGGACGGCATCCAGTTCGATGCCTCGGGCGGCACGCTGACGGCGGAATACTGTTCGCGGACCGAAGTCGAAGTGTACCTGATGCTCGGGTCTCCGGAGGAGATTCTGTCGGACGCGGCGGAGGTGAGCGGGCGGCCGCCGCTGTTTCCGAAGTGGAGCATGGGATTTGCCAACACGGAATGGGGCATCACCCAAAGCGAACTGACCAACATCGTCGATGGGTACCGGGCCCGGGAGATTCCGATTGATTTGTACGTGCTGGATTTCGACTGGAAAGACTGGGGGGCGGACCACTACGGCGAGTGGAACTGGAACCCGGTGAAATTCCCCGGGGGGGCGTCGGGGGAACTGAAGGCGCAGATGGACGCGGCGGGCATCCGGCTGGGGGGCATCATGAAGCCGCGGATCCACGTGTACACCGAGCAGGGCGGCTACGCGACCTCCAACGGGTTCTGGTGGCCGGGGCAGGCGGAATACAGCGATTATTTTTCGGAGCAGCCGGTCAAGGACGTGAATTTCGCGGTGGCGGCGTGCCGGGAGTGGTTCTTCGATCACATCACCAACGCCTTCGACACGGGCATGACGGCCTGGTGGAACGACGAGGCCGACCAGGCCGGCGGGGGGAGCATGCTGTTCGACAACTGGCAGTTCATGAACATGCAGAAGGCGCTGTACGAGGGGCAGCGCGGGCATACGGACCGGCGGGTGTGGTCCATCAACCGCAATTTCTGGCCGGGGGCGCAGCGCTACGCGTACGCCATGTGGTCGGGGGACATCGACGGCGGATTCGCTTCGATGGCCGCGCAGCGCGAGCGGATGCTGACCGCGGTGAACCTGGGGGCGGCGCGCTGGGGCATGGACATCGGGGGATTCAACAATGCCGGCCAGACGACGGCGGAGTGCTATGCGCGCTGGATGCAGTTCGGGGCGGTGGCTCCGGTGTTCCGGGTGCACGGGCAGCAGGACCAGCAGCGCCAGCCCTGGGTGTACGGCGCGCAGGCCGAAGCCGTCGCCGCGGCGGCGATCCGGCTGCGCTACCGCCTGATTCCGTACCTCTACTCCTATGAGCGCCGTCTGCACGAGACGGGCGTGGGGATCGTGCGGCCGCTGGCGATGGCGTTTCCGGACGATCCGTCCACGGCCAACATCCGGGAGTCGTGGATGTTCGGCGAGCACCTGCTGGCGTCACCGGTGGTGCAGGAAGGCCAGAGCCAGAAGAACCTCTATCTGCCGGCCGGAACGTGGCGCGATTTCTTCAAGGGCACGGAATACGCGGGCGGCCAGACCCATGCCGTGGCCGTCGACCCGGCGACATGGGAGGATCTGCCGCTCTTTGTTCGCGACGGGGCGATTCTTCCCCTGCAGCCGGTGATGAATTACGTGGGCGAGGCGCCCGTGACCAACCTGGACCTGCTGATGCTGCCGTCCACCGCCCGGACGTCGTTCGTGTATTACGACGACGACGGGGAGACCTACGGCTACGAAACCGGCGCCTGCCACCGGCAGGAAATCGCGCTGCAGGACACCGGCGAATTCCTCGAGGCGGACTTTTCCGTTCCGGAGGGATCCTGGACGCCGCCGGCGGAATACTTCTACGCCTGGGTGCGCTGTCCCACCAATCACGGCGCGCGCCTGGACGGCACGGAGCTGGCGCAGGCCGCGGACGAAGACGCCCTGCGCGCGTCGGCGTCCCCGGGCTGGACGCATGCGACGAACCAGTTCGGCTACGCGGCGCTGGTCAAGGTGCCGGCCGGGACCGCGCAGCACCTGGTGCTGAGCAACCATCTGGCGGCCACGCCGCGGTTCTCGCCGGGAGCCGGGACCTATTCCGGCCTGGTGGTGGTGGAGATGTCCTGCGCGACCGCCGGGGCGGAGATCCGCTACACGCTGGACGGAAGCGATCCGGGCGAGGCCTCGACGCTCTACCAGGGGCCGGTTCCGTTGGCGGCCTCGGCGGAAATCCGCGCACGCGCCTATGCGGCCAGCCGCGAACCCAGCGCCGTGGCGTCCGCTTCGTATGTGGTGGAGACCGGGCGGCTGAACAACCCGGGATTCGAATCCCAGGCCGGCACCAATACCGAGGCGGCGCTGTACTGGGAGACGGGGCTGCCGGACGGCCACGGCGAGCGCTGGGGCACGGCGGCCCGCGTGGCCTGGCGCCCCCGCTCCGGATCGTGGCACGGAACCGTGCGCGGCACCTGGCTGGGAACCGGCGAGACCAGCGGCGGCTTCTGGCAGGAAGCCGAAGCCCGGCCGGGGCAGACCTATACCTTCGGCGCGTGGTGCTGGGCGGATGACACCTGGTCCGCCGGCCGACAGGGGTTGAAGCTGGAATTTCTTGACGGCGACGGCGGCGGCGAAACCATACGGCTGGCCCTGACGAACTCGACGGCCGATGTGGGCGAGTCGTGGGTGTGGAAGGAGCTGTCGGCCACGGCGCCGTCGAATGCGGCCTGGGTGCGCGCGGTGGTATTCGCCGACAGCGTGGGCTCCGATGGCGCCCTGCAGTTTGATGACTTGTCGCTGGAAGGTCCCGCTCAGCATGTCTTGTCCGTGGCGTCGGCGCACGGGACGCCGGTGCCGGCGGCGGGGTATCACGTGGTGGACAGCGGGACCGTCGTGACCGGCTCGGTGGATTCGCCGGTGAGCGGCGAACTGGCGGAATATGTCTGCACGGGGTGGACGCTGGAGGGCAACGAACCGGCCAGCGGCTCCACCAACCGGGTGGAAGTCACGGTCACCAACACGGCCCGGCTGACCTGGCTCTGGACGACCAATTCGCTGGTGCCCAGCGCGATGGAATTCGCGACCGCCGCCACCGGCGCGGCCGAGTCCGCCGGCGGCGTCTGGATCGGGCTGGTCCGCGACACCACGAACGCCGCGGCCTCCGTCCGGGTGACGGCCTCCAACGGCACGGCGGCGGCCGGTTCCGATTACCAGGCGCTTTCCACGCGGGTGGAATTCGCCGCCGGCGCGGCCACCGCCGCCGTCGAGCTGGTCCTGCTTGACGATGCGCTGGACGAGCCGGATGAAAGCCTGACGCTGGAACTGTCGGAGCCGGGCGGCGCGGGTGTGCTCGGCGCCCAGCGCAGCAGCGTGTTCACCATTCTGGATGATGACGAGGCCATGCCGGACCGCACGCTGAGCGTGGCGTCCGCGCACGGATCGTGCGAGCCGGCGGTGGGAAGTCATGTCTATCCGAACGGCACGGTGGTGTCCTGCGTGGCGACGGGCCTCCTGACGGCCGGCGCCACGCAGCGGGTCTGCACCGGCTGGAGCGGGACGGGCGTCGTCCCCGCCGCCGGCAGCGGCACGGCCATCCCGGCGTTTGCGCTGACGGCCGATTCGTCGCTGGAATGGATATGGAACACCAATGTCTGGCTGGCGCTGTCGGCGGATCCGGGCGGAACGGTGTCCGGGGGCGGATCCGGGTGGCTGCCCCTGGGGAGCAACCTCCTGCTGACGGCGGCGGCGGAGGAAGGCCATGCCTTCAGCGGGTGGAGCGGGGATGTGCCGGCGGGGCAGGAGCAGAGCAATCCGCTGGCGGTCGCGGCGGACCGGGCCCGGACGATCCATGCCGGGTTCAGCGTGGAGGCCGGCGTGAATCTGCTGCGCAATCCGGGATTCGAGGAGGCGGGAGCCGGCAGCGGCGCGGCGGCCTACTGGGCGGCGGGCGATCCGGACGGGCACGGGGAAGCCTGGGGCAGCGCGATTCGAATCAACTGGGACAGCCATGAAGGCGATTGGGTGCAGGCCCTGCGCGGGACGTGGGCGGGAGAGGGCGATGCCGCCGGCATCTGGCAGGAATCGGCTGCCCTGCCCGGCGAAGCGTACCGATTCACGGCCTGGTTCTGGGCGGATGACGGCAATCCGTACGGTCCGTGGAATGCGTCGGCCCGCGCCCTGAAACTGGAATTTCTCGACGGGGAAACCGGCGGCGAAACCCTTTTGCTGGCCGTGACCAATGCCCTGGCGGAGCTGGATCAGACCTGGCGGAGCTATTCGGTCGAAGCGGTGGCGCCGTCGAATGCCGCCTGGGTGCGCGTCGTGATCCTGGCCGAAGGCATGAGCGCGGACGGTTCCCTGCGGACGGACGACCTGACGCTTGAATGGCTGAGCGAACTGGATGCGCCCGCGGCGCTGCCGGCGACAGACGAGGCGGGCGATTCCTTCACCGCCAACTGGCAGGCGGTCGCCGACGCCACCGGCTATCTGCTGGAGGTCGCCGGGTCCGCCGGTTTCGCGGCGGACACCTACGCCGGAGACCTGTTCATTTCGGAATACGCCGAGGGATCGGGATTCGACCGGTATGTGGAAATCTACAACGGCACGGGGGCGGCCGTGGACCTGTCCGCCTACCGGCTGGGGATGATTGACAACGGCGGAACGTGGTACGAACGGGGGATGGCCTTGACGGGCATGCTGGCGCATGCCGCAACGCATGTGATCCGCCATCCCGAGGCCTCGAACGCCTGGATCCTGGCGGCGGCCGACCAGACGGCGCCCGCGGACGGGCCGCTGGATTTCGCCGGCGACGATGCGGTGGGGCTGGCGCGGGTGAGCGGCTCGTTCACCAATCTGCTGGATGCCGTCGGCGAGGAAGGGGAGGACCCCGGCGCGGGCTGGGGCGTGGCGGGCGTGGCGGATGCCACCCGCAACCACACGCTGATCCGGCTGGCTTCCGTCCGGTCCGGCAATCCCGACTGGACGGTCTGCTCCAACGAGTGGGCGGTGCTGCCCGACAACACGTTCACCAACGCCGGCGAGCATGTCATGGAAGGCGGGGAGCCGGGGACCTTCGTGCCGGGCTATCGCGACCGGCCATGCGCCGGCGTATCGCAATCCGTGACCGGCCTCGTGGCGGGCACCACCTATTACTACCGGGTCCGGGCCACGAACGACAGCGCCGTCAGCGGCTGTTCGTCGGTCGTCGAAGTGCCGACGCATGTCCGGCACGACGTGGTGGCCGTTGCGGAAGGGCGGGGTTCGATTGCGCCCAGCGGCGTCGTGGCGGTCGTGGCCGGGACCAGCCGGGAATTTGCCGTCCAGGCGGACGAGTTCCATCACATCGAATCCGTCCGGTCCGACGGCGCGGCCGTGCCTGTCACCAATGTCGCCCGGATGACCGTGGTGTGGGGGCCGGCGGCGGCCACCGGCCTGGTATCGGCGGTTTTCGCCGAAACGCGGACCCTGCAGGACACCCCGCACTGGTGGCTGGACGCCTGGTATCCGGGGCAGACGAACTTCGATGAACTGGCCGTGAGCGACGAGGACCACGACGGCCACCTGGCCTGGCAGGAATACGTGGCGGATACCGACCCGACGGATCCCGGCGACGGCCTCCGGGTGGTTCCGGATGCGGAGGTGGCCGGGGCCGCCGTGCGCTTTGTGTCCTCCACCAACCGGCACTACACGCTGATGTCGGCGCCGGAACTGGATGAAGGAACCTGGAGCCCGGTGCCCGGCGCGGGACCGCGCCGGGGAATCGGAGGGCTCGATTCCCTGGCGGACTCCAACGTGCCGCCCCGGGGGTGGATCTACACCATTCAGGTGGATCTGCCCTGACCGGCGAGGGGGGGGCTTCCGCACGGCTGGCCCGCCCGGATAAGCAGGGCTTCCCATGGGCGAGGCGCCGGGGCATACTGTGCGGCAGATCGGGCAGGAAAGGACCGGGAGCGATGGAAACGAAGCGGGCGCAGGCCATACGGAAACTGGACGGCAAGGACGTGCTGCCGATTGTCCGGGTGTTTTTCGAATTCAACCACCTGAAGAGCCTGTACCGGCAGGGGTGGCTGAAGGCGGGGATTCCGAAGGCGCACTGCGAGACCGTGGCGGAGCATTCGCTGGGCGTGGCCCTGCTGGCGCTGTTCCTGGCGGAGGCGCATTTTCCGGAACTGGATCCGGTCCGGCTGGTGCGGATGGGGCTGCTGCATGATTTCGGCGAGATCTATGCGGGGGATATCGTGCCGGGGGGGATGTCGCTGGAGGACAAGCACGAGCTGGAGCGGCGGTCGGTGGAGCGGGTGTTCGGGCGGCTGCCGAACGGGGCCGACTACCTGGCGGTCTGGGAGGAATTCGAGCGGGGCGAGACCGCGGAGGCGCGGTTTCTGAAAGAGATCGACCGGCTGGAAATGGGCCTGCAGGCCAGCGTGTACGAGCAGGAAGGATTCGAGGGACTGGACAAGTTTTTCGAGTCCACGGACAAGGCCCTGACCACGCCCGCGCTGCGGGA
>ERZ795048.2804-NODE-2804-length-13617-cov-4.168264_pt1 | contig 13617 bp, 10 predicted proteins | sample MGYA00375132_ERZ795048 | MGnify/ENA primary metagenome ERZ795048 (study PRJEB30177, sample SAMN05720225) | activated sludge metagenome | isolation source: Anaerobic digester | place: Hong Kong | collected 2014-12-17 ...
GCACCGTTATTCATTTCTTTCTTCATTTTCTCTATGTCCTCTAAAGGTATCCTTGTAGAAAGTTCAAAGTAATCGAATATAACCTCGTCGACAATTGACATCACCATTCCATACATGTCAATTGCGGATGCAGTAACTGGTATAAAATTCTTTAGGCTTTTTCCCATTGGTCGGCCATCGCTTCCGGTAAGCAATTTCATAACTACTGCGGATTGAGGCTTCAAATTAAACGCGGGCATTAATTTTCTTCCGGCTAAGAGGTTAAAAGTCTGGTCTGTACCTCCCATCTCTACATCTGCTTTTAGTACGACCGAATCGTACCCTTGCATTAAGGGATACAAGAATTCATCGAGCCCGATTGGTTTGTTTGCTTTGTAACGCAACATAAAAGTTTCTCTGTCTAGCATTTGGGAAACAGTAAACTGCTTTGCTAGGTTGATGATCTGATTAAAGTCTAAAGGTTTTAACCACTCAGAGTTATGTCTTATTTCTACCTGTTCGGGAATTACTGTTTTAAAAAATTGCTCTACATATGTTTTTTCATTTTCGGCTATGTCGTGTGTGTTAGTTTCATCTCGCATGTCTACTTTATCGGAATGATCGCCTATTAAAGTTGTAAAGTCTCCTATTATCAAAGTTACTCTATGCCCAAGTTCCTGAAAATCTCTTATTTTTCTTTGTACAACCGCATGCCCCAAATGAATAAGAGGGCCTGTAACATCAATTCCTAATTTTATGTGAAGTTGTTTTCCTGATAAGAGTTTTTCTTCCAATTCTTTGTAGGTGAATATTTCGTGCACTCCCCTAGTTAGTATGTCTTTAATTTTCTCTTTGTCGGTACTGACTTTTGACATTGAGTAATTATAGCATTATGCAAAGATATTTCGCATAACCAAATCTGTATCAAATACCTACAATTAAGGAGCTTTGTTCATAAATGTTATAATTACCTGATATGTTTAAGAACCTGTTTTTCCTATTTGGTGCCAAACCTAAATATAGATCAATTCAAAGAAATAAGAAAAATCGATTTAAGTTTATACCGTTCGATAAAGCTTTTGGTAAATCCGGAGAAAAGGTAAAGATTGATAAAAATAATGTATCGCCCAAGCTTCTTGTGGCTACGTATTTAGCAACCGGGGCGTTAATAGCTGTGATTTTAGGCATAGTCGTTCTAATTATTGTCTTTGCAACTTTTTCTAGAGATCTGCCCGACCCGAATAAGCTTCTTGAGAGAGATCGTGAGCTATCCACGAGACTTTATGATAGAAACGGTAAACCTTTGTTTGAGGTTTATGGAGAAAAAAATAGGCAATTAATTCAGGTTTCGGATGTTTCTCCTAATCTGGTTTATGCAACATTGGCTACGGAAGACGCCAACTTTTATTCACGCCGAGGCTTTTTTCTTAAAGGAATGTTAAGAGCACTTGTTAATATGGTTAAAGGTGAAGGTCTTCAAAGTGGCTCGACAATTACTCAGCAGGTAGCAAAAAATGCAGCCTTGTCGCAGGATCGCACCATAACCAGAAAGGTTAAAGAAATAATTTTAGCCTTACAGCTGGAAAATAAATACTCAAAGGAGCAAATTTTACAAATGTATTTAAACGAAACTCCATATGGAGGGCAAAATTATGGTGTTTTGACTGCCGCAAAGGCTTATTTTAATAAACACCCACGTGACCTGACGTTGGCCGAAGCGGCATATATTGCAGGTTTACCCCAAAGCCCGACTAGCTATTCTTTTTACGGCCCGACTCCGGAAAAAGGTATAGCAAGAAAAAATTATGTTCTGTCCCTGCTTAAGGATTATGGTTGGCAGGGAGAGGATGGTAAAAGGCACTATATTACTGAGGAAGAGTATGAACGTGCAGCAAACGAAGAACTTTTATTCCAGAAGCCCGATATTCAATTTGAAGCACCTCATTTTGTCTTTTATACCAAAGATTATCTTTCTCAGTTATTTGGCCCGGACATGGTGGAACAAGGAGGACTACAAGTCACAACGACACTCGATCTTGATCTGCAAAGGGAGGCAGAAAAGATAGTAAGAGAAGAAGTTGATAAATCAGCTTATCTTAATGTAGGGAACGGCGCTTTGGTAGCTGTTCAGCCCGGCACAGGGAACATTTTAGCTATGGTTGGTTCTAAAGACTATTCCGCTGATTCCGCTCCCGAAGGATGTACGCCAGGAATTGCAGGTGAAGATGGTTGTGTTTTTGACCCTAATGTTAATGTCACTACATCCTTAAGGCAGCCCGGTTCCTCCATTAAGCCTATTACCTACGCTACCATGCTCGAGCAAGGTTACACAGCCGCTTATCCGTTTTTAGACGTAGAATCCAAATTTGCAGGCTCTGCTCCTGACAAACCTTATATTCCCAAAAACTATGACGGAAAATATCGAGGGCCTATGTCTATGAGACGCTCTCTTGCTAATTCGCTCAATATCCCAGCAGTAAAAGCTCTGGAGATTGTTGGAATACAAAATATGCTCAACACAGCAGAAGAGATGGGAATAACAACACTAACCAGGAAAAATGAATACGGCTTGTCGTTGGCTTTAGGCGCAGGAGAAACAAAGCTACTTGAAATGACAAATGCTTTTGCGGTGTTTGCTAATAATGGTGAATACGCAACACCAACTCCAATTATTGAAGTCAAAAATGCTCGAGGTGAGGTTATTTACAAAGCTGTGCCTGCAAAACACAACGCTATTTCACCTGAGACAGCCTTTATTATAAGCGATATTCTTTCTGATGACGGTGCTCGATCTGACGTTTTTGGAACAGGAAGCTTATTAAACATTCCTGGTCATAAAGTTGCAGTAAAGACGGGTACAACTAATGATCTTCGCGATAACTATGCTGTGGGGTATACCCCAATAGTAGCAGTAGGAGTATGGGTTGGTAATAATAACAACGAAGCTATGAGTAATGTTGCTTCAGGTATAACCGGCGCCACCCCTATCTACCACCGCTTTATGGCCGCTTTCTTAGAAGGCAAGGAGGAGCAAAAGTTTGAGGCTCCATCAAATGTTGAGAAGGTAACTGTGGATTCTCTGACAGGCATGTTACCCTATGCTGATTTTTCACAGCGCCCCGAGTGGTTTATTAAAGGAACAGAACCCACATCCCCAAGTGAGTGGTATCAGCGAATTGAAATTTGTAAACCGGACGGCTTGCTTGCGAGCCAGTCATGCAGAGAGGCTGATAAAACTTCTGTAGAAACTTTTATTGATATTCAAGCAGAGCTTGAAAAATGGCAAGTTTACGTAGACAAGTGGATTGGAGAAAACTTTTCGGGAGACTCCAAATACTTTCCTCCACGTACAGTTTCTTCTTTAAAGTTTGATGGCGGAGATGTGCAGAAAGACACTAATCCGGTTGTAAGTATCGCAAATTTTAAAAACGGATCTGATGCCCCTTTGGAGTTTAGATTAAAAGTCGAGGTTTCCTCCCCTAATGACATAGATTACGTAAAAATTTATTTAGATGGAAACGAAGTCACAAAGGATAAATCTGAGCCCTTTGGATATAATTTTACATTTACTTCCGCCGACGTTGGTAAGCATGAGTTTAAAGCTTCCGCGGTTGACGAGGACGGCCGCGAAGGCGACGTTAAGATAAGTTTAGAGATAGTGCCTTATTAAGTAAATATTGCTAAGACAGGCTAGCTCGGATCTTTTTGTTAGTATTTAGTTCGTATCCACCGCAGGTCTAAAAATAGGTTTTGGTCCTAACGTTCTTACTTGTAAATCTTCTTGGCCTATTGGAGATTGTAACGCTTTCGCAATGGCCTCTGATATAACATCTCCAACCGTTTCTTTGCCGTTTCTGCCGTCACTACCTGTGTCAGTTGTGTATGGTTTAGCCGGTCCGAAGATTTGCAAAATGCGGTTTGCTGTTTTTCCCGCCGTATCCGCAATAGCAAATTGACGCCATGTATCACTTTCTCCATGTAGTAAAGTACCAATCTCCTCATTACCATCTATGATCGCTAAGAGCTGAAGCAATGTGTCGAGTTCATTCCTTGCTATTACCCGAGTTTGAGGCTTTGCCAAGGAATCCTTTTCATCTTCTGGTAAAATTCCAAGTGAGAGTATTAGAAAAATTGCTTCCTCTTCCGTCATTTCTTTTTCCATCATTGTTGCTGCTTTATAAAAGTTAGTAACTCTACGTTTTATATCAGCAGGGTTTGCTATTACCCCACCCTCCATCGATCCTAACTGTAGCAAACCTTCGAGCACTCCGCTAGCTGTCTCTATAGCTATTAGCCTACTTTCATGAGCACTTCTCGCCCCTTGTTGTCGGGTTGCCCTTAACCTTTCCTCCGCATTTTGAAACTCAAGAAATCCTGCAGAATTGAGGATTTCCAGAGCATCGACTGGGGAAAGTGATTCGGTGAAAGCACCCGAATGTCCTACTTTCTGGGCGTTATTAGTCTCTAGTTTCAGCGCCTTTCCGCAGGTATCGTACAACTGAAATAAAGTAGCTTTACGTTGATTTCGTTTACTCCAGTAATTAGGACTTCCTATCTTCTCTTCCCCCTCGATGTTCTCAGTTGTTACTGCGGCCAGATCATCCTTAGTCTATGTGCATCTTCCGCAAGCTGCTTCACGGTTTCCGTACCTGGTTCTGTTTGTAATTGCAAATGGGGTTTTCTCATCCTTATTTCCTTTAAAATTATTATTTATCCTGTAATTATACATTTTTTTTACACATTTTAGCAACTCCGAAAAGCCAACACTTGCAGCTTAATTAATGCCTATTAGAGGCAGGTCCCAGCTTCCTTCTTGGTCTTGATTTGTTAAGTTTTTTGTTCTTAAACCCTCGACTCTAGTGATTTCTTCTACAACCAAATTTTTAATACGTTGCAGCTCTTCAGCTTTTTGAGCGGTGCTATATATTCTTATGGTAACAGCTTTTGTTGCGGATTTTAAATCTACGCCATCTTGGTAGACGTCAAGCGCTGTTATTCGGCCAACTCCTGCTATCTTTTCAATATTTTTTACTACGGGCCCAAGAGATCTTTTCTCTTTACAAACTATGGTAATATCGAAATCCATCGTATGTGCGTTGTGCAGAGCTAATCTCTTATTAGCTACGGCTAAGTTATCTTTAAGCGCTTGGGATAGCCTCTCGGTGTACAGGACGAAACTGTCCACATATAATTCCCCCACCTCGGTGTCTTTCACTAAGATCGTTGCTCTAGCAGGTTTGTTAGTTTCAGATCTTTCTTCTGTGTTTTGAGAGCTGGGGCTTTCTTTTAGCTCGTATTCTTTTTGATCTATATTCAGGTTCAAAAAAAGCGAGGCAAGAATTTTTCTTACCCTCTTGTTCAAATCGAGCACTGATTCCCCGTCTCTTAAAGTTGTTAGAACTTGTAGTGTTTTAATTTCTTTGTAGTTCTCGTAAATTTTGGGATCCCCCTCTAAGGTATATGTTTTTCCTAGCTCAAAAATTTCAGGTTGTCTTAAATTTAGTTTTGCATAGTGCGTTAAGATCGGTTTAAGAGTTTCTTTTATAGTATATCTTAGACCTGCTTTCTCTTCTGTTAGGGCGTTAACTAGTTTAACCTGCCTTTGGTTTTCAGGATCGGCAGGCACAAGTGGGTCGGTAGAGTGCTCGTGTAGTCCTATGCTGCATAATATGTCTCGTATCTTTTCTTCGAGTACATAACTTGTGGGTGTTATTTCTTTTGGAGGCGTTGTTGTCATTTTTGCCATCGGTATGTTCGAGAACCCGTAAATTCTTAGTATGTCAGAAACTATATCGTCCTCGACACAGACGTCTGTTCTAAAGTAAGGAACCTCGAGAACCAACGCCTCCTCCTCCTCTTTTAGTATTTTGTAATCAAGATTTGTTAGAATTTGTTTTATTTTGTCTTTCTCTATGAGCAACCCGCCTATTTTTAGGATTCGATCAAACCTCAACCGCATATTTTTAGGTAACCATCTTTCGCTGTCCGGGAAGTAATCTCCGTTTTCGTATGCGCTCCCTCCTGCAATGTCCAAAATAAGTTTTGTTGCTCTGTCTATAGCAAGCTTATTGTTGTAAGGATGGAGGAATTTGTCGTATCTTTGAACTGTTTCGTTTATTATTTTTAGTTTACGTGAGTTTTTTCTTACGCTGGTTTGATCGTAGCTTCCGGAATCAAGTAAAATGTCGGTTGTACTTTGATCAATAGCAACTGCCTCACCCCCCACTATCCCCCCGATAATAGTTGGCTTGTCGTTTGTGCTTAGTATAGTTATGTCTTCATCTAAAGTTATACTTTCTCCAAGAAGTGTAGTTATGCTCTCCCCCTTTATCGCTTTTCTAAAAGTTATTTCGCGTGTTTCCATTTTACTTAGATCGTGTGCGTGCAGGGGCTGCCCAAGTTCAACCATTACATAATTTGTTATGTCCACTATGTTGTTTATAGGAACCATTCCGTACTCGATTAGTCTTTTTTTAAGCCACTCAGGTGATTCTTTTACTTTTACATTGTAGATTACCCTTGTATAAAAACGATTAACAAAACCTTTGTCTTTAACTGTAATTTTAACTTTTTCTTTCTCGGGTAACATTGCAAGTTCTTGTGTGTGCATTTCCGGCATCTTTAGAGAAACATTTTCAAATGCAGCCAGATCACGTGCGCATCCGATAATACCAAGCCAATCTGCTCTGTCCATCCTATGTTCCAGATCTAAAATTTCGTTTCCAAATTCTGATTTTTCTATTGGTTTGTCCAAAAGCAGCCCCAAAAAAGTAAATGAGCTAGCTAGCTCAAAGGCCGTCTTGTTTATAGCTACATATTGTTTTAGCCACTCTAAAGGTATTTTCATAGGTATGCCAGCTTGCCTCCATATAAAGTACGCAAATCGCTAACGCCAAATTTTTGCATTACCAGTCTATCTAATCCCATTCCAAAAGCGAAGCCTGTATAAATTTCAGGGTCTATTCCACACATTTTTAGTGTGTTATAGTGAATCATCCCTGAACCTAAAGCCTCGATCCACCCACGATATTTACAGACATCGCAACCTTCCCCACCACAAAACTTACATTGCATATCTACTCCCACCCCCGGCGAAACCTCGGGGTAATATTTGTACCTGAACCTAACCTTTGTGTCTTCACCGTAGAGGTATTTATGAGCCTGCTCCAGCGTACTCATTAGATGTTGTATAGTGATTCCCTTGTCGACCACAAAACCTTGATATTGGTTAAAGTACGCTCCATTTGTCGAACTTAGGGTTTCGTTTCGGAAACATTTCCCCGGAACAACTACTCTAATAGGAGGTTCGTAGTTTGTTAAAATTCTTGCTTCCACAGACGAGGTGTGTGTTCTTAAGACTATGTCCATTTCATCTCCGAGCTGTTGTATAAAAAGGGTGTCTTGCAAATCTGTGGCAGGGTGGCCTTCGGGTAAATTAAGCTTTCTAAAATTGAACAGTGCAGTTTCTATTTCAGGCCCCTCGGCTACTGAGAATCCGCTATACCTAAAAAATTCATTTAGCTGTCGGATGACCTGAGTTGTAGGGTGCAAAAAGCCTGCATTAGTAGCTTTTTCAGGCAATGTTAAATCAAGCAAAGGGTCGTTAAGGCTTTCCTCTGCGAGTAAATTCTTTTTATCATTTATTTTGTTTTTCTGTTCTTCTATAAGAGTATTTATTTTCGGTCCATATAGCTTTTTTTCTTCAGAAGATAGAGAAGGGATTTTTTTAACTAACATTGTAGTCAGCCCCGCTGACTTTGATAGATATTTAAGGTAGACTTCGTTAATTTTTGCCTCTGAGGTTGCAGTTTCCAAATCAAGCTCAAATTGTTTTTGTATTTCTGTTATGTTTTGCTGCATCTTTACTATAGTATGACAGAAAGGCTTATCTGGCAATATTCACATAAGGTCTTCTTAGATTAATTTCAATTGTTTAATTTTTATTATGATTGGCCTTTTGTCGGGTAAAATTAGCAAACATAGTGAATCCTCTACCATTAAGCTAAAATATAGGTGAAATAAATATTATGGTTAGTACCTTGCGCAGAGAGAATTTAATGCCTCAGAGACTGATGGTGGCATAAGTTTTCATTACGAATCGATAGAGCTATTCTGTAATGGATTAAGCCTAGATGCAAGCGAACCTCTTCCTGTACCTAGCCCGTGTGCTGGAATACACGCGTGTCTAGATGTTGCAGTAAATGGTTCTGTTTCAGTGACTTCGGTATGCGAAAGGAGCTGCTCCTTTTATATTCGGGGGGGGGTGGTTCTCCCCGGTTATGAAGCAAAGCTCTGAGCAAGGGCAGTTAAAAAGAACATTGTGTTTATCGGAATAAGGTTTTTTGGTTCTAGTTACACCTATAGTTATAAAGACGCTGGGGGATCAGAAGGTTATAGATACGATAAAGGGTAGTTTTTTGATGCTGATATAGCTCTCGCGCAAAATACTCAAGATCTTTATAGAGATAGAAATAGGAGACGGGCTTTAGGTCGCGAAGCCCTATTTATTTGAGGAAATAATAAGTAAAAACACTAGATTTCTGAAATTTGATGCTTGCTTCCGCCTCTTTTTTATTGGAGAATAAAGATTATGTATTTCTTTGTGATTAAATATCAAGAAAATGATTAAGAGGGTGGGTCGCCAAGGTGAGCCCGTGGAGCGACAAGCTAATGAGGCGCTAAAAATTCTAGGTATTACGCGCCTAGTTGAGCCAAAAGATCCGCGAGTGCCCTCGGGTGATGCTGTTGTCGTGTCTAAGCGAATAGGGGCCTTCTGTGTCATCGACAGAGTTGGCGGAAGCGTAAATGGCCCGGAAGTTAAAGGTGACAGTCGGGCTGCAGGTATAGTAGCACGCGCAGTAGAGAAAAGAATTGAAGATGTTTCCCGTCCTATTGATAGTACAAAGCTCGCCGTTGAATTTCTGCTAGGTCTTCAAAGTGATGCTAAGTCTGAGTTAGAAGCTGTGGGCAGATACGAACGTCATTCTGCAGAAAAATATATTGGCGCTACCCTAACCGCAGTTCTAGTCGGTAAAGTCAAAATTGCTGTGTTAAATGTAGGAGACTGTCATGCAGTATACTTTCCAAGGAAAGGCAAAACTTACGAGCCACCAAAGCATCTAACTCTTGATGATACACGTTTAGTTCAGATTTTGGCTGCGCGAGAGGGCGCAGAAAGGGAGTTGTTGTTAAAGCAGCAAAAAGCTATGGCAGCTATGGAAGACCCCTCATTGTATACGATTCCAGGAAATACCCTACCCATTGGCATGGATACTTTCTTGCGAACGACGGCCGAAGTTACTAATATGGTGTCGTCGTTCGCAAGCACTGGGTCTGTAGAAGGGAATGTGGAGATATACGATAGGAGCGATTTGGGGCCAGGTTTATTGCTCCTTATGAGCGATGGGACTCATGAGGTCTGTTCGGACCCTGCTCTGCTGAGGGTCCTTAATGGATTAAAGCCTCGCCAGAATCCTGCAGAAGCAGTAAGAGACCTAGTTATAGCAGAAAGGAATCGTTTAGGTCAAGGTCGTTGTAGATACAAGATCGACGATGCCAGTAATATATGTGTGACGCTAGGACAGCCCAAGTTGTGAATGTCATGTTTGCATAGTTAAAAGGTCTCTTATATAACTTTATACTGCCAAATATCTTCCATGGGCGGCAACCGTAGTAAAAGTCCCAAGGCAATAAATGATGATCTTAGTTACAACTGTGCGTTTGAATCTTTCGTGCGTTCCTTCATTCTTTATTACCCATCCTGTTTTTTTTGACGAACATAAAGTTCTATGGTAACTTTTTGTTAATATTTTTTTGTTACCAATAAATTACAGATATGCCTCACGAACAAACTGATACAGAGCATCCAGAAATGGGAGAATTTCGTATAAAACATTTTAATGATCAAGAAATTCTGGATACTGTCTGTGTTGAGGGTGTGTGCAGCGCCCTTAAGGGTCCCGGCACTGCAGTTGAGCAGTTTGCTCTACCCGCCGAGGCAGTGGGGTTAGTATTGGTACATGCTCGTAGTACACACGGTCATGGCCCAAGAGATATGGAAGCTGATCCTACAACTGCGGCTGCGCGCCAAGCTTCAGAAATTTTTAAAGAGCATCTTGTACAGCACTTAGCAAGGCGGCCGCAGTATGGTAATGATTACGATGCACTTTTAGCTTCTTACCAAGCTATTGAACCTGCTTTATTACCTCGGGGTGATAATCTTGCAATTTCGGTAGCCTGTTTGTTAGTGCGGCAAGAAGGCGTGGCATTTTCTAATCTTGGAGATACCCGTGTGTACATGGTTAACCCAAAAACCGGCACAGCGCGTTCTCTAACTTTAGATACTCCTGCCACGGCGCATCGAAGAGAATACGATAAAGCACAAGCTTTTAGAGATCAAGATGGGGCACGAATTCTAGTTGATGGGCCGAGAAATCCACGATCTGGCTTTGTGGGTAATAGTAATTTTCCTCCAGCCATTGAAGTTAGTAACCGAGGCTTTCTCGGACTTAATGAAGCATGGTTAGTAGTCACTACCCGGGAAATTAATAGTTGTTTAACTGCGCTCGATCTTGCTCAATTAAGTGGTGCACTCAATCAACCTGTTCTTTTCCAAAGGGACGTATTGAATAGGGTTCAAAAAGGTGCTGTGGCTGTTATTGCTTTAGGACACTAACATGCACCTTGATTCGTGCTCAATACTATGAGTTCTTTGTGTTTCACGTTGTGTTAATTACCTATGCGTTATTTAGAGATATGTTAGGTAGGGTTTTTGCTTCTATTTAATGGCTTTAACTTTGTTTACCACTTCTTCAAAAGCTTTAGGATCGTTTATAGCAATCTCAGAAAGCATCTTTCTGTTAAGCACTATGCCGGTTTTAGGCAGTATATGCATGAATGTGCTGTAATTTATTTCATGCTGGGTCAGGGCTCCGCTTATCCTTGAAATCCAGAGTTTTCTCATGTCTCTTCGTCTTATTCTGCGTCCTGCAAAGGCGTGCTCCCCTGCCCTTAGGACTGCCTCATTGGCTCGTCTAAAGAGTTTACTACGAGTTCCTCTGTAGCCTTTTGCTAGTTTTATTATGCTTCTATGTTTATTTCTGGCTCTTGGGCCACCTTTAACTCTAGTCATCGTTTATTCCTTTTCTATTGGAGCAACTTTTTTCTTACTCACCTTTTTTGAGGTAGTTGCTTTGGAGTTACTTTTTGTTTCCGTAGCCGCCGCTTCAACGTTCTCTGATTCTACTACATTTAATGTTATTTTGGAACCGCTTTTGCCTAGCATTTGTTTGATGTTTTTTATGTATCCTTTGCTGACTACAGCGCCCAAACCTCTTTTGCGGGTTTTTTTATTGGCTGACCACTTTCTCTTTAAATGTCCGGTTCTATTTTGTTTTTTTAGTATAATTCCGTTTTTAGTTATTTTTACCCTTTTTGATAGTGTTTTTCTTGTTTTCATATTTATCCTTTGTTAAGCACTGCTATTATGTTTCTGCCTTGAATTCTAATTTGATCTTCAAGTTTTGCAATGTCTGTAAGAGCGGCTACAAATTTTTCTACTTTTTCTACTCCTATTTCAGGATGTGCTTGCTCTCTTCCTTTCATCACTACTGTGACTTTTACTTGGTTACCGTCCATTAAAAACTCACGTGCGCGATCTGTTTTAACTTTTATTGCCCCTTCGTCTATGTAAGGGCCAAATCTAAACTCCTTTAACTTGCTTTTTTTGGCTTTAGCTTTTATTTCCGAGCTCTTTTTTCTCTCCTTATAAAGATATTTGTTAAAGTCCAAAATTTTAGCTATTGGCGGTTTTGCGTTTTCGGTAATTACTACCAGATCAAGTTCTTTTGATCTTGCTACTGCCAGTGCCTCTGATGTACTTAGAACACCTAGGTTTTCGCCATCCCCATCGTCTACTATTCGTAATTCAGGGTATCTTATTCGGTCATTTGTTTTGTAGTATTTGCTTTTTTCTTGTTTCATTCGTTAAACGAACCAAAATTACCATAACAATGGGTGTTTGGTCAAATAATTCCTTGTTAGTTAGGGTTGGTTTTGGGAGAGGGGGGGCCTCCGCGGTATCCGCGGAGGCCCCCCCCCACCAAACCCCCGCCAACAATCCCCCGCCAACAATCCCCTACTCTACTTATCCTCCCACAAAGCCAGCGACTTACTATCCCTTACATTTGTGACTATCCTAATAAACTCCTCCACAGAAACACCATTAATCTGCTCCCCTGTTCTTAGTCTAATGCTTACCGTATTTTGTTCCTGCTCCCGGCCGCCCAAAATAAGCATATATGGAAGCTTTTGATGCTGAGCTTCTCTTATTTTTGACTGCATGGTGTCGTCTCGATCGTTTACTTTTGATCTTAGCTTGGCCTTTCGGAGAGACCTATGCACTTCGTTTGCATAGTCAAGCACCTTTTCGTTGATAGGTATAATTTCAACCTGTTCCGGTGCCAGCCATACCGGAAATGCTCCTCCGAAATGCTCGATCAAGAAGCCGACAAAGCGTTCGTGAGAACCTAGCGGCGCTCTATGAATAACTGCACATATTTTCTTAGAACCGTCGGCAGCCGTGTATTCCAAATTAAATCTCTGTGGCATATAAAGATCAAGCTGCACGGTTGATATAGCGAACTCTCTGCCAATCGAGGATTTTACATTAAAGTCTGTTTTCGGGCCGTAAAAAGCCGCCCCGCCTATATCATCGCTCGATCTTATACCTGATTTCTCTACTGCCCTTTTCATCATTGCCTCAGCTTCATCCCACAACTCTTTATCTCCGTGATATTTTTCACGTTTAGTTTCGTCGGGAAGACCAAAAACTATTCGATAATCATCTTTAGTTAGCCCTAGAGTTTCATAGTAGTATTCGTGTAGCTTCAAAGAAATTAAAAACTCTTCCTCTGCTTGTTCAAGTGTGCAGTATATGTGGGCATCGTTTTGAGCAATAGAACGTACCCTCATTAGACCGAAAAGCGATCCTGACTGCTCGTATCTGTATACTGTGCCATATTCTGCCATTCTCATGGGTAAGTCCCTGTAGGAACGAGGTTGTGACTTGTAAATCATGTGATGATGAGGACAATTCATGCCCTTCAGATAATAATCTTCCCCGTCAATATCCATCGGACTGTACATGTCGTCTTTATAATAAGGTAAGTGCCCTGAAGTTTCGTATAGGGTGTGTTTTCCTATATGAGGTGTCGCTACTCTTACATAGCCCCACTCCTCCTCAGTCTCCTTGGCCCATTTTTCAATCTCTTCTCTAATAATTGTGCCCTTTGCGGTCCACAAGGGCAGGCCTGCCCCTACATCGTCGGCAAATGTAAATAAATCCATCTCTTTCCCTATCTTTCGGTGGTCACGGTTTTTTGCCTCTTCCAAAAGGGCTAAATGAGCCTCCAGTGCCTCTTGAGAATCAAAAGCAGTGCCATATATACGTTGAAGCATCTTGTTCTTCTCGTCACCTTTATAATAGGCTCCTGCTACGCTTAGAAGCTTGAAAGCTTTAACTTTTGAGGTATTGTCCACGTGCGGTCCTGCGCACAAATCCACGTCGTAATACTTACTTTCTGGGGAACCGAAAATGTAAACTGATACTTTCTCCCCCCTGTCTGCAATTTCCTGAAT
>ERZ795048.2808-NODE-2808-length-13603-cov-10.828314_pt1 | contig 13603 bp, 14 predicted proteins | sample MGYA00375132_ERZ795048 | MGnify/ENA primary metagenome ERZ795048 (study PRJEB30177, sample SAMN05720225) | activated sludge metagenome | isolation source: Anaerobic digester | place: Hong Kong | collected 2014-12-17 ...
GTGGACTACCTGGTCAGCCAGGGCGTCGATCGCAACAACATGATCGCCAAGGGCTACGGCGAGGAACAGCCGATCGCCGGCAACGACGACGCCGACGGCAAGGCACTGAACCGCCGGGTCGAGCTTAACCGTCTGTAGTTGCAGACACGGCCCGTATCGTATGGCACGGCCGTTCGGCCGTGCCTCGATTTCATATCTGACCTCAGCTGCCGCGATACCACGACCCACGGCCTAAAGCGAACAAGATTCCGGTCGCTAAACAGGCCATGTCGGAACCACGCATCATCATCGGAGGCGGCGGACACGCATTGAGCGTCGCGGAGGCCGCGCTCGCGCTCGGCCACGAGGTACTCGGTTTTGTCGCGCCGCAGCCGGCTGCGGCGACGGCCGCGCTGCTGCCCTGGCTCGGCACCGAGGATCGTCTGCAGGCGGCAGAGTTTCGCCGCATCGAACTGCTCAACGGGCTCGGCTCTGCCGGTCCGGTCAGCCACCGCCGCACCGCGTACCTGCGCCTGCGCGCCGCCGGCCACCCGTTCGTGACCCTGATTCATCCGCGTGCCAGCGTGTCTGCGCTTGGTGTGACCCTGGGCGATGCCTGCCAGGTGCTCGCCGGTGCCGTGATCAACGCTGCCGCACAGATCGCCGACAACGTCCTGATCAACACCGCTGCGGTTGTCGAGCACGGCTGCGTGGTTGGCAGCCACAGCCACATCGCAACCGGTGCGATCCTGTGCGGTGAATGCCACCTTGGCGAGGCAGTGCATATCGGCGCCGGCGCAACCGTGATCCAGGGCGTGACCATAGGGGCTGGCGCAGTAATTGCAGCAGGTGCGGTAGTGACCCGAAATGTCGGGCCCTTGACGCTGGTTGGTGGCGTCCCGGCCCGCAAACTGCGAACCATCGATGAGTAAGAGCTGGCGTGACATCACCATTGGACCCGATGCCTCTGTGCACCAGGCATGGGAGGCGATCGACCGTGGCGCGATGCAGATCGCACTGGTGGTCGACCACACAGGCCACCTGATCGGCACCGTCACCGACGGTGACATCCGCCGCGCCGTACTCCGCGGCAAGAGCCTGGATATCGGCATCACCGAGGTGATGAACGCCAACCCGACGACAGGCCTGGCCGAAGAGACGCACGACAGCTGGCAGCGCACCATGCATCGACACTCGCTGCGCCATCTCCCAATACTCGACACCCAGGGGTGCGTTGTGGACCTTGTTCAGTACAGTATGCCGCTCGAACCCGAGCGCTCGACGCCGGTGGTGATCATGGCCGGCGGCCTGGGCACACGCCTGCGGCCACTGACCGAGAACACACCCAAACCGATGATCCCGGTCGGGCCAAAACCGGTGCTTGAGACCATCATCGAGAACTTCGCTGACCAGGGTTTCGTCAACATCTATCTCTGCCTCAACTACAAGGGCGAGATGATCCGCGAACACTTCGGTGATGGGCGCCGCCTCGGTGTCCACATCACCTATCTGCACGAGGACCGCCGCCTCGGCACCGCCGGTGCACTCAGCCTGTTGCCGACACGCCCAACCGAGCCGGTGATCGTGATGAACGGCGACCTGTTGACCAAGGTCGACTTCGTGCGCCTGCTCGACTTCCACGGCCGCCAGGGCTTCGTCGCCACGATGGCGATGCGCGAACATCAGCAGCAGGTGCCCTACGGCGTGCTCAAGCTCGGCGACGGCTATGTGGTGCAGGAACTGGTCGAGAAGCCGGTTGAGCGTTACTACGTCAACGCGGGTATCTACATCCTCAACCCTGAGACACTGCACCTGGTCCCCGACCAGAAGTTCTATGACATGCCGACCCTGTTCAACGCGCTGATGACAAACGGTCGCAAGGTCGGCGGCTTTCCGCTGCGCGACTACTGGGTCGACATCGGACGCATGGAAGACCTCGAGCGCGCCAGCGCCGAGTTCGCGGAGATGTTCGGTTGATCGACGGCCTGCGGGTGCTGGCCGTGGTGCCCGCACGCGGTGGCTCCAAGGGCCTGCCGCGCAAGAATATTCTCGACCTCGCCGGCCGCCCGCTGATCACCTGGACACTCGCCGCCGCGCGTGACTCGCAGTATGTCGACCGTTGCGTGGTATCTACGGACGACGTCGAAATCGCGGAGGTCTCAAGAGCGCATGGCGGTGATGTGCCGTTCATGCGGCCGGCCGAACTCGCGCACGACAGCGCCGACACCTTCGGCGCTATCCGACACGCGATCGAACAGCTGCCCGGCTTCGACATCGTATTGATCCTGCAGCCGACCTCGCCGCTGCGCACCGACGCCGATATCGACGGCACCCTGGTGCAGATGCAGGCCCATGCAGCACCGGCATGCGTCAGCGTGATGGAGCCGGCAAAGAGCCCTTACTGGTGTTACCGGGTGAACGACGACAACCGCCTGGTGCCACTGCTCGATCCTGCATATTCACGGATGCGCCGACAGGACCTGCCGCAGACGTTTGCGCTCAACGGCGCCGTTTATGCCGCACGGGTCGACTGGCTGCTGCAACACCAGAACTGCCTGAGCGAGCAGACCGTTGCCTATGCGATGCCGGCGGAAAGATCCGTAGACATCGATACGGCTTTCGACCTCCGTCTCGCCGAATTCTATCTGCAACAGCGATAACCCATCGGCCAGAGGGCTGGCCTCCTACGAATGTATCGAGCCGTAGGAGCCGAGCCCCCTCGGCGATTGCCGCACCATATTCAATCGGCCAGAGGCTGGCCTCGACACATCAACGCAGGAAGTTGAACAGACTCATGTCCTGGATCTTCAGGAATGATTGCTGCGAGGCCTGCAGTGCAGTGAGCTGCTGATTGAAACGACTGATCGCCTCGGCGTAGTCGAGGTCTTCCAGCGACGAGCGCACCTCGGCTGCCGCGAGGTCGAATGACTCGTTGGCGTTCTTCTGATCCTCGATCGCGGTCATGCGCGCGCCGATCCTGGCCCGCGTGTTGAACAGGCTGGAAAACGCCGTGTCGATATCGGCAATCGCATTCGAGTCACCATTGCCCGCCTCGAGGTTGGATGCGAGGTTGTACAACACCTCACCGATGTTCGTCGTGCCACCGGCCGCCGCCGCGATGCCCATAAAGATGCTGCTACCAGGATCGTTCACCGCCACCTCGCGGCTGTCGCCGATCTTGACCATGCGCTGACCGGTGTCGCCGTTGTAGGTGAATCCACCGGCACCGTCATGGGTCAGCGGTTTGGTCAGACTTTGATAACCTGCAAACAGGTACTCCCCGTTCGAATCCACCGAGTTGGCGAGCTGCAGGAAATTCTCCATGTGTTCGCGCACCTCGGCGGCAACGGCGCTTCGGTCCTCGTCGCTCAGGGTGTCGTTCATGCCCCGCACCGCCAGCTCGCGCACCCGTTGCAGCAGGTTCTCGACACTCAGCAACGCGGTCTCTTCCTGGTCGAGCTTGGCATATGCCGCATCGGCATTCCGCTGATACTGACCAAGACGCTGCTGCGACTCCTTGAGGTCCAGGACCCGCACCGCCGACGATGGGTCGTCCGAGGGATGCAGCATGCGTTTGCCGCTGGCCACCTGCAACTCGGTCTGGCTCAGTTCACGCTGCCTGGCAAGCATCGCATCAACGCTCTGCTGGAAAAACTGCGAGGTCGAGATTCGCATGCTTACCTCCGCACTGCGCTGAGCAATGAATCGAACAGGGTGTTGGCGACGCTGATCACCTGCGCGGCGGCCTGGTAGGCCTGCTGGAAGCGCACCAGGTCCGCGGCCTCTTCGTCTAGATTGACACCGGACACCTCGGACTTGGCCGCCTCCGCCTGAGACAGCAGGTGCGATTGCACGCTGGCGTTACTGGCGGCCTGGTTGGTCTTGGTGCCGACATCCGCGATCAATGCGCCATAGGTGTTGGCGAAACTCGCGGTACCGCCGATCATCATCTTGGCCGATTGCAGATCAGCCAGGCGCCGCGCATTGCGGTTGTCACCGACACCGCCGGCGTTGCTCGATAGCTGGAACTGGTCGCCATCGGCCGGTGTCCCCGTCATCGTGAAGCTGAAATCGCCGAGACCGGCGATGTTCACCGTCAGGGTGGAGCCGGTGTCGCTGGCCGGAACATAGGCAATGGTGCCACCCGTCGATACCGTGAACTGGTTCAGTGCGCTGTCGAAAGTCAGGGTGATCGGCGTTGCCGGCAGGCTGGTACCTGTACTGCTCGTCTGCGCACCCGCACCGATATGACCTGTGCCACTGTTGCTGCCTAGATCCTGGGTGCGTACCGCTTCGGCAGCAGCAATATCACGTTCGTTGGTCACCAGCAGGCCAAGCGCCGAGGCGCCGGCGCGCGTCGGGCGAAGTCGGTAGGTATCACCGTTCGACGCCGCGTTGACCACGATACTCATACCGTCGGCGACCAGTGGGTCGAGCGCAGTTCCGGTGCCACTCAAGGCCACGCTGCCGCCACTGTCCAGATCGGTCATCGTCCAGCTGCCACCACTGTAGGCGAGCTGGTATTCGTGTGTCTTGAGATTGGCCGGATCGTCGAATCCGACCACAATCGAGCCGCTGTTTCCCGGGTCGGCCAACACCTCCGGCGAGGCGGTCGAGAAGAAATCACCACCGAGCTGACCATCCAGATCCATGCCCGTTCTGTGCTCAGCATTGAAGAACGAGGCGATCCCGATCGCCACGCGCCCCAGTGCGTTCTGCGACTCGTCCAGCACCTCGTCACGGAAGCGCAGCATGCCGCCGAGACTGCCGCCGGTCATCTGTTGCGTCACATTCACGGTCAGGCCGCCGGACTGGCGGATGACCAGTTCCTTGTGATCGGCCGCCTGGGTGTTGTTGGTCACCGCGAGCGTGTTGTAGTTGCCGCCGACGACCAGTGCCTGGCCGGTGCCGACGAACACGTTCATCGACCCATCGCCCTGTTGCAGCGTCGACACATTGGTGTACTTGCTCAGGTCGTCGATCAGCTTGTCGCGTTCGTCGAGGATGTCGTTGGGGACGCCGCCGGGCGTGCCGTTCAACGCGCCGATCCGCGTATTGACCGAAGCCAGCGACTGCGCAAGAGAATTGATCTCGCCGACCTCGCGTTCGAGATCACCGTTCAGCTGGTGGCGGATATCCTCCAGCCAGCCGTCGAGCGTATTGAAGCGGTCGGCCAGCTGATTGGCGCGATTGAGCATCACCGAGCGGGCCGGGATCGAGGTCGGGTCATCGGCGACATCGTTGACACTGGCAAAGAACTGCTGCAGCGTGTTGTCGATACCTGCCGCAGAATCGGCAAGCACATTGTCGATCTGTCGTGAGCGTTGCTCGAAGACTGCAAACTCCTCGTACGACGCGGTGTAGTCACGCACACGCGTGGCCAGGTGATTGTCGTAACTGCGACGGATCGATGCCACCTCCACGCCAGAACCGATGTAGCCCTGTGCGGCGATCTGCGGCGAGCGGGCATCCAGTTGCACCACCTGGCGGCTGTAGCCCTCGGTATTGACGTTGGCGATGTTGTGCCCTGTCGTCTCCATCTGCCGCTTGAAGGCATTGAGTGCACTGACGCCGATATTGATGATGCCTGCCATTGTGTTATCACCCCGCCATCCTCAACTCAGATGGTAGTGGCGCCCTCCTTTGCAGACTGTGCCGCGCGCTGCATCGACTCGCTGTCGAGAATGCGCTGAATCTTTTGTGCATACGCGGGGTCGGTGGCATATCCGGCTTCCTGCAAGGCGGAGAAATACGCCTTGGGATCGGTCGCCTGTGTCAATGCCTGCTGGTAGCGCGGATTGCGCTGCACGAACTCGACGTAGTCGGAGAAACTCTGTTCAAACGATGCATAGGCACGAAAATTTGCCCGCGTATTCAATGCGACACCATCACGATATTCGAGCGTGCTGACCATCACCTTGTCACCCTGCCAGCGCGAGTCGGCCTTGATACCGAACAGGTTGTGACTGCTGTCGCCGGTACGATGCGCCATCACATGGCGGCCCCAGCCGGTCTCCAGAGCGGCCTGCGCAAGCAGCGCCTCCGGTGGCAGGTTGATCTTCGCGGCTGCCTCTTCGGCGATCGGCCACAAGGCATCGACAAAGGCGTCAGGTGTACCATCGAACGGTTGCTGCGCATCGCTGCTGCGCCGCGCTGCACTGACCGGATCTGTACCGGCACCGGCATTCACAGGACGCGCAGTGATCGGCATACCCAGGTATTCCTCGGGTGACAGATCGCCGTATTGCGCCGATATGCCGCCACCGAGCTGGCGCTTGAGCACATCGGCCAGGCCGATACCCTGCTTCTGCGCCATGTTCACGGCGATCTGCTTGTCGTACATGTCGCGGTAGAACTCGGACTGCTTGCTGTCCATCAGACCGCCACCAAGACTGGCGTCACGCATGCTTTTCAGCATCATCTGCAGGAACAGCGACTCGAACTGGCGACTGACCTCGTCGAGCGCGGCATCCTGATCCTCGCGTGCACGCGCCCGCAGCGCCGCGAGTCCGGAAAAGTCGGTGTATACCTGTGCCGAATCGATGTTCATCGTGGGGCCTCAGATCACCACCAGGTCTGCCTTGAGTGCGCCGGCCTGCTTCAGGGCCTCGAGGATCGCGACCAGGTCGCTCGGGCCCGCGCCAACCTGGTTGACGGCGCGCACCACGGAATCGAGCGTCACGCCCGGGCTGAACACGAACATGCGACGATCACCCGGCGCCTGGACCGCGACGTCCGATTGCGCGGTGGTTACCGTGCGCCCACCCGACAGCGGGTTGGGCTGCGACACCTGGTTGTTCTCACTGATCGTGACCACCAGGTTGCCATGCGATACCGCGGCCGGGCTGACCCGCACCGTGCTGTTGATTACCACCGTGCCGGTACGCGAGTTGACGATCACCCGGGCCACCGACTCGGCCGGACTGACCTCGAGGTTCTCGATCATCGACACGAAACCGACTCGCTGACCGATGTCCTTCGGTGCGTTGACCTTGACCGAGGTCGCATCCACCGCTGTTGCAGTACCACCACCAATCGCCTTGTTGATGGCATCGCTGACGCGCTGCACCGTGGTGAAATCACCATCCTTCAGATTGAGTGTCAGCATCGCGTCTTCGCCGAACGGCGTCGCCACACTGCGCTCGACAGTGGCACCGCCCGGCACGCGCCCGGAGCTCGGGATATTGATCGTGACCTTGGAGCCATCCGCCCCCTCGGCAGACAGGCCACCGACCACCAGGTTGCCCTGTGCGACCGCGTACACCTGGCCGTCGATGCCCTTGAGTGGCGTCATCAGCAGGGCGCCACCGCGCAGGCTCTTGGCATCACCGATCGACGATACCGTGACGTCGATCAGCTGCCCCGGCTTGGAGAACGGCGGCAGGTCGGCATGCACCGTCACCGCGGCGACGTTCTTCGGGTTCAGCGCGATGTTTGGCGGCACCACTATGCCCAGCTGGGTCAGCATGCTGCGCAGACTCTGCTGGGTAAACGGTGAAGAGTTGACCTTGTCGCCGCTGCCATCCAGTCCGACCACCAGGCCGTAGCCGAGCAGCTGGTTGCTGCGCACGCCCTGGATGACGGCCAGATCCTTGATGCGCTCGGCCTGCACCGGCATCGCCATGATGACCATCAGGGCACACAGACCCAATACGACGTGACGAAAGAGACTTGCCTGGAAGTTGCTGTTATTCATGATGCTCACCGTTCAGAACGGCATCAGGGCGGAAATGAAGAACTTGGAAAGCCAGCCCATCGTCGACGCCATCGTGGTCTGACCGTCGCCCATATAGACCAGCGTGGCATCGGCAACACGGGTCGAATCGATTGTGTTGCGCAGATCGATGTCTTCGGGACGCACGATGCCGGACACGCGGATATATTCATTGCCGCCGGTCAGGCCGATGCGCTTCTCGCCACGGACACGCATATAGCCGTTGGGCAGCACCTCGGTCACGACCACCGAAATCGAGCCGCTGAACTCGTTGTTCTGCGTGTTGTCGGCATCACCGGAGAAGCTGGCGCCCGACTCGAGGCTCTGCTCCAGGCCGGTGAACAGCTTGCCGAACACGGTCGGCGGCGTAACGCTGAGGCTGTTGCTCTTGGACACTGTTCCCGAGTTGGTGTGCTTGGCCTCGGTGTCCTCTACCAGGTTGACCAGCAGGATGTCGCCGACGCGGCGTGCGCGGACGTTCTCGAACCAGCTGCGCTCGAAACCGGCCTGATAGATCGAGCCATTGCCCTGCGGCACCGGCGGGATCGCGGACGGCGGGACCGCGGCGAACTCCGGGTCGCGCTTGGGCGCCGAGTTGCAGCCGGCGAGTAACGCGGCAGCAACGGCCAACAGCACGATCAGCGTGCACCGATGGCCTCGCCTGTTGTATGTGTTGTGACCTTGTGCGCTCATCATCGCTTACCTGCCTGGGCCATCCGCTTAGAGCTGCTGGCTGACATAGGCCAGCATGTCGTCCGTGGTGGATATCGCCTTGCTGTTCATCTCGTAGGCGCGCTGTGTCTCGATCATGTTGACCAGTTCTTCGACCACGTTGACGTTTGAGCTCTCCAGCGAGCCCTGGATCAAGGTGCCGACACCATTGGTCCCAGGCGTATCGGTCTGCGGCGTGCCGCTGGCCGCCGATTCGCGGTACAGGTTGTCACCGATCGACTCCAGGCCGGTCGGGTTCACGAACTGCGCCAGCGTGATGTTGCCGATCTGCGTCGGGGCATTGTTGCCGGCGACCATTGCCGACACCGTGCCATCCGAGCCGACCGTGACGCTCAGGGTATTGGCCGGCACCGTGATCGCCGGCTCCAGCTGGTAGCCGTTCTGCGTCACCATCTGGCCAGAGGCGTCCAGACCGAACGAGCCGTCACGGCTGTACACGATGCTGCCGTCCGGGTGGGTGATCTGAAAAAAGCCGTTGCCCTGCACCGCCAGATCGAAACTGTTGTTGGTCTGCACGATGTTGCCCTGGGTGTGCAGCTTCTGGGTGGCCACGGTGCGCACGCCGGTGCCCAGATACAGGCCCGATGGCAACGTGGTGTCCTCGGTCGAGTTGGCGCCCGCCTGGCGCACGTTCTGGTAGATCAGGTCCTCGAACACAGCGCGGTCGCGCTTGAAGCCGGTCGTGTTGACGTTGGCCAGGTTGTTGGAGATGACCGACATACGCGTCTGCTCGGCATCGAGCCCGGTCTTGGCGATCCAAAGTGCTGGATACATGGTGGCAACCTCTGTTTTTTGCGGCGGCCGCGCCGTGCGCGATGCCGTCGGATGATTGACTGAGCTAAAGCGTTGCAAGACGCTTGCCAGATTTAGACGGGGCGCACAATGCTGGCGGCGGCGCTGGCGCTTTCCTCGGCGGTCTTCATCATCTTGACCTGCAGTTCGAAGCGGCGGGACAACTCGATCATGTCGACCATCTCGTTGACCACGTTGACGTTGCTCGACACCAGCGCACCGGACACCAGACGCTGATCAGGATCAGCCTCGGCCTCGCCGCCGCCCTTGAGGCGAAACAGACCGTCATCGCCTTTCTCCATCTCGCCGAACTGTGGTGCCACCAGCTTGATGCGGTCGATCACCGCCAGCTGTTCAGCGGTTGCACCTTGTGGCTTGATCGATACCGTGCCGTCGACGCCGATGTCGATCTTCTCGTACGGCGGGATCGCGATCGGCCCGCCGTTGCCGAGGACCGGCAAGTTGTTGCCGGTGACCAGCAGGCCGTTCTCGTCGACCCGCAGGTCGCCGCGCCGGCTGTAGGCCTCGTTGCCGTCGGCCGCCTGCACGGCCAGCCAGCCGCCATCCTTCACCGCGACGTCGAGGTCGCGGCCGCTGTGTTGGAGGCTGCCGTGTTCGAAATTGGTCGCCGGACGTTCGTCCATCGCGTACACGCGGGTCGGGTGACCGTTGCCGAATACCGGCATGCTGCGGAACTGGTTGAGGTCGGACAGGAAACCGGAGGTATTGGCATTGGCCAGGTTGTTGTTCGCGTTGGCCTGCGCCAGCAGGGTCTCTTTCGCGCCGCTCATCGCGACGTAAAGCATCTTGTCCATGTTGACCTCGTCAATGTCGGATGAATCGAGCGGTGGGGAACGGGGCGTCAGTCACCCCGCCCCCCTCACCCCATCCCTCTCCCGCCAGCGGGAGAGGGGGATCAGGAGCGCGCTGTGCGCGACTTCCGCGTTAACGGATGTTGATGATCGTCTGGGTGACCGCGTCCGCAGTGGAGATCACCTCGGCGTTGGCCTGGAAGTTACGCTGCGCGGTGATCAGGTTGACCAGTTGTGCGGCAATATCCACGTTCGATGCCTCGAGCGCGCCGGACTGTATCTGGCCGAAACTGGAGGTACCGGCCTCACCGAGCTGCGGCGTGCCCGAGGCGAAGCTCTCCGCCCAGTTCGTGTCGCCGACCTGGCGAAGACCCTGCTGGTTATTGAACTTGGCCATGGCCACCTTGCCCAGCGCCGATGACTGACCATTGGTATAGCGCGCAAACACCACACCCTCAGCATCGATGTCCACGCCGGCCAGACGTCCGGAGGTGAAGCCGTCCTGTGACAGGTTGTTGACGGCAAACGACGAGCCATACTGGGTGGTTCCGGTGAGATCGATGGTCAACGTCATGCTGGCCGCGCCGTTAGCCGGATCATAGGCTGCGGTATCCGCCGTCGTAGCCGCCACGCCATCAATTGTGGACAGCGCGCCGCTGGAGCTGAAGCTCAGTGCGAAAGGTGTCCCCACTGCCTGCCCGGCCGGCGGCACATTGGTGCCGTCGACGTACAGGTACTGGTCCCAGTCGTTGGGCGCGGCGCCTTTCACGTAATACATGGTGGAGGTATGCGCGTTGCCGAGCGAGTCGTAGACGGTGGTCGAGGTCGAGCGGTTGTAGCTGGTCGACACTGCGGGATCGAAAGCGATACCCGGGGTCGTGTCCGACGAGTTCAGATTCACCGCGACGCTCATCGTACCCGTGGCACTGGGTGCGCTCGGCGTAGTCGGCAGTTGCAGGTCCTGCAGCACACCGGTGTTGAACGTGGTGCTGCCACCGACACCGGCGGTTGCCTCGTAGATCTGCAGACGATCGTTGCCGTTGTTGATCACGTAGCCGTTGCGATCGACACTGTAGGCGCCGGCGCGTGTGAAGGCCTGCGTGCCGTCCGGCGACTCCAGCACGAAGAAGCCCTGACCGCTGATTGCGAGGTCGAGGTTGTTTGACGTGAAGTCGATCGATCCCTGGCTGAACTGTTGCGCGACCCGCGCCACGCGCACCCCCTGACCGGCCGCGTTGGCGGTGTCCTGGATCGCGTTGGCGAACAGGTCACCGAACTCGGTGCGCGACTCCTTGAAGCCGTTGGTACCCGAGTTCGCGATGTTGTTGCCGGTCACTTCCAACTCGGTGGAGGCCGCGTTGAGTCCGCTGAGTGCGATACGAAAAGTCATGTTGGCTTCTCCGGTTTAGTAGATCTGTTGCACGTTGTTGAAGGCGATCGGGCCGAGACCCTCGAGATTCAGCGTAAGTCCGTTGCTGCCGTTGAGGTTCACGCTTTCGACCTTGGAGAACAGCTTGGTCTGCAGATCAACGGCGCGGTCGTTCTGCATCGCCTCGACCTGCAGGTTGTAGATTCCCGGCGGCGCATAGTTGCCGGCGTTGTCCATGCCGTCCCAGCTGAAGTCGAGCGCACCGGGGGCCGCCGATCCCAGCGGCATCTCGCGTACCAGCTGCCCCACCCCGTCGGTGACGCGCAGCGTGACCGCGGGGCTGCTCTGGTCGAGGGCGACCTGGCCGCGCAGGCTGCCGCCCGGCATCAGGTACCCGGCGTCCACCGGCGCGAGGATCTCGCGACCCACCAGCGAGCCGGCCTGCAGGGCCTGGCCCGAGGTGATCGAGCCGGCCAGCGAATCAAAGCTCTTGTTCAATTGCTCAAGCCCGGTGACTGAACCGAACTGCGCGATCTGGCTCAGGAAATCACCGTTCTCCATCGGCTTGAACGGATCCTGGTTGTTCAACTGCGTCACCATCAATTTGAGGAAGGTGTTGAGCCCCAGTTCGTTCGCGTTATTGGTACCGCGGCTCTGGGTGTCCGTCGCTGCCAAGCCGAGGCTGGAGAAAAGGTCCTGTTGAGTGCTGATGCTGCTCATGGTTCATTACCTCCCGATATTGATGGTGGCGCTGAGCATCTGGCGCGTCGCGTTCACCACCTCGACGTTGTTCTGGTAGGCGCGTGAGGCCGAGATCATGTTGGCCATCTCTTCGACCACGCTGACATTGGGTCGGTAGATGTAGCCGTCCTTGTCCGCCAGCGCGTGCTGCGGCGCGTATTCGCGCACCAGCGGCGCCTGGCTCTCCACCACGCCGGCCATCTGCACGCCGACCGCCGGACTGCGCAGATTGGCCTGGTCGAGCACTGCCTTGAAAACCGGTTGCCGGGCCTTGTATGTCTCCTCGATGCTGCTGGACACCGCATCGACGTTGGCGAGGTTGCTGGCCACGACGTTCATGCGCAGGTTCTGCGCATTCATGCCGGAGCCGGCGATGTCGAAGATCTTGAAGCTACTCATCAGCCGTTACCTTTTATCGCGAGCATGAGGCCCTTGATGCGTCCGTCGAGAAACCTCAGGCTGGCCTGGTATCGCATCGCATTGGCACTGAATTCGGTCTGTTCACGTTCGACCTCGACGGTATTGCCGTCGAGCGAGGGCTGCTGCGGTATGCGGTAGCCCATCTGGGTCGACGCCACTACCGACTGGTCGGTCTTGATATGGCCGCTGTGGGTCGATGCCAGTCGCACCGGTGGTTGCATTTCCTTGCGCAGCATCGCCTCGAAATCGAAGTCGCGTGCCTTGTATCCAGGGGTGTCGGCATTGGCCAGGTTCGAGGCCAGCACCTCGGAGCGCCTGGCGCGCAGGCGCAGTGCCTCTTCGTGGATGCCGAAAACGTCGTCGAGCTTCATCGTGCTGCCCTCTGCACAAACCATTCGCGTGTTTCACAGCAGGAGCCGTGCCAAAACCCGCTTTGACTGTCAGATCAGCAGCTTATCGAGGGAACAAAGGGTAATGCCGGGGCTCGGCGGCAAGGGCTTGCCGCGACCGGCGGCAAGCGGAAGGTCAGGTGCGGACGCGATACACCAGGCCGCCAGCGAGGTTGCGCATCTCGAACAGGTCTTCGTGCCCGCTCATCGATTCGGTCGAACCGAGAAACAGGTGGCCACCGGGACTGAGGCTGCGCGCGATGCGCGAGACGATGTCACGCTTGCGTTCCTGGGAGAAGTAGATCAGCACGTTGCGACAGAACACCACGTCGAACTTGCCGAGCCCGTCGAACGGCTTGAGCAGGTTGAACACCCGGAAGCTGATGCCCTTGCGGTACTGCGGCAGCACCTCGATACAGCCACCCTGCTCCTTGAAATAGCGACGTCGCTGGTCGTCGCTGAGACCACGACCGGCAGCCACCCCGCAATAACTCGCCCCCTGCGCTTCCTGCAGGGCGGTCGGCGAGATGTCAGTGCCGATGATCTCGTAGTTGAGGGTGCGCGCGACGCGGCCGTTCTGCATTGCATCCTGCAGGCAGATCGCCGTGGTGTAGGCCTCCTGCCCGGTGGATGCCGCCGCCGACCAGACACGCAG
>ERZ795048.2809-NODE-2809-length-13603-cov-6.310452_pt1 | contig 13603 bp, 12 predicted proteins | sample MGYA00375132_ERZ795048 | MGnify/ENA primary metagenome ERZ795048 (study PRJEB30177, sample SAMN05720225) | activated sludge metagenome | isolation source: Anaerobic digester | place: Hong Kong | collected 2014-12-17 ...
ACAAAAGGATGAAATTCAACCGAAAACAGACGTGCATATTCTTTTTTCTCTAAATTGGTTACATGCTCAAAAAACAGCAAGGTAGGGTAAAACCCAACCGAAAACTTTTCGTTTATTTGGTTCTTTTTGATGGTTTGTGCATACAACAAAGTTCCCATAAAAATAAAAACAACAAAGAATATTTTCTTCATTATCAATATTTTAAACAGTTACCACTTAACACGGTATGTAAAACTTGGGATTATTGGCAAAGCACACATTCTGATAATAACCTAAAATACAATCGAATAACTCACACTTGGCATAATTGGGAAAAGACTCTGTTGAACCAGGGATATTTTGTCTTGATCGAAAACATAAGAATAAAACAGAGGATTTTGTCTGTTATACAAATTATAGATACTAAAATTCCAGATCCTTTCGGTTTTTTGTTTTCTTTTTCGATACGTCATTGCTATATCCATCCTGTGATAGCTTCTCATTCTGAATGCATTAATTCCTTTATAGTTGCTTACCTCAAATAAACCCGAAAACAAATCGTCTGTTTCAATTTTATAATGCGGATTATTATTGTTCACGTAATATTTATCGACAGCAAATGTTATCGGGTAACCCGAACCATATATCCAAGTTGCTGAAAATGTTATTTTATCGTTTAACCAATAATTTGAAACAATTGAAAGATCATGTCGTCGATCATATTTAAATGGATAAGGCCATCCGTTGTTTTTATTTACGAACATACGATCGGCTTTAGCAATGGTATATCCTACCCAGCCGGTTAAAATACCTTTTTTCTTCTGCAACAATATTTCAACACCCTTTGAAATACCTATTCCATCGGTTTCAAGCTTATCGTCCCAATCACCTGCCCCTGAAAAAAATGACTCACCATTTTTATATGCAACTAAGTTTTGCATGTATTTAAAATATCCTTCCACACTTATTTCAAACATACCATTATTAACCGTTTTATAAAAGCCCAAGTCGCCTTGTTTCGATTTTGCTGGCTTCAGATTACGATAAGGGGGTAGCCATAAATCATTAGCCATACCACTTGAAGAATAGCTTAGCATATGTATCGTTTGCATCATTTGCCCATATGAAGCTTTTATTGCAAAAAGACCTTCAATATTATACCGAAGCAATATTCTTGGTTCTATAGAATAATAGTTTTTATTTGAGGAAACATAATTAGCATTCCGAATACCAATATTTAAGCCAAAGTTATTTGTTGGTTTATAATCCGACTCAATAAAAAAAGATGGTTCCGAAGCATTAATGTTATTAAAATTTGCGGTATCGGAATAAACAACCGATCCAGTTGAACTAAATGTACTTGCACCCGGCAAATAACGATGATTGATATATTGTCCTCCAAATTTTATTTGCAAATTATTTAAAGGTAAATATGAGAAGCTTAATTTTGCTGAAATATCTCTAACAAAAGATGAATAATGAGTATAATAATGTGAGAAAGTTGAATCTTCTTCATAATAGTAAGCATCGTTATTTGTGATGTATTTATATTGCGTATAATAGGTTGTCAAATCGGCAAAAAGTTTTTCGGATAATACACGTGTGTATTTTACAGCCCCTAATGTGTTGCTCCAATTAACACGGCTTTGGCCATACGACTCTTCATCTTTCGAACTGGTTTCGTTGTTAATTAGCAGATCGTTACCCGCATAAAAACTTATCATAAGCTTATCTTTTCTCGAAAAATCGATACTTACTTTTGCACTAAAATCATCGAAACCGTAACTAAATCTGTTTTTTGTAAAAAGTTTTAATAAATAACCAGGCCAAAATTTTCGATACGAGACAAAAAATGAAGCTTTGTCGTTTACAATTGGGCCTTCGATAAAAGCAGTTCCTGACAATAATCCCAGACCAATTTCACCATGATAATTGCTTTTATCACCTTCTTTCATCCTTATATCTAGCACCGATGATAACCTTCCTCCATATCGAGCAGGAAAAGCGCCCTTGTATAGCTTAAAATCTTTTATGGTATTGTTATCAAATGTTGAAACCATATTCCCGGCATGATTTACATAATACAACGGCACATCGTCGAGCAAAACAAGGTTCTGATCTGTACTTCCTCCTCGTACAAACATACCTGCACTACCTTCCCTACCCCCTTGTATTCCGGGCATTAATTGAATCGACTTAATCAAATCTTGCTGAAATAATTGAGGCAGAACCCTTATTTCTTTCATTGGAATATGCAACATACTCATATCAGGCATATTTTCAATTATTTTCTTAGCTGTTATTTCGACCTCATCAATTGAGACACCTTGTTTTAAATAATATATCTTACCCGACATTCTTAAATCAGGCTTTACTAACAATGAAGTGTATCCAACATAAGTAAATTCAATATCGAACTGAATACAACTATCTGGAATAAGTAATGAGAAATAGCCGTATTCATTAGCACTAACACCTCGATATGTACCTTTTAGATAGATATTTGCCCCAATTAAAGGTTCTTTTGAATCAGCATCTTTTACAAATCCAGAAAATATTTTGTTCTGAGCTATTGAAATATTCCAGCAAAAAATTGCGAACATAATGAACATGAAAAATTTCATACGATAATTATATTAATTTATAAGGCCGTATAGAACTCGCATGCTGCATATTATCATCTACTTGGATGTAATTTTTTTACATGCTCGTTTCATATGTTTTATATTTTTTATATTAATAAATATTAAAAATTGATGGCACAAAATTACATTTGCCTATTCAATGTTTTATCAGTTAATTGGATATAGCTTTATTTTAGTGTAGTCATAGCCTGCAAAAATGCCATAACCGTTTGTAATGTTAGTATACATAGGCACAGGCTCAATCGAATTAAAAATATCCTGTTGCGAATAACCTGCCCAATGCCTAATTGCTGTTTTCCTAAATTTGTAAAAATCAGGTGAAATTGAAATAACATAGAAATCAATATTCCATGTAGAATCAGTTCCGATTAGACATTTGGGACTACATGAAAAATTTACCATCTGACCATCAAATAACTCATCACCAAACAGAATTTTACTATCACTAAACTCCCTATCACCCTCATTTATAATAAATGGCTCATCGCTTTTCAACGCAATACTTGCATAACTATTGGGGCTTCTTTGTTCATAGGCTCTTAACTCATAGTAATTAATATAATTCGCTAAATCGTTTAACCCTACATCAATATTATGATACTCATAGTGCTGATCATCGGGAACTAATCTTCCTGTTCTGGTTAGCTCAACACCTAAAATATTTGGAGAGGGAGGAAGCGAATCAATAGCTGTTAATAAATCAAAACCATCAATTTCAACCTCTAACTTATATGTTTCGTTATGTGCCGGATAAAATAAAGAATCATAGTACACTCCATTCCCTTGGTAATGCAATTCCTTTGCAAAACCGCTCTTAATTGCAGTAATTAAAACAGTAGCATTATCTACTGGATTATTTTGTGATGTATCAGTTAGGATTTGTGAATATGAAACTTTTACCTTAAAATAATTATTTGGACAAAATAAACAATTAACAATTGGTGCTTTATCCGTATCCGACAAATCAATTTCAATAACTTTTTCGCAAGAATATGCTATTAAAAGCAAAAAGAATATCACAAAACAATGCTTCATATTATTTATTTTTATTAAAAAAGTTTGGCAAGAAAAAATACCAAACTTTTTTTTAAAATTTTTAATTACAGGGATTTATCAAATTATCATGACAACTTAGGGAATTGCTTTCAAAACTAATGCTTGAACCTCGTTGCGCTTTAAAAGTTAAATTCACATCATACGCTATAAGCTTTGTTCCTCCATCATATACAATATCATACAATTCTTCGTCTATTCGAGTACCCCAAAACACATCACGTGTAGGACAATCTTCATCGGCATTTTTTAAAAAATAAGTAGGAGTACCATTAGTATCATAAATCCATACTGTTATTCCAGTTGCATCGTAAGGAATTATTCTTGCCTTCAAACAGCTATACACAATATATTTTTGATAAGATATTTTATATTTTGCATGTCCAACATCTAAACCATTCAAAACTTGCCAATCGGTTTCATTATTTGAACATTTTGCAGTTGATTTTAACTGAATACCATTTTGAAAAATTTCAATATCATCATCAAAATCTAATATTGTTATATCATTGTCACTACTGCTTTTTAATTCGCAATTAGAATCTTGATCAATAACATATGTAACTGCAGTTTTATCATCAAAATTAAGCTTAAAGTAGTTTCCAGCTATAATAATCTCACTATCAACATTCAATAGAGTTGCAAAAGTATTTCCAATCTCATCTGTCAATTTTTGATTCTTTTTTGAGGAACGCAACGAGTTATGACTATATGCTATCTCCCATTGATCAAGCTCTTCTTGCGTCATAAGACCCAAAGCCTTTATAGTCTCGTCATAAACTGCTACAGTTGAAAAAGTCAATACACCATTATCAATCAAAATGTTGTCATTTAATTCAATTTTTTCAACTTGCTGAGTTAATCCATTCTCTTTCTCGCATGAATTGAACATTACCATCCCTGCACAAACAAGGACTAACACTAAATAAATACTTAATTTTTTCATACTTTTACATTGTTTATTTGAACCCTTATGAGCTGCGAACTCAGGGTTCGGTTATAAATTATTACAGGCGGTTCTCGTGGTTTTGCCCGTGCCGCCTGTTTTTCTTGCCCAAGTTAACAGGCGCAATAACGCTACGGGCAAAACCTAATTTCTTACTTAGGCTCTACTCCATAGGCAAAATGTTTATAATATATATTTTTGCTGTTATTTGCAGCCCCGAACGGGCTTTTCTGAAAACATAATATTTGGTATTTTAGTTTCACAATAAAGAGGTTTATGTTATTTTGCGGGGCTAATATAATAAACATTTTACCCCCCCCCAAATATTCTCAATAAAATATTCATTTTTTTTGACGAAGGGGTGCTTTTTAACATTTAAACCGTAATAAGTTAAAATTTAGGCAATAAGTGCAAATATGCTATAATTAAATAGGGTGCTTCGCAGTTTTGCGCAAGCACCCCTTTAATTTCTCATTTGATTGTTCTCTGTTTATTAACCAATCATTGCCTAATCAAATCTGTCTCAATTTTATGCGTGAAGCTATTCATCTCAAAAACGGTATCCAATACCGAAACTATGAATATAACAAAATTCCCAAGCCGGATTTGAAATATCAAGAACTTGGTCTTCACCAAATATCAAGTCAATTCCTAAGCCAATTTTTTGCATAAAGAATAATGTCTCAGTAATATTTATTTTATAACCTAAGCCAATGTATTGCTCTAACCAAGTAAAAGGTCCATAATTTGTATCATCACGTATATATAAAACCGTTCTATCATTGGTAAATGTATAGGGATAATATCCAATATTACGGGTTTTTGAATAACTGAGCCGAACATTATAAAAAAGAAATGGATGTACCCTTTCTATTTTTTCAAAAAAATACTTATTAACAAACAGCTCACCGCCAAAAAACTGAATAGGAGTTGTTGCATAAAGTCGCTTGTAGAAAACCTTATTTTGATTATCGGGGTGAGCATACCTGTTAATATTAATCTTCAGCCCCGCACCAACTTCATAATCAGCTCCTAATTTTTTATCGACAACCAGAGAATAGTTAAACCCTGTATGTGAATTGTTGAACAGGGTTACTATTTCGGTTTGTGCATTAACATAAATTGAAATTAATGAAAATATTATACAAACAATAATTGGCTTCATCATAAAAAACTACTTTAATTTTACACAGTAGTATTTCATTATTTTGATTTCTCAAACAACCCAAATCTCATACCAATACCAGAAAATAACTCAAAACCATTATTTGATGAATAATGATAGAATGACCTATAACGTATCCCAATAAGTCCATAAACATCAACTATTTCTAATAGTTTTTTAGTAGATTGAGCCTTTATACAACCTTGATAAATGGCATGGTCATAATTAATGTCATCCATGATTCCTGAATAACCATAAGCAGTCATTAATTCTATTCCTAGTTTATAAATTGGGCTTATCGGATATAAATAGTTGGCACCCAGCCCAAAGATGGTATTCTCACTTATAAAATCAAATTCACCTATGCTTTTACCGAATATACCTAGCCCCATATTCATAAACAACTCTACATTTTGCGGAAAGTAATATCCTAAATTGAAGTTAAATTGTTGCGCCAAAAGATTACTTTCCGACAGGTCTATTGAAGGAAGTTCTCCGTTTATAGCAATAAACAACTTTGAATGGTTTTGTGCTTTAATTAATTGATTGCAGAAAATAAATAATGCAATAAACAATACTATTTGATACTTTCTCATGACTATATATAATTATAAAAATAATCTTCCCAACAATTAATTGCAAATGGTGTTATCATTGTCGTTGCAAATGCTCCCAATATATCATAAGGTGGTGGTCCCAAAATAGTTGCTACAAATCCCAAAGCTGCTGTTTCTGTTAATAATGCACATTCTGCATATTTTTTAGTCCTACACCACCAATTACAACTATAAGCACTTTTAAAACCAGTTTCAGATGAATTTTGATCCAAAGCAATAATTTCCTCAAAATAATTAACCAAGATTTCAAAGGTTCCTATTTCTAAACACATTAATGCAATAAAAATATCTTTTTCTCTCTGATCATCTAACAATGTCAGTAATTCAGTTTCATTGATTAAATTTTCTTTTCTAAATCTTAGATATTCAAAAAACTCCTCTTTACTTCCATCAACTTTGATTTCATCATACTCATAATAAATTGAAGATTTAAAATTGCAAAATGCTTGACGGATTAGTAATTCTTTTTCAGAAATATTTTCATCAACAATAACCGACTTAAGTTCTTGTTTATTATACTTTAATTCAATCATCTCTTGAATACTTCCTTCAAATTCTTCAATACTATTTGATTGATTTAGAAACAAAACAATATCTCCTTCAAGATCTGACAACAATAAAGATACGTTCTCTAAATATTCATCTCTTGAATAAGATCCATCCAAATTAACACTATTTGAAGTTGAATTACAAGATATAATTATAAATATTATTAAACTAAAAAATACATTTCTTTTATTTTTCATACTTTTACATTGTTTATTTGAACCCATATGAGCTGCACACTCAGGGTTCGGTTATAAATTACTACAGGCGGTTCTCGTGGTTTTGCCCGTGCCGCCTGTTTTTCTTGCCCAAGTTAACAGGCGCAATAACGCTACGGGCAAAACCTAATTTCTTACTTAGGCTTTACTCCATAGGCAAAATGTTTATAATATATATGTTTGCTGTTATTTGCAGCCCCGAACAGGCTTTTCTGAACACATAATGTTTGGTATTTTAGTTTCACAATAAAGAGGTTTATGTTGTTTTGCAGGGGCTAATATAATAAACATTTTACCCCCCCCAAATATTCTCAACAAAAAATTCATTTTTTTTGACGAAGGGGTGCTTTTTAACATTTAAACCGTAAAAAGGTGTGAATTACAAGTAATAAGTAAAGCCCCCCATCATGCCACTCAAATAACTTCCTTTTAGATATTTGTTGTACTGCCAGTTAAGATCGAAATGCAGGTTTCTGAAAAACTTGATTTGCATGCCTATCGGAAACGACAATTTGTTATATATCATCCGGTCGTCGTACACATAGTCTTCGTGAATCGGAACTTCAATGCTTCCACCTATGTTAACCTCATCTTCATATTTAATATAGTTTGTTCTGTAATACCCGGCTTCGACATAAAATTTCAAAATACGCAACAAACCTTTGTCAATTTTTATAGGCAATACATACCTTGCATTAAGCCCTAATTCTTTTAATGTTTTTTTTTCGTAAAAATTTGTCCGATAGTATTCGGTTGCCCCTTGTACGCCAACAAATAAATTTTTGTAAACATTGTATTTTACAAAAGGATGAAATTCAACCGAAAACAGACGTGCATATTCTTTTTTCTCTAAATCGGTTACATGCTCAAAAAACAACAAGGTAGGATAAAACCCAACTGAGAACTTTTCGTTTATTTGGTTCTTTTTGATGGTTTGAGCATACAACAAAGTTCCCATAAAAACAAAAACAACAAACAATATTTTCTTCATAATCAATAGTTTAAAACATTTACCACTTAACACGGTATGTAAAACTTGGGATTATTGGCAAACCGCTTTGTTGCCATAAACTTTTCCCTTTCGACTTATCGTTTTTGTCGAGCCAATCGTAATAATAACTTGTAGGATTCTGCTGATTATATGCATTGTAAATATTGAACGACCACGTTTTATCGCACCCTCTTTTTGTTTTGCCATGAATCTGAAATCCCAAATCCAAGCGATGTGAGTTGCCCATACGGACACCATTCTTTCCGGTGTACAATACAACATTATCGTCTAAAATAAATGGATTAACACCTGTTGGTTTAGGATCGTTCCAACTTGCATTTTCGTATGTTTGGTAATAGCCTGTTTCCATTGTTAATGGATAGCCTGAACCAAATATCCACGAGGCCGATAAGTTGAATTTTTTATTGAATTTATGATTTACTACCAACGAAAAATCATGTTTTCGATCGTAGATATAAGGGTAACGTTTCCCATTATTTTTGTTTTTAAAATACCGGTCGGTTTTAGCCAATGTATAACCAATCCAACCCGTTGTTTTTCCGTTATTTTTCTTCAACAATAATTCAATTCCTTTAGATAAACCCTCGCCACCGGTTTCTACTTTTTGCTGCCAGTCGTTTTCTGTCGATTGATAACTAACCCCTTCTTTATAATCAATTAAATTGCCAAGTATTTTTTGATATGCTTCAACCGACAATTCATAATTCTCAAAAAACGTTTTGGCATATCCAACACTAAATTGCTTCGACATGGCCGGTGCAATGCTTTTAGTGGCCGGCATCCATAAATCGTTGGGTGTACCAACATTTTGATAGCTTAACAAATGCAAAGCCTGCATATTTTCGGTATAGGATAGTTTTATTACACCGGTTCGTTCTGTTCCCAATACAGCCAGCAATCGCGGCTCAAACTTTTGATAATTAACCCCATCAACCCAATAAGCTGTATATCGGGCACCAATATTGAACTTCAGATAAGTTGTTGGCTCAAAAATGTTTTCAAAATAAAGATAAGGCTCAATACCACGTTGCAGTTTATTTGAGATACTTGAATTTAAGATGATACTATCGTTAATCGATTTAAAATTTGTTGTTGTACCAGGCTGAAAATTGTGGGCAATTATCCCCCCACCAAAAGCCATTTGGTATTTGTTGCTCAAGGTATAATTAAACTCACTTTTTAACGATAAATCTTGAACCGTTGCTAAATTTCCCGATTTAAAAAAACTTGAATCGACATAAAATTCTTGCGACTGACCGGTATGGTAACGGGTGTATCCAGCAACAAAATCGGACATTAACCGCTTATTTAATTTTGAATTAAAGCGCACTGTAGCCAATGTATTTCCCCAACGAATTCTGGATTTTCCTTTAAAATCCTCATCTTCCCAGGGAAGTATATCATATCCGTATGAATCGTTACCATTATAACAACTAATGTATAGGCGGTTATTATCGTTGAATGTGTGTGCAATTTTCCCATAAATATCATAAAACTGATAACCAACTGACACAAAATCGGAAATCAGAAGAATTGCGGGTCGCATTATGGCATCCAAATAAAACCTACGGGCAGAAAAGATATACGAGGTAGTGTCTTTTTTTATGGGTCCCTCTAATAAAATATCAGCAGATAATAAACCAATACCAAAACTCCCGTGGTGTTCTTTTTTGTTTCCTTCGCGCATACGCAAGTCAACTACCGAAGAAAGACGTCCTCCATATTTAGCAGGGAAAGCACACTTGTACAATTTCATGTTGCTAATAATTTCGGGATGAAAAAGCGAGAGAAAATTACCGTAATGATTTACATAGTATACCGAAGCACCATCGAGCAGCATGAGGTTCTGATCGGGGCTACCACCACGAACATATAAGCCGCTTCGGCCTTCGGAACCACCTTGAATACCGGGCATTAATTGCATTACTTTTAGTACATCGGGTTCACCAATTATTGGCAACGTTTTCATTTGATTAACGGGCAACGAAACCACTCCCATCTCAATACGGTTTTCAATTTTCTTTTGGCCACGAACCGCAATTTCGTCCAACTCAACACCTGATGAAAGATCAAAATCAATTCGAAGATTGTTTTCGACCAGAACTGATTTTGATTGGTATCCGATAAAAGAAGCAACCAGCTTAACTGTTGAATCGGATGGAATCGATAAAGAATAATGACCAAAAAGATCGGTTGCCGTTCCTGTTTTTTGGACTTCATCCCAAATAGTAGCACCAATTAAGGGTTCACTTGTTAAACTATCGCGTATGAACCCCGAAACAATTCTGTTTTGTGAAAATGAAAAAAATGAAATGAACAGAAAAAAGGGAAGTAAGCATATATTTCTCATAAACTTATTAGAAATCGGTGAATGTTAGTGTATAAAACTTTGATCGATACCCGGCAAAAATTCCATATCCATTATTTATGTTCGAGTACATAATTACAGGTTCAATTGGATTAAAAAAATCGGAGTATTGGGCATTGTGATGTTTATAAAAAGAAGTACGGAAGGTGTAAAATGTTTGCGAACCCTGTAAAACCTGTACATTCAAATGTAAACTATCGGCACTCCACATACTATTGCCATCCATCATCTGAATGGTATAATTGGTTCCGTTAAACTTTTGATCGGTAAAAATGGAAATACCTAGGCCTTCTTCTACTATCGGATCGAATAGGCTAAAATGCGACATCCAAAAATAATAACTGATTGAATCCTGCCACGAATATTGCTTCGAATAATTGGCACGATACACGACTTCAAAAAAATTAGACAATGCTTGATCCTCTATATCAAACGTTAATGCATTGTATGCCATTCCATCTTCATCGAACCATGCATTTTCCTTAAATCCTTTGTAAGTAAACTCGGAGAAGGTAGATGGCACCGAATCGGTTGCCGATATTTCCTCATAATCAGGCACTTTTACTTTCAAGGTATAGGATTTCCCTATCTCAGGATACAAAATAGAATCGGAATAATAACCAAAGCCATTCGATGGTAATTCTGCTATAAAATTCTCGCCATGATATATTTCAACCAAAGCATTGCTAACGTTTACAAGCATGGTGTCGAATTTACTTGCGGTTTTGCTAACATGAACCACAAAAGGCTCTTCGGGGGTAAACAAACAGTTCACAACTGGTTTATCGTCATAAATTGGGAGCTCAAGCTCAACCGGCTTAGAGCAGCTGGATATGACAAATAGAAGAATGTAGACCAAACAAGCACCTGAAATTCTCATCGGCTAAAAGTGTTTTTTTAAGAGATTAAAAATTGGCTATTTTCATTGCTTACCGGACCATTGAATAATTGTTTTTTATACACAAAGCCAATGTCAAACCGATTGAAAGAGTAATAATAGCCTGCTCCGTAAACAGGCGCCCAATAATACCAACGTCCCATGCCTCCCGAGGCATAACGCCAATAATTAACATTGTAACCATAACCGCCAAAAAAATCAATAGTATTTCCTTTAAAGTTAAGCGGATACCCATGTAAAATTAACGTCGAACCAGTGTTTGTATCACTGGTAGATTCATCGGTATATCTGTACCAGTTATCAAAACCTAATTCAATACCCAAATATTTTAATGGTTGATATTCGATACCAATATTGGTTGACACACCCTTATATGTGTCAGGGCCATTAATGAAGCCCATTGAGGTTTTAATTGCGAAATCAAGATCTTGAGACCTTGCTTCAGTAAAACCAATTAAGAATAAAACGATGAAAAAAAAATATTTCATAGTACAGTGCTAGTTAGAAATTCTTAGTTAAGGAGAACAAGAATTGTTTGTTTTTAAAACCTCCTGTATATTTTTTTATTTGCATTTGTTTGTATTGAATTCCTAAGGTTATTTTTTTAAAATCATAAAAGTAGCCAGCTTCCCAGTAGGGTGAAAAAGAAAAATTTCGACCTGAAGATGCAGCTCCATAGAAGCATGGATCATCATCCGTAATTGCCCAAGTATGATTTTCAAAATTGTAACAATAACCTGCACCTAGGTTTATGCCATGACTCCTGAAGCTAATTGGGTAAGTAATTACACCAATAGCTAGTCCGGTATTTGTGTAAGATTCAGAAAACCGGTGAACGCCTTCGTTACTGTATAAGTAGACCGAGTTAACAGAAAGTTTAATTCCTGCGTATTTTATGGGTTTGTACCCAACTGCCATTTCATTTGCAAAACCATGGTAAAATTTTCCAGACATAGTATAACCCATAGAAGCATTCAAAAAGAATGATTCATTTTGCGCGAACAAAATGATAGGCAAGAAACATAAAAGTAGGATGATCGTTTTTTTCATCGTTTTTAAATATTAAAGGGTTGCTGAATAAACATCCAGCAACCCATAGATTAGTTTATAAATGACATTCATTTTTAACTGTAGCAACACTATATTCTGCACCCCATAAGAAATAAAAATCGACTTCAAATGTATATGCTTTTAATCGTTGTAATCCCCAATAAGGCCTGAAATTTCGTTCCCAATTAACTCCTGATTCATCTTTTGTATAAGAATATGAAGAACCATCTCTCTTAATATAGGAACAATTATCCGTTCTTAGCCCTATTTCTATTTGATTATCTCCACTTTGCCTTATTCGAGCATTTAAAGTGTAATATAAACCGGCTTTTATATAATCAACATCCACTTCAAATACATTACGATAATTATTACCATAAATAATTGGTACATTAAAGCCTTCGTGGTTGCCATCACAATAATCAGATGATTTTAAAATAGGTGATCCTTCTAAAATTGAAAACACATCGTCATCACACCTAAATTCACCAATAAGCATTTCTGTTGAGCTTGATTTTTGTTCACAATCCATATGCTCCCACACAGAAACGCGATCTTCGACTAAATTAACTTCAAACAACTTTTGCTCAATAATTACTTTGTTTGAAGGATTTAAAAAGGAGGCCAAGACATCATCCTGGATAGCATCCATTTTTTCCTTGTTGTTTATAAATGTTTTTCGATAAGATTCAAAATTTAATAGGTTTTCAAATTTTTCTAAATTGCCAGTAAGCTCCAAATCAACTAAATATTCCAGTGCTAATTCATAATCAACTTTAGTATTGAAATTTAAAACTCCATTTTCAACAGAAACATCAAATGGCAGATCTATACTAACATCAAAACCATCAGCCGGTTCAACTAACTTTTCACTACACGAATTAAACATTACAAGCCCTGCACAAACAAGGACTAACACTAAATAAATACTTAATTTTTTCATACTTTTACATTGTTTATTTGAACCCTTATGAGCTGCGAACTCAGGGTTCGGTTATAAATTATTACAGGCGGTTCTCGTGGTTTTGCCCGTGCCGCCTGTTTTTCTTGCCCAAGTTAACAGGCGCAATAACGCTACGGGCAAAACCTAATTTCTTACTTAGGCT
>ERZ795048.2810-NODE-2810-length-13597-cov-5.099764_pt1 | contig 13597 bp, 8 predicted proteins | sample MGYA00375132_ERZ795048 | MGnify/ENA primary metagenome ERZ795048 (study PRJEB30177, sample SAMN05720225) | activated sludge metagenome | isolation source: Anaerobic digester | place: Hong Kong | collected 2014-12-17 ...
ACCCGGTATGTCGGAATACATGTCCCATACCGTTCCGTCACTTTTTTTGTCGGTCGCCTGGAAATGTGTCCACAGGTCGGTGTACGTCGCTGCAGTGTGATCATCAATGATGTCGTGAAGAGCCTGCTGAAGTGCAGTCCCGGTAAGTCCGGCTGCAGGATCGTAGTAGCCTGCAGGCTGACCTTGCAAAACAAGCACAAGCATTAATAATAATACTGTTATTCCGGTCCCTCTGCCCACCGAAAGATTAATGAAGGTGGCCGGCGAAGAATCTCTTCTTTTTATCCGGAGATTTTCAAGCATCTATTCTTCAGCAATAACCACATTATCAAGCTCCCAGGTTGATGTCTTTGACGGAACGCCTCCCGTATATACCCAGGCAACGGAAATAATGCTACCGTTATAGGCTGAGAGGTCTATTTTACCCGAAGACACAAAGTCGCTGTAATATGAAGGTGTCACCGGTGGCCGGTTGAAATCATGTTTTGTCCAGGTGCTCGTCCATGGTGTAGCCGAGCCTGAATAATCAGTCGACACGAACAGCTCAAGAGTGGCGCCGTTATCGTATCCGACAGCACTTTCGAAAGTCATATAAGGAGCTGTGGCTACCGACAGATCGATCTGGGGAGCTATCATCCACGAAATTACAGATGCCTGACCAGAACCATAAGCAGTGGTTTCAACAAAGGGACCTATGCTGCTCGTCTTGTAACTGAACCATGTCTTTGAGCCGGCCTGGGGATATGTCTTCCAGCCCGGAAGTGCAGAAACATCAGTATAATTTGTGGTAAGAGTATTGAAATTCTCTGACAGATATATCGTTGAAGGTACACCGCACAGGTCGCCTTCCATGTCGAGCTCCGACGGTTCACGGAGAAGGATCTGAAGCTTGTTGAAATAGGAGACAACTCCCTTCAGGGTTCCGTTACCTGAAGGCATCGTTTCTCCTGCAAATGAAGCTGCTGACCGGGTATAAACATCAGCTTCTGAAACGCAATCAGTTATTATTCTGGTACCGGAAAATGTACCTGGAGCTTTAAACTGAACACCCTGTATTTCAACATATTCTGCCTGGTGCTCGCCCTGCAGTATCTCAGCCAGCGTCACACTCACAGGAACAGGATTTACACCTGTGAGACTGATGACCTCCACCTGGTTTGCCAGGGGATTCATATCCACATCTCCGAACTGAAGGAGTCCGTTATAAAGAGTGAAACCTATACCCCTGCAATTGATCCTTACTTCCGAGTTCATTGAGAAACTGTTCGTTCCGGTGACGGCGAGGCATATTCCGGCCGTGCTGTCCTGCAGGTAGGCAATGAAATCAGGGACATTTCCCAGCTCCGGTGTCAGAGTTATTATTCCCTGAATATATACGCCCGTGTCGACCTGTGTTTTTCCGCTCCCGTACATATCCCGCAGTTGCTGTATGGTCGTATATTCGATCACGGGCTCGGGCGGGGCTATCGGCTCCCTGTCACAGGAGCCTGCAATCACCAGTGCACTTATCAGAACGACCTGTATGTAATATTTTATCTTCATGAGTTGCTTTTCCTTTATTTGGCTGTTGTGACTGTTATATTGTCAATTCTGTAGCTTGTGCTCTCGGTATCGCTTCCGGTATATCTGAAGGCGATGACACACGTTTTGCCGGCTTCAACAGGAAGACTGATGTTTCCGGAGGAAATGAATGTATGATCGGGATCACCCTGTATGGCCAGAGTACAGCTAACAGGAACCCATGTTGCCGTAAGCAGGTTGCGTCCGGTATAATTTGTTGAATAAAAACTTCGAAGGGCTTGCTGCCTGTTGCATGTTCCCAGTAGGCTTTGGCCGTTTCAAACGAGAGGACCTTCTGTGTTGAAATTGTAACCGGCCTTGTTATAAGCCATGTTACCATCGAGGGGAGGTTTGAATTATACCCTGTGGCCTGGGCATATGTGTTCCCGGAGTAATATTTTGCCTGCCAGTTCCTGTCACCTTCCTGGGCAATATTCTGCCATCCGCTTATCAGCACTTCAGTATTATTAGCGAAGGATGAAAAATCCTGAGTGATGGTTTCAACGGGAGTGCCAAGATCGGGAACCCCCGGCATACACCTTTCATTAGTTAGTTTTACTTCCGAAAAATCCCTTATGATAAACTGGTAGTCGGAACTGAACCTTGTAATGATGCCGGTCATTGTGCCGTTTGTTTCAGGAATGATATTTCCGGCGAAGGAAGCATAACCGGATGTTCTGACTATGATCTTGCTGTTACTGCAGTCGGTCAGATCGCGGTTCAACGACTGAGGAGGATCTGATTCTATGTCCGCATAGGTCTGGTTCACCGCATTTCCTGCAAACTGAACGTCTTTGAGGGTGACCAGTTTGCCCAGGAACGCAAGGCTCTTTGCCTGGGCAATGGTGATGGTGTCGGGCCGTGTCGGATTGTTTACAGAGGTCTTCAATACCTGCCTGTCCATGTTCATCCCCGAAACCCTGATGTCTCCGTCTTCTTCGTGATAGGGCGTACTGCCCACCTGCCAGAAATCGCCGTAATCACCTATATAGCAGCCTTTAAGGTTCACTATTACCGAGTCGCCGATGTACAGGCCGCTTGTGGAATCAAATATCAGTCTTATGCCTCCCGAAGCATCCTGGACAAAAGCTTCCTTGTACAGGTTGCCGTCTTTTTTGTCACTTGCCGTTACAATGCCCCTGATTGCCCATTCTTCAGTTATCGCGACAGGTTGCCTTAAACTGTAATTGAGTGCCAGCTGGTCAGCATAAAGAGCCTTTACCTGCTCAACAGAGACAATGTTGTCCGGACTGAACAACACTACCGGCGGATCATCTTCGTTATTGAAATCACAACCGGAAAGCATTGCTGTCAGTAAAAATAACAGGGAAATATTTTTCAACATTTTCATTTATAGCTTTTTATTTTGTTCGTTTTTATAAGTATTCTACAGATATTTAACCCACCCTTTTAAACTTTAAACTACATCCTCACACTGAAATTAAGGAAGTAATTGAACCCGTTATAATAATACACCTTCGGATCGAAAAGATCAGGTCTGTCTGGATCGTACCTGTATTGCTCGAAACCTCCCGTGCCAAAGCTTTTATTGTTTAAAATATTACTGATGTTGGCGCTTAGGCTGATAAAGGTGTCTTTAATTCTCCATGATTTACCCAGGAAAATATCGAGAAGATATCCCGGTGCCTGTTTTTTCTGGATATCCCAGTACTGAAAATAGCCGGTTTCAGCATCTTTGGTGCGTGTCACAGGGTTGAAATCGAGGTATATGTTATCATAGTAGCTTCCCGTTATGCTTGCCCACCAGTATCTCGACGAGTTGTATTCGAGGCCCAGGGAAAAGGCAGTCTGAGGTGTTCCGCTTTGTCTGAAATATTTTATCCACACCTCTTCAATACGAAGAACCTCATTGTTATTGTCCTGGGTAATGGTGATATTCGGGTTATTAACCCACAGGTACTGTCCCAGGGCTGCAGCAGTGTTCAGGGTAAGGCCTGTCGTCAGAGTTACTTCCGCACCTATCTCCAGACCGTAATTTTCCTTGTCGATGTTCGTCATCGCGTAGTTGACAAGTGTCATAAGGTCGTCGTGGTAAAAAGTGGTTACCTCTGTCTGTTTCATGAATTTCGTATAATAGCCGGTGATCCGTCCGGTTATCCACGGAGCCCGGAGGACGTAGCTGGCATCTGCCGAAATAATAGTTTCCTCCTGAAGGTTGGGCGTGGCGGTGTTCCTCGTCCTGGGTGAAAGGAAGGAATTGCGGAACAATGGAGGGTTGGTTGCTATCAGTGTATTCAGCGTGATAAGGTGTCTTCCCGTGATCCTGTAATCACCTCCTGCCTTGACACCCCAGGTCATATAATCAAGCACTTCCGATTTACCAAGCGAATTATCGGGAAACAGTCCTTTCCTCATCAGGCCTTCTCTCCACATTGACGTGTACCTGACGTTTCCACTCAGGTAAACTGAGTAACGGTTGTGGCTGTACCTGCCTGTTCCCCAAAGTGTCCCGCCTCTCTGAAAAACATAATAGTTGTTGCCGATAATGTCACCTTCAACTGCAAGGTTGTCAGGGTTCTCAAGGTCATTCTGAAGGGCATCCCGGTTTGCCGGCTGATCGCTTTCGGCGAACTTGTCAATATCGAGCCAGAATTCACCGCCCAGGAGATCTTTTACAGTGTTGAAGTTATGCCCTCTGAAGATGTCGGCAAGTATACCACCGGTTACATTTAATCTTTCATTCAAATCCCAGGATGCCCTTGTGTTGAGCTGGAACTGAGAGATGTCGTTACGGCGGTCCTCGACAATATATTTGGATCTCAACCCTGTAACATTATTTCCGGGGATCCCTTCAGCATCTTCCATGTAGAAAAGGTTTTTGCGGTTGGCAAAATAGAAACCGTCCCAGTCGATATGGCTTACAGAGGGGTCATTGACCCAGGCTGTGGCTATTCTGAGTGAATCTTCCTGATCGGTATAGTATGAAGGAAGCTTCCGGTAATAGTCGGGGCGGGGGTCGAGGGGATCGTACCAGTTAAGTGCCGAGTAGCCGCTTTTTCCGAACCAGTAGCCAACGGTAGTCTGAACGTCCACTTTTTCACCCGGATTCCAGATATGTGCAAGTGTGAGCAGAGGTTTGTTATTGCTGCGAACCCTTGAGTTACGAACCTCTCCGTTCTGATAACCCCAGTAAGGGTTGTAGAAATTGTCATTCATCAGGTCGTAGATCTCCTGTGTGGTCCCGCCTGCTACGCCTCTTTCATATATGGCATTCAGGGCCGTGAAGTTAAGACTGTGACGGGGATTTAGTTTCTTCTCCACCGAAAGGAAAAATGAGTTTGCATCGTAGAAAGTCCCTTCTTCGTAGCCTCTTTCGCTCCAGCGTTTTGAATAGCTTCCGGTGATGGCCCAGTTGTTATCCATCAATCCGGTGGAATAAGTGAGCATAAGCCTGTTGCCGTATGTCCGGTTTGAAAGTGAATACACGGCTTTTATACCTGTCCTGTATTCCGAGGCTCTTGTATTTATTCGTGTTGCACCACCTACGGGTTCAAAAAGGAAGCCTATCGGCTCTGGTCCTGAGGTGACCATGGCGCTTCTCATGACATCGTTAAGGCCTCCCCAGTTGGACCAGTAAGGAGATCCAGACTCTATATCGTTCATTACGAAGCCGTTGAGACTGACGTTACTGTAGTTTGCATCATAACCTCTTACCCTGAACATAACCGGTCCGAAAGTATAGGCTGCGTTGCTGAGGAAAACATCAGCGCCGGCACTAAGGATACCCTGTACCGATTGTGTTTCAAATCCGTCATCTTCAATACCTTCACTGATATTTAAAGTGAAGAGATCCTGCCTTGATAATGCCGATGATCTCAGACCCGTCGTTCCGGCATCAGTTACTTCATCTGTTTTCACAACAACTTCAATTACAGCCTGATCAAAATCGGTGTTATTGATGTATAGTATATGTTCCCCTTCGGGAAGCGATAGCGAAAATGTACCATCACTTGTTGTGATCCCGACCACTCTTCCCGAGGCATTTGTTATTTCCGTGCCCGGAAGTCCCGTCTGTTTTTCGGTATCAATCACTTTTCCTATTACCGTACCCTGCTGGGAATATCCTGCTACAGAGAATATTGCCAGGGATAAAAATAAGATAATCAGTTTGTTGTATTTCATGAGCGGTGATAAAATTTCGCTGTAAATATACTACAAATCCTGTTTCCTCAGACTCATGGCATCATATTTGGTCGCAATGCTTTATATATTAACTTTACAGCTTTCAAAACGGACTGGATGAAGAAAATGCTGGTTATTGTGGTGATGGTCTTCCTGTCAGGACAGGCTAATTCACAGACTTACAGGGCTGGACTGATAGCTTTTTATAACCTCGAAAACCTTTTCGACACTATTAATAATGATAATGTTCTTGATGAAGAATTTACACCAGATGGACTAAACCGTTGGACAGGTGTCAAGTATCTGAAGAAGCTAGGCAATATGGCTGAGGCCATCTCACGAATAGGAGAAGATGATGGCTGGAAGGGAGGACCGGCGATACTGGGTGTCTCCGAAATTGAGAACCGGGGTGTGCTTGAGGATCTGATCCGCCATCCATTGCTCAGGGAAGCAGGTTATCAGATTGTTCATTATGACTCGCCTGACAGGAGGGGTGTTGATGTGGCGTTACTGTATCGTACTGCTTTTTTCAGGGTCACTGCTTCCGGCAGCAACGAGCTCAGAATATTCAACGAAAGTGGTGAGAGAGTTTTTACCCGCGACCAGCTAGTGGTTTCAGGGATTTTTGATGGGGAACCGATGCATTTCATAGTTAATCACTGGCCTTCACGCAGCGGAGGTGAACTGCTTACAAAGCCCAGGCGTAACGAAGCGGCAATGCTTACCCGTCATCTCGTCGACAGCCTTCTGGCAATTGATAAAGAAGCAAAGGTCTTTGTTATGGGAGACCTCAATGATGATCCGACCGACGAAAGCCTTCGTAAATATCTCCGGGCTGTTGGAAATCCTGAAAAAATGAATGAGGATGAAATGTTCAATTGCATGTATCCGCTTTTCAGAAAAGGGGTGGGATCATTGTATTACAGGGACGGTGTAAATCTTTTTGACCAGATTGTCATCACTCAGGCGCTCACAGGGAAAGATTATTCATCATATAAATTCTACCAGGCAAGGGTATTCAACAGTCAGTTTCTGGTTCAGAAAGACGGACAGTACAAAGGTTACCCTCTCCGGACGATGGTAGGCACAGTTTTTCAGGGCGGCTACAGCGATCATTTTCCTGTTTACGTGCTGATTGTCAGGGGACAGTAAAAGTGAAGGTGATCACTCCGCTGCAACAAGCTTTATTCCCACCGGCCGGTGATCGGAAATATAGTATGAGTATTCCGGATAACATGGTGCTGCCTTGTAAACCATCGTGGTGTCTAGATTGAAGAAGAGTTCATCGGTTATAAGAATATGGTCTATATGGCTTGGCCATGAGGGGTAGGACCACCACAGCTGACTCCCCGAAGCAATTTCCATATCGGCAAAACGGTAGTTTTCAGGATCGTTAATAAAATTGAGGAAAGGATTTTCATCAGCCCCGGTGCCGGTAATTTCGTCGTTGAGATCTCCAAGTATGATCACTGCATCATCGGCCCTGTCGTTATCGATGTAATCTTTCAGCAAAAGAGAAGCCATCCTCCTGCTTGTCTCATTTTCAAATCCTCCGCAGCATTTAAGATGGTTGTTGATGAGAATAAGGTCTAAGCCTGTATTTTTATGCATTATACTGATCTCAAAGGGGGGCCTCGGGAAATATTCGGAACCACTGAAGAGAAGCCTTGCCGAGCCCTGGGAAACTGATATCTCAGAGGTTTTCCAGATATAGGCAAGGTTCCAGTCGGAATTGTTAATAAGGTAGAAAAGGCCTGAATAACCTGGCATGAGGCTAATAAGCTGATTGAAGGAAGCTTCTGATGCCACCTCCTGAAGTGCATATATGTCGGCGTCGATGGTATTCAGAAGAGAGGCGACGGCTATTGCTGAAGAATATCCGTTCAGAGGGAATGTTTCAATGTTGAATGTTACAATATCAAGACTTGAACCTGAGCCCGGGTAAGGGATGCAGGGAACGAAGATATCTGATTCTCCCGGAGAGGGAGGCTCAGGTACCTGCCGGCATGCGGCTGCAGTCAGTAAGAACAGTATATATATTATTATACGTAGATCCTTCATGTATTGTTTCAAAAATTAACCGCAAAGGTCGCAAAGTTATTGTGTCTTTGCGCACTTTGCGGTCAATATTTTTAAGAAGTTAAATTGTCTGAAGCAGGTTTTACTGTTTAACAAACCTTCTGACCAGGGTCCCTTCTGTTGTATTTATCTTCAGGATGTAGGTTCCGCGTGTCAGTCCCGAAACAGGAATACCGACAACTTCATCGCTGGAGGTGTTGATGGTTTTGATCACCTTGCCTGCTATGTCGAGCACTTCCACCGACCTGAGTCCGGGAACATTGCTAAGGTTAAGCAGCGAGGAAGCCGGAACCGGGTAGACCTTTATGTCATCTCTCTGAAGGGCATTTTCTATACCTGTAACCACTGAAAGATCGTTCAGAGTACGGCTTGCTATCTCAACAGTTGTGTTGTATCTCATTGCAAGTCCTGTAACATCATAGTTGCCCATGGGTATTATTGAGCCCACTATATCGCTTTCGGGGGCTTCAAAGGTGAAGAATTTGATAGTGTTCACACCATCAGTAAGGTCGTAGGTCTTTTCGGAACCGAATGTTGCTGATCCGTCTGCAATGGGAAAGTTGACATTTACCAGCTTGACAAGTCTTGCTTCATATGGGTCGAAGCTGGCAGTAATTTCTGCTATTGTAACGGATGTAACAACAGGAGTGTTGCCGCTGGAAGCCACGGAAACAGTTGTTTTTGTGGGAACGATCTGATTCATTCCGTTATAGTATCCTAATTTACCTTCCAGGTTCTGGATGTTGTCACCAACAGCAAGAGGGGTTGTCAGTATTGCAGAAGCATCGTCGATCAGTAATCCTGCTCCCGAATCCTGGATATATTTCTGGTTCCTGTTGGCTGACGACCTGAGGAAGGTGACGGTTACTTCGGAGCTGATCTTGACGATATCGTTGATAATACATCTGTTCTTCAGGTCGGTGAGGCTTGTAGCCACGGCAATCAGCGTGAAATCTCCGCTTACAGAATTAACGGCTGCATTGGAGGCATCAGAGATCCTGATCTGGTACTGGGTTCCGTACAGCGCATCTCCCGGAATGATAAAATTCAATAACCCTGAGGCTGCCGGCATGGTTTCAACGAGTGTTTCCCATTTATATGTACGGTCAGAATCCACCACCCAGGCTTCTATTTTAACATTATCCACGTTTGCCGAAGTCCAGGTGATATCCACGTTCTGTCCTGCATAGTATGTCTCACCGCCGGCAGGAGCTGTTAGTGTAATTGTTGCTGCGGAAGCGGATACTGTGGTGAATGTGATATTTGAACCGGTGGTTTCGTTCCCGCTTAGGTCTTCAACGGCTCCCACAGCCAGGTAATAAAGCTGGGAGTTATCCAGTGAAGCCGAAGGCGTGATGGTTATTACCTTTTTTGAGTCATCAATTGTAGCGGAGAAAGGAACGTTATCGCCTGAAGCATCGGTCTTTTTAAATGTAACCAGACTTGCAAGATCGCTGTTCTCCAGTGCATTTCCGTCGGTTTTTCTTATGGCTTCATTGTAGGTAACAGTAGGAATTACACCTATGGCAACGTCGGTTGCTTCGTTTTCCGGATCAAAATCAGGGATTGGTGCCTGGGAATCTTCAATAATGAAAAGGTTGTCTATCCTGTTATTCCCTGAACTTGATGTTGCTCCTGTAACGGTAAGTTTCAGATAAACAGTAGCAGCATTGTTTATAGCTTCTATTGATGTAAGGTCAACAGTCTCAACTGACCATGTTGAAGTCTTATTGGCTGCATTAGTGGCGCATGCAGTATAAGAAATATTATCAGTACTCCATTCCCAGGAATGGGTGTCAAATCCAGTGGAAGTACCTCTCGTAGCAAGCAATACTTTAATTTTACTTAATGCCAGAGTCGAAAATTTAATAACAAGGCTTTTCCCGTTAGCCGTGTTATTGGCAAGAGCCAAGGCCATTCCGGATGCAGGTGTAGGTCTTGGATCATTCAGAGTAGTACCACTGAAGGCAGTTAGTTCCGGGCTTGTAGGAACTGATATCCATGAAGATGAACCATTAGTTCCATCAAGGTAGATGAACGAGTTGGATGTTGAACTGCCATAATCTGCCTGGATTACACTTGCTGTGGGCACTTCGCTTGTAGGTGCCAGTAAGCCATCAAATGACCACGAAGCTATAATTGTCTGTGCTGAAACATTGGAAAAAAAACCAGCCAGAACTATAAAAACTAAACTGAGTAGAGTTTTTTTCATATCGTATATGTTTTGGTTTAACGAAAATTAGCCTTACAAGTTCAGAAAATCCGGTCAGAATGACAAATATTGAAGCCATAATTAATTAACAAAATGTCATTGCCCATAATGATCAAAAATCCTACCTTTGCATTCCCTGATATGACAACCTAAGTAAAAACTAAAATAACAAGTCGTGAAAAACATTTTTAAATTATTCATTATTATTGCTTTAGCTGCAATGACACTATCATCATGCAATAAAGGGCCCGCGATCGACAAGACGAATCCCTTTGCCACCGAATTCGATACTCCGTTCGGAGTTCCTCCCTTCGAAAAAATCCATGCCAGCCACTATATGCCGGCCTTCGAAGCAGGTATGGAACAGGGAAGAAGGGACATAAAAAAAATACTGTCCAACCGTGAGAAACCCGATTTCGAAAATACCATCGAAGCACTCGACCGCAGCGGGGAAATGCTTCAAAGGGTCTCTTCAGTCTTCTTCGGACAGGCAAGTGCAAACACAAGCGACTCGCTTCAGCAGATCGAAGTCGAGATATCACCCAGGCTTACAGAATACGGTGATGAGATAAGACTTAACCCGGAACTTTTTGCCAGGATAAAATCAGTGTGGGAAAACCAGGCTGATTTCAATCTTAATGATGAACAGAAATATATCCTCGATAACCTCTACAAAGAACTTGTAAGGAACGGAGCCAACCTGGATCCGGAAGACCAGGAGAAGCTGAAGAAGATAAACCAGAGACTCTCTCTCCTGACAGTAAAGTACGACCAGAACGTATTGCAGGAAACCAACGACTATAAACTTATCGTCGGAAAGGATGATCTTAAAGGTCTGCCCGAAACCGTAATCACAGCTGCCGCCGATGCCGCCAAGGCAGCAGGACAGGAAGGCAAATGGCTGTTTTCAACACAGCGGCCAAGTATGTATCCTTTCATCACTTACTCTCCCGACAGGGATCTGAGGCGCACTCTATACAATGCTTACACCATGCGCGGAAACAATGGCAATGAATACGATAATAACGTGATTCTCGCAGAAATTGTAAAACTCCGTGCCGAAAGAGCTGAACTGCTCGGTTATAAAACCCATGCCCATCTGGTTCTGGAGCCGAGAATGGCCAAAACCCCCGCAAACGTATTCAATCTTCTAAACGGCCTTTTCGAAAAAGCCAATGCTGTGGCACGTAAGGAAGTTGCAGAGATGCAGGCCATCATCAACCGTGAGGGAGGAAACTTCAAACTTGAACCTTCAGACTGGTGGTACTACGCCGAAAAACTCAGAAAGCAGAAATATAATCTGGACGACACCGAGCTGAGACCTTATTTCAAATTCGAGAACGTGAGGGAAGGAGTCTTTGCATGTGCTACAAAACTATGGGGAATTACATTCACGCCCATCGCCAACTGCCCGCTTCCACACCCCGAAGCCTCCGCTTTTGAGGTAAAGGAATCCGACGACACACATATTGGTGTCCTGTATACCGACTATTTCCCGCGTGCAAGCAAAAGGCAGGGAGCATGGTGCGGAACCTACAGAAGCCACAGGATAGTAGATGGGAAGAGCATCAGACCGGTAGTCACGACGGTGGGTAACTTCACCAGGCCCACAGGCGACACTCCTTCATTGCTAAGCCTCGACGAGGTGGCAACCATCTTCCACGAATTCGGTCATGCCCTAGATAATCTCTTCAACAGAAATTCCTATAACAGAACCTATGTAGCCTGGGATTTCGTTGAACTTCCTTCACAGATAATGGAGCACTGGGCTCTGGAACCAGAAATGCTCAGTATCTATGCAAAACATTATCAGACAGGTGAGGTTATCCCTGAACACCTGGTCGACAAGATAATAAACAGCGGATACTTTAACCAGGGTTTCGCCAACACCGAGGTTTATGCAGCTTCATTGCTCGACATGGCTTTTCATACACTCGAAGCACCAGCTGAGATCGATATCCAGGATTTCGAAAAGGAGTTTACTGATAAATTAGGTCTTATCCCTGAAATTGTGCCGAGGTACAGGAGCACATATTTCACGCATATTACAGGTGGATACGATGCCGGATACTATGCATATACATGGGCTTCGGTTCTCGATAACGATGCTTTCGAGGCTTTTAAGGAGAAAGGTATATTCGACAGGGCAACAGCTGAATCCTTCCGCCGTAATATTCTGGAGAAGAACGGGATCATGGAGCCTATGCAGATGTACGTCAATTTCCGTGGCCGCGAACCTGTTATAGAACCTTTGCTTAAAAATAAGGGATTGCTGTAAAAATTACATAAAAGCACCCTCTGCCTCTTCAAGCGAAATACCGAGAGCTTGAAGGGCAACCTTGTTAAGCAGGTCCTTTTTGCCTGTGATGTGAAGTGTAAACTGTCTATGAGTCATCACTTCTCCGGGTTTCAGTGCTGCGGCAGGAGAGGAACTCTCAAGCTCGTAGAAGGGTCCCATCTGTGAACCGTCTTCCAGGGGACCGTCGTTGTATGAGTTGAGCGCATCGCCGGAATATGGTTCTTCCTGTAACTCCCATGCAGAGTTTACATAATCCTTGACTCCTTCAGGCAATCTGCATATCAGAAGTGTCAGGATATTGTTTGCAGAGTCGTAGCTTCCCATAATTCCTGTGGCCCTCAGCGGCGGGATCCCGATCTTGCCCCGGCTCTTTCCGTCGGCCCTGAAAAATATGTGGCTATCGGTGACCTTCAGCCTGTCGCCGGCAATACTGCCGAAGTAACTATCGTTTACCGGAGGTCCCATGATTCGCGCATCACCCTGATTATAGGGTATTACAACCACCACTGATGGTGAAGGAATAAACATTCCCAGCATCCATACCGAAAGAAGCCCCCCATCCCTTGTCCACGCACTTTCTCCGGTGTTTATCAGCCTGTTGACCGAACGGTATGCCACACTGCTGAGACCCGTCAGGTCAAGCCCTGTCTCGCTGATAATGCCATTCCTGGTCAGTAGTGTCACCTCTCTTTCAATCCTGAAGGTCAGACGGGTGCCACTGTAGTTTTCTGTTTCGGTTTCGTGAGAAAACAAAGCCGAAGTGTCGGTTCTCGCTGATACTTCAAATGGTTTGGTGTCGAGAAAATCAGGAGTCTGCCAGTTATCATAGATGAATTCTTCTCCTTTTTTGAAGAATATTGAAAACTGTCCTCCTTCCGGTCCGAGCCATAACCTTTCCTCCCCTCCAAATGCGTTGATATGAGGCTGAATCTCTCCGGAAGCAATGAGCCTGTGGTTTATCCACCCGTAGCTGAAGCCCGCATCCCCCTCCGCAGTACTTGTCATCACCCGTCCCTGCCATGAGGGAACAAGTGTAACAGCTGAATTACCCCGTTTCAGTTCGATGATCGCGACATGTTCGCTGAGAAAATCGCGATCGTATCCGTAAGAACCTGATTTGTTATTCGTCATGGATTCATGTTTTTGATTTTCCTTTTTGCCGCTTCCTGTGCATGAGATCAGGGAGACGAACAATATCAGCAACAAAGGTGTTGTTTTCATCTTCTGCTACAATTGGTTATGAACAGTATTTTGCTTTGCCTTTCTGCCACGGATCAGGTAGCTGTACCTTCTCCACCCGGGTA
>ERZ795048.2811-NODE-2811-length-13596-cov-6.541319_pt1 | contig 13596 bp, 8 predicted proteins | sample MGYA00375132_ERZ795048 | MGnify/ENA primary metagenome ERZ795048 (study PRJEB30177, sample SAMN05720225) | activated sludge metagenome | isolation source: Anaerobic digester | place: Hong Kong | collected 2014-12-17 ...
CGGTGACCTTCCCGACGCGGCGTCGGGACGCTCTAACCAACTGAGCTAAACGCCCTTCGCTATTCACATTTTCAACATCAACTCAACGGGGGCTTGGCCCGGTGACCTTCCCGACGCGGCGTCGGGACGCTCTAACCAACTGAGCTAAACGCCCGCTTTGAAACAGCGTCGAGGAGAATACGGCCTGAAGCGGAAATGTCAAGCCGGGGCCGCCCCGGATCTGCGCAATCCGCCGAAAGCCAACTCCGCCCGGACGGACGCGTTACGGCACGTCCACCACCGTCCGATACACCACCATCCGGCCGTTTTGGGGCCATTCCCGGCCGGGCCGGATGCCGATGGCGCGGGCCGCCATGTCCAGGTAGGGTTCCGGCTGCACCCAGATGAACGGCTCTTCCGGCGGCCCTTTCACGCCCGTGCCCCCGATCACCGGCCAGCCCGTGTCGTCGAAGTCCGCCGCGGCCCAGTCGCCGGCGGGATCGAAGGCGTATTTCCAGACGGAGGGGTCGGTTCCCGCGAACCAGTCGCCCTTGCGCAGGGCCAGCAGCACCCAGTCGGGGTAGCGCTGCCGGGGCGCCTGGATCGCCAGCACATGGCGTCCCGGCGGCAGGTCGAGCAGCGCCGCTTCCAGCCGCTCCGGATGCCCGCCCTGCATCACTTCCCGGCCATCCATGAACAGCCGGGCCGGCATGTTGGCATAGAACACCCCCAGCGCCATCCCCTCTTCGCGGTGGCGCCGGATCCGCTCGGCCGCCGCCCGCACGTCGGGATCGGCATCCGCCGCGAAACGGGCCAGCGGGTCCGCCCCCCCCAGCCGCTCGTCGTAGAGCGCCAGGCGGAATTCCAGCATCCGCCGCACGGCGGGCGGATACTGCGCGCCGTGGCGCCGCAGCCGCGCCGCCAGCTCGTCGCGCGCCCCCTGCCAGTCCCCGAACCGCTCGTGGTTCCATACCGCCGTCATGACCACGCCCGGATCCAGCCGCCGGTCCTGCGGCGCCGCCCGGTCTTCCGACCGCAGCCGCATCGTGTCCGCCGTCTGCGGCGCAGCCAGATACGCCCAGCCCACGCTCTCGAAATAGGCCTGGCTCGCCTGCTCCGGCCCGCGCTCGAATTCCATGTCCAGCGATTCGCGGAACACCGACGGATCCATCGCGTGCACCCGGTACTGCACCGTCCGGAACGGCTCTTTCACGAACAGCCCGTGGGTCGGCCCCGCCATGATATTCTGGTAATACCACCCGCCGTTGAAATAGTCCTCCAGCCCCGTCCCCAGCCAGCCCGGCGTCTTTTCCCGGTCTTTGCGGATGCGTTCATCCCCCTCCAGCGCCCAGTACGTCCCGTCCAGCGTCACCACCGACAGCAGGCAGCCCACGTATTTTCCCCGGCCCTGCACGTTCAGGATGGCGTGCGCCTGCCCTCTCTCCTTCGGCGTCGTGCGCCGCCAGTTGGCGTGGAAATAGCCCATCTCGCCGATGGGCGACGTCTCCCGCTTCTCCACCCAGGCGCGGATCGTCACCGGCACCGCCGGAATCCGGCCTGCCGTCAGCCGGATCTCCGCCGAGTCCGCAAACGGCATCGGAAACGCGCAGAACAGCGCGTCGCCTTCCATGCCGAAGTACAGCGACCGCGCCCGGACCCGCCGCCACGGCACCCCGCACAAATCCCCCAGCGGCGCCTTCACGCTTTCGTTCGTCGCCCCGTCATAGCGGATGGCCACCTGCCAGTCGCGCAGCACCGCGTCGCGCCGGTCTTCCGGTATCGCCTCCCACTGCGGTTCGAACTCGATCCGGCGGATCACCCCCGGGCCCTCGATCCGCATCCCCTGCTTCCAGTCCGTCAGCACCGTTTCCACCCGGTCGCCCGCTTCCGGCAGGCGGTTGGCCGCCCACACCGCCTGCGCCCGGTCGAGGGCCGCCGCATCCCGTTCCGGCAGCGGCCAGGCAAAGCTCTCCACGGGCGTGCCCCGCGGCAGCGACGATTCCGACACCTGGTAGTAGAGCTTCCGCGGGGAACCGCTCAGGTCCGGCACCCCTTCTTCGCATTCGATCCGCAGGCGCTCGGCGTACGGCATCGGCACGAACGAATACCAGCAGTAGTTGTTGTACTCCGCCAGCGGCGCCCGGAACGGCGCCATCTTCCCCCCGAACAGTTCCTTGATGTCTCCCTCGAACCGCGGCGTTTCTTCGCCGTCGAAATAGAAGCGGAACCGGTGGGGCTCGCCGTCTTTCGCCCCCGTGAACCACACCCGCGAGACGTAGCCCGGCCCCTTCAGGTCCGCCAGCACCTTCCAGCCCGGCGTGTCGCTGTCGCGCAGGAATGTCCCGTAATCCTCGTTGGCCCCCGTGCGGTCGTACGACGTATGGATTCGCGTGTCTTCCTGGTCCAGCCGCGCCAGCCACAGCGGATCCGCCAGCCGCTCCGCCAGCGACGCCACCGTCACCGGCTCCCCGCGGGGCGTCCCGCCGCAGCCCGCCGCCAGCCCCAGCGCCCCCGCCAGACCCGCCTTGCCCATCCATTGCCAAATATGCTTCATTTCCACCTCGCAACTCCCTACTATGGCGAAACAGTCCGAACAAATGAACCCTTTTCCGGCAGATCCTTATTCCCGCGGCGGGGCGTCGCCATGATCATCTCGCGCACCCCCTACCGCGTGTCGTTCTTCGGCGGCGGCACCGACTATCCCGCCTGGTACCGCGAGCACGGCGGCGCCGTCCTCTCCGCCGCCATCGCCCGCTACTGCTACATCACCTGCCGCTGGCTCCCCCCCTTCTTCGCCCACAAGTCCCGCATCGTCTACTCCATCATCGAAGACGTCATGCGCGCCGAGGACATCCAGCATCCCGCCGTCCGCGAATGCCTGCTGGAACTGGACATCCGGGACGGCATCGAAATCCACCACGACGGCGACCTGCCCAAAATGACCGGCCTGGGCACCTCGTCTTCCTTCACCGTCGGCCTCCTGCACGCCCTCCACGCCCTGCGCGGCGAATTCCGATCCCGGATGCAGCTCGCCGAAGAGGCCATCCACATCGAGCGCGACCGCTGCGGGGACCGGGTCGGCTCCCAGGACCAGGTCTGCGCCGCCTTCGGCGGCCTCAACCATATCCGCTTCGCCCCCGATGACGCCATCGCCGTCCAGCCCGTTTCCCTCCCCGCCGGACGCCTCCAGGATTTCCAGGACTCTCTCCTGCTCTTCTTCACCGGATTCTCCCGGCGCTCCACCGATGTCGTCGCCGAGCAGCTCGAGAACCTGCCCCGGAAAACCCGCGAGCTCTCCGAAATGGCCGCCATGGTGGAGGACGGCCTTCGCATCCTGACGGGCACCGGCGACCTCGGCGATTTCGGCCGCCTCCTGCACGAAAGCTGGCAGCTCAAGCGCTCGCTGAGTTCCCGCGTCAGCACCCCGGACATCGACGCCATGTACGAAGCCGCCCGCCGGGCCGGCGCCCTCGGCGGCAAAATCACCGGCGCCGGCGGCGGCGGGTTCCTGCTGCTCTATGTCCAGCCGGACCGCCGCCCGGCCGTTCGCAAGGCCCTCTCCCACCTCCTCCACGTCCCCTTCGATCTCGACCACGCCGGCTCCCAGGTCATTTTCTCCAATCCCGTCCCCCTCGAGGCCGCCCCATGAGCTTTTCCCTCCCCTTGATGGAAAACAACATCACGGCCGAAGACCGGCAGGCCGTCATCGATTTTCTGCAGGGCGACCCCATCCTGACCCAGTCGGAAAACGTCCGCGCCTTTGAACGGGAGTGGTCCGAGTGGCTGGGCGTGCCCCGCAGCGTGTTCGTCAATTCCGGCGCTTCCGCCAACTTCATCACCATGGCCGCCCTCCGCCACCTCCGCGGCCCCGGCGAGGTCATCGTCCCCGCCCTCACCTGGGTCTCCGACATCGCTTCCGTCCTCGCCGCCGGCCATACCCCCGTCTTTGCGGATGTCCTGCCCCGCACCCTCGCCATGGACCCCCGAAAGGTCGCCGACGCGCTGACGGACCGGACCCGCGCCGTCTTCCTGACCCACTGCCAGGGATTCGACGGCCTGGACGATGCCCTGCTGGCCGAACTGGAACGGCGCGGCATTCCCCTGATCGAAGACGTCTGCGAATCCCACGGCGCCACCCACGACGGCCGGAAAGCCGGCACGTTCGGCCTGGCCTCCAACTTCTCCTTCTACTTCGCCCACCACATGAGCACCATCGAGGGCGGCATGATCTGCACCCGCGACGAGGACTTCTACCAGACCTGCCGGATGCTCCGCTCCCACGGCATGGTCCGTGAATCGGACTCCCCCGGCTTCCGCCGGAAGTGGGAAGACGCCTCCCCGGACCTCAATCCCAAGTTCATCTTCGCCTGGCCCGCCGGCAACTGCCGCAGCACCGAAATCAATGCCGTCATCGGCCGTTCCCAGCTCAAGCGCCTCGACGCCAACAACGCCCGGCGCACCGAAAACTTCAAGCTCTTCCTCTCCCGGCTCGACCCCGGGCTCTACTGGACGGATTTCCTCATCGAAGGCAGCGTGAACTACGCTTTCCCGCTCGTGATGAACACGCCCGACGAAGTCCTCCGCGACCGCCTCATGGCCGTCCTGGACGCCAACGGCATCGAACACCGCCGCGGAAACGCCGGCGGCGGCAACCAGCTCCGCCAGCCCTATCTCGACGGCATCGCCCCCCCCAAGGCCGACCTGCCCCGCCTCTTCCCCGTCGTGGACCACATCCATTTCTTCGGGTTCTATATCGGCAACTACCCCTCCCTCGACGCCGACCGCATCCGCCGGCTCTGCGACATCCTTAACTCCGTCCGCCCCTGAACCCCGTCGCGCTCAGTTTCCTGGATGGCACGGCCTTCTTCGCCGGCCTGGGCTTCGTCCTGCTGGCGGGAATCGCCTGGCTCCGGCCGGACGCCGGATGGCTCCGCCCCGTCGCCTCCGTCCTCTCCCTGCTGGGCATCGCGTCCGTTTGGCTCTCCGCCGTGCCCCTGCCGGGCTGGGCATACACCCTCTGGACCCTCGCGGCTCTGTTCCTCTTCGTATCCGGCCAATGGCCGAACGCCTCCGTCCCCCTGCGCCTGGTCGCCTATGCGGCCGTCTTCGCCGCCTCCCTGGGGCTGCTGGCCTGGGAAGGGCCGTCTGTCCTCTCCCCGGCTCTTCGCCTCCCCCCGTCCGCCTCCGTGGTGGTGATCGGCGACTCCATCAGTTCCGGCGTCGGGTCGGGCGAACGCACCTGGCCGATGGTTCTGGCGGACCGCCTGGAACGGCCGGTCGTCAATCTGGCCCGGCCCGGCGCCACCGCCCTCAGCGCCCGGGAACAGGTGCAGGCCATCGCGGAGCCGGAGGCCTTCGTGCTGCTGGAAATCGGCGGCAATGACCTGCTCAAGCGCATCGGCGCCGCCGCGTTCGAGCAGCATCTGGACGCGCTGCTGGCCGACCTTCGCGACGGCCGCCATGACGTCTGGATGTTCGAGCTGCCCCTCTTTCCCCTCCAGAACGCCTACGGACGGGCGCAGCGGGCCGCCGCCCGGCGCCACGGCATCGGCCTGATCCCCCGACGCCATTTCGCCCGCGTCCTGGGCATGGAAAACGGCACCCTCGACGGCGTGCACCTGACCCAGCAGGGCCACGACGAAATGGCGCGACGGCTGGCCGGCATGATCCGGATCCCCCCCTGACCCTCCCCGCCAAAGCCGCATCCCGTTATTTAATATTTAAGGGCTGACCCCGGGGTCAGCCCTTAAATGTAAAATCTGCATCCTTCAGTCCGTCACGGCGCCGAACGAGGCGCTGCCGACCTGGCGGGCGTACTTGGCCAGCACGCCGCGGGTCTCTTTCGGCCGGGGCGGCTTCCATGCCGCCCGGCGCTTCTTCCACTCCGCGGCCGGCACGTCCACGTCCAGCCGGCGCGTGTCCGCATCAATCCGGATCCGGTCGCCGTTTTTCACCCAGGCGATCGGCCCGCCGACGGCCGCCTCGGGCGAGAGGTGCCCCACCACGAATCCGTGGCTGCCGCCGGAAAACCGTCCGTCGGTGATCAGCGCCACGTCTTTCCCGAGTCCCCGCCCCATGATGGCCGACGTGGGCGACAGCATTTCCCGCATGCCCGGGCCGCCCCGCGGCCCCTCGTTGCGGATGACCACCACGTGCCCTTTCTTCACGCGCCCCTTCAGGATCGCCGCCAGCGCGGTTTCCTCGGACTCGAACACGATGGCGCGCCCTTCGAACCGGACGCCTTCGTGACCCGTGATCTTCGCCACCGCCCCCTCGGGCGCCAGGTTGCCGCGCAGAATCACCAGATGACCCGTCGGCTTGACGGGGGCCGACAGGGGACGGATGATCGCCTGCTTCGCGGGGTACGGCCGGACATTCCGCAGGTTTTCCTTCAGGGTCCGGCCCGTCACCGTCAGCAGTCCGCCGTCCATCAGGCCTTCTTCGATCAGGCATTTCATCAGCGGCGCCGTGCCGCCAATGGCCACCAGATCCGACATCACATGCCGTCCGAACGGCTTCAAGTCCGCCAGCACGGGCGTGCGCGCCCCCACCCGCGTAAAGTCGTCCAGGTCCAGCCGGACGTTCGCCGCGCGGGCGATGGCCAGCAGGTGCAGGACGGAATTGGTGGAGCCGCCCATCGCCATCACCAGGGCGATGGCGTTCAGGAACGCCTCGCGCACCAGGATGTCGGACGGCCGGATGCCGCGCCGGATCAGCTCCGTCACCGCCCGGCCCGCCTCCCGGCAGTCGCGCACCTTGGCGGCCGACACGGCGTTCTGCGCGCCGCTGTTCGGCAGGCTCATGCCCAGCGCCTCGATCGCCGACGCCATCGTGTTGGCCGTGTACATGCCCCCGCACGACCCCGCCCCGGGAATCGCGCAGGCCTCGATCTCCCGGAGTTCCTTTCCCGTGATTTCCCCGCGGGCCTGCCGGCCCACCGCCTCGAACACGCTGACGATATCCACCTTCTTCCCGTGGTGGCAGCCGGGCTTGACCGTCCCGCCGTAAACGAACACCGCCGGCCGGTTCAGCCGCGCCATGGCGATCAGGCAACCGGGCATGTTCTTGTCGCACCCGCCGATCGCCACCAGCCCGTCGAAGCCTTCGCAGGCCGTCACCGCCTCGATCGAATCGGCGATGATCTCGCGCGACACCAGCGAATAGCGCATGCCGGCCGTCCCCATCGAGACCGCATCCGAAATGGTGATGGTGTTGAAGATCACCGGCTTGGCGCCCGCCGCCGCCACGCCTTCCGCCGCGCGCCGCGCCAGGCGGTCAATGTGCAGGTTGCAGGGCGTGACCTGGCTCCAGGTGGACGCCACCCCGACCTGCGACTTCCGGAAGTCCTCCCGCGTGAATCCCACGGCGTGCAGCATCGCCCGGCTGGCCGCCCGTTCCGTCCCGTCCGTCACCGCCTGCGACCAGTTCCGGTGCAGCGATCCCTTCTTGCGTGTGGTCATGATCCGTCCTTCCGTCTCGGCTGGACAGACAGCCTACCCCGGCTGACCCCGTCGCGCAACCGCCCCCCTTTTTCCTTCCTGTCTTCCCGGGGTTCCTCTTTTCCTGCTTCGCTTCGGCCTTCGGGTTGTTGGCTGGTGGCGGTTCCGGCTGTCCCCTGCCCTCTGCCCTCTGTCCTCTGCCCTCTGCCCTCTGACCTCGGACTTACGCCCTCCCCCCTACTCCGCGGCATCCGCCTCGTCGCGCGGCGTCAGGCGGCGCTTGAGCGCCTCGGCAAAACCCTCGGCCAGGCTGTACATCACCGGCACCAGCACCAGCGTCAGCACCGTCGCCATCGCCAGGCCGAAAATCACGGCAATGGCCATCGGTTTCCACATCGCGCTGGTTTCGGTGCCGGCGGCGAGCGAGGGCGGCCAGGTATGAATGTCGAGGCTGTAGCCCAGCGCCATCGGCAGCAGGCCCAGGATCGTCGTGGTCGCCGTCAGCAGCACCGGCCGCAGGCGCAGCCGCCCCGCCGCCACCACCGCCTCGGCGATGCCCAGCCCGTCCGCCTGCCGCTGGCGGATGCAGTCGATCAGCACGATGGCGTTGTTGACCACGATCCCCGCCAGGCTGATCAGCCCCACCCCGGTCATCACCACGCCGAAGCGCATGTGGTTCAGCAGCAGCCCCCACATCACCCCGATCATCGACAGGAGGATCGAAAAGACAATGATCACCGGCAGCACCGCCGAATTGAACTGGACCACCAGGATCACGAAGATCAGGCCCGCGGCGACCGCGAACGCCTTCATCAGGAAGATCCCCGACTCGCGCATTTCCTCGGTGTCGCCGGTGTATTCGATGGCGTAGCCGCGCGGAAGCGGAACGGGGGCCACTCGCTTCTGCACGTCCGCGAGAATCTTGTCCACCCCGCGCCCCTGGTTGTTGCCGGTGAGGGTCACCACGCGCTTCTGGCCCTTGCGCCGGATCGCCCCGCGCCCGCCGGTGTATTCCAGGCTCCCCAGCGACGACAGCGGCACCGCGCTGCCGGCGGGCGTCGGAATGAATACCTGGTCGAGCAGATTCATCGTCTGGCGCTGCGCCAGCGGCAGGCGCAGCGTGATGTCGTACTCGTCCTCGTCGGCGCGGAACCGGCTGCTTTCGATGCCGTAGATCGCCATGCGCAGGAAGTTGCCGATCTCGGCCGTGTCGAGCCCCAGCAGGGCCGCGCGGTGCCGGTCCACGTGGAACCGGATCTCCGGCAGCGCCTTTTCCATGTCGCTCTGCAGGTCCACCAGCCCGGGCACGGTTTCGATGGCGCGCTGCACGTCCGAAGCCGTCTGCTCCAGCACGTCGAAGTCGTCGCCGGAGATTTCGATGGAAACCGGCTCGCCGGTCGGCGGACCGCCTTCCTCGACCTTGACCTTGACCTCGGCGCCGGGAATCACGCCGATGTCGTCGCGGATGGCGTCCACCACCTGCAGGGACGGGGTCTGCCGGTCGGCGGGTTCGAGAAATTCAATATAAATGCTGCCCTGGTGCGTGGCCGACGCCCCGCCGTAGATCATGCCGCTGCTCTGCGCGCCGACCGTCGTCAGAAAGAATTTCACGTCGGGATACCCGGCCAGCTTCCGCTCGATGTCCTGCAGCGCCACGTCGGTGCGCCCGATGCTCGTTCCCTGCGGAAACTGGATGTCCACGGTGGCGTTGCGCGGATCCGTCTCCGGGAACAGCTCGATGCCCAGATCCCGCCACGCATAGATCTGCACCGTCAGGACCAGGAAGGCAAAGCCCGTCAGCAGCACCGGCAGACGGTGGCGCAGCGCGGCGCGCAGCACCCGCTCGTAGGCGGCCACGAACCAATGCGTCGTCTCCCGGGCATCCCGGGGCCGCGCCTGGATGAACACCGAGCAGATCGCCGGATTGATCACCATCGCCACGAACAGCGACGCGGTCAGCACCACGATCAGCGTGCGCGGCAGGAAGCCCATGAACTGCCCCATGACATCCGGCCAGAACGTCAGCGGCCAGAACGCCACCAGCGTCGTCAGCGTGGACGTGATGACCGGCCAGGCCACCTCGCCCGCGCCGCGCCGCGCCGCCTCCTTGCGCGTCAGCCCTTCGGTCCGCAGCCGGTAGATGTTCTCCACGATCACGATGGCGTTGTCCACCAGCATGCCGACGGCCAGCACCAGGCTGAACAGCACGATCATGTTCAGCGTCGTGCCGCGCACCGCCATCAGCGTGAACGCCGTCAGCATCGAGAACGGAATCGCCAGCCCCACGAACACCGCGTTGCGCAGCCCCAGGAACACCAGCAGCACGGCCACCACCAGCAGAAAGCCCGTCGCCACGTTGCTTTCCAGCTCCCGGATCATCATGTCGATGTAATACGACATGTCCATCACCTCGGTCAGCTGCACGTCCGGCGGCAGGCCCGCCTCCGCCAGCACCTGCTCGACCTGCGCAATCAGCCGCACCGCATTGATCCCCGCCCGCTTCTTCAGGCTCACCGATACGCACGGCGCGCCGTTCAGCCGCGAAATCGAGTCCAGATCCTTGAACGTGTCCGAAATCGTCGCAATGTCGGTCAGATAGACCGGCCGGCCGCCGCGCTCGGCCAGCAGGATTTCGCGCAACTCGGGCACCCGCTGGAATTCCCCCGGAATGCGCACCTGGAACTTGTCGCCGGCCACCTCGATGTTGCCGGCCGACACCGTCACGTTTTCCTGCGCGATGCGGCCCATCACCAGACCCAGCGGAATCCGGTAGGCGATCATCCGCGGCAGGTCGATCTCCACCCGGATCTCCCGCTCCCGGATGCCGGCCAGATCCGCGCTCTGGATCCCCGGCAGCCGCTCCAGGCGGTCCTTCAGGTCCTCCGCCAGGATCTTCAGCCGGTCGAGATCGGTGGAGCCCGACAGCGCGAAGATGTAGACCGGCACGTCCGAACTGAAGTTGAAGGCGTCCACCACCGGCTCGTCCAGGTCCGGCGGCAGGTCCGGCTTCGCCAGGTCCACCTTGTCCTTCACCCGCCGCTTCGCCTGCTCGATGTCCTCCCCCGCCATGAATTCCACCACCAGGCTGGCGATGTTTTCGGCCGACGTGGAGCGGATTTCCTTCACGCCCTCGACGTCGTTGAGCTGCTTCTCGATCTGGACGGTGACCAGCTTCTCCATTTCCTCCGGCGCGGTTCCTTCGTACACGGCCGTCACGTACACCTGGGGAATGGTGATGTCAGGCGTCCCCTCCCGCGGCAGGCTGACGTAGCTGACCGCGCCGGCCAGCACCAGCACGGCGATGAACACAAACACCGCCGTGCGGAACTTGATGGCGTAGTTGGACAGAATCATGGGGTCATTCGTCTCCGGCGGGCGCCTCCGGCAGGCGGTCCACGACCGTCACCGCCATGCCGTCCTGCAGCCCGCGGTGGCCCTCGACCACCACGCGGTCGCCGGCGGACACGCCGCCGTCCAGCACGGCTTCGTGCCCCAGCATGGCGCCGATCAGCACCCGGCGCCGCACCGCGCGGCCGCCCTCCTCGACAAAGACATAGTGCTCGCCCTTGCGCGGCACCACCGCCGCCAGCGGCACCACCGCGGCCCCTTCGCGCAGCCGCCGCTGCACCGACACCTGGGCAATCATCCCGGCCATCAGAACGCCGTCCGGATTGTCCACCTCCAGCTCCACGGCAAACGAATTGCTGTCGCGGGCCGCCTGGCTCGACACGAACGACACCCGCCCCGAAAATTCCCGGCCGGGAATCGCCGCCAGCGTGAACGGCTTCTCCTGCCCGGGCTCCACGGCCCGGATGTCCTGTTCCGGCACGTCAAAGGCCACCTTCACCCGGTCCAGCCGCACCAGACGAACCACCGCCTGCCCCTCGTTGGCGTAGTCGCCCTCTTCGACAAAGCGGTCCACGATCACCCCGTCGAAGGGCGCGCGGACTTCGCACTGGCCCAGGATGACCTGCGCCTCCTCCAGCGCGATCTCCGCCGCCTCCTGGCGGCGCAGGATGCCCTCGAAATCGCTGGTGGACACCGCCCCCGTCTTCTCCAGTTCCCTCCATCGGGCCAGGTCCTTCGCGGCATCGCGGGCTTCGATCTCCGCCCGCCGCCGCGCCGCGTCCCAGAGGCGGCCGTCCACCCGCAGCAGCGCCTGCCCCTTTTTCACGGCATCGCCCTTGCGGACCCGCCGCTCCACCACCCGCCCCGCGCGTTCAACGGCCAGCAGCGCCTCCTGCGCCGGTTCGATCCGCGCCGGCAGTTCGATGACATCCGGAATCGTCCGGGGCTCCACCGTCAGCACCCGCACCGGCACCGGCCGCTCCGCGTCGTCCGCGGATTCCTCCTCCGGCCGGGGAAGAAGCGCCAGCACGACGATCAGCACGACCACCAGCCCGAGCCCTCCCCACGCCAGCAGCGCCCCCTTCCGGCGGCGAACCCATTGAACTCCTCTCATGGCGTCTCTCCCCTCTCAAATACTTCGCCGCTGGCCTGCCGCAGGCGGGCCAGGGCATTCATGTGGTCATGCAGCGCCTGCAGCCGCGTCAGCCGCGCGGTCGCCAGCGCCAGGTTGGCATCCGTAAAATCCAGATAGGTCGCCAGGCCGTTCTCGTACCGCGCGCGGGCGATCTCCAGGCCTTTTTCCGCCAGCTCGACGGTTTCGGCGCTGGCCGCCACCGTCTCGGCGGCCTCCCGCATGTCCAGATAATGCGTCTGGATCTCCAGCGCGATCTGCCGCTCGGTTTCCTCGAGGAGTTCGCGGGCCTTGGCCAGTTCCAGCCGTTTTTCCGACACCCGGTTGCGTCGCAGCAGACCGTCGAACAGATCCCACTCCACGGCCACGCCCGCATTCCAGCCCCAGTCCCATTCGTCGCGCGAGGACCCGCTCTGCGGATTCTCCCCCCGGTACCCCGCAAAGGCCCGGACCTGCGGCAGCCCCCCGCCCTGTTCCGCGCGGATGTCCGCCTCGCGCATGCCCAGCAGGCCGCCCAGTTCGATCAGCTCCGGACGCCGCTCCCGCCCCAGCGCCTGCCATTCCTCCAGGGCGCGCTCTTCCGGCTCGAACACCAGCTCGCCGTCCACGTCAACGTCCTCGGACTCGATCCGCACCAGGTTGCGGAAGGCCACCCGCGCCAGTTCCGCCTGCTTGCGCGCCTGAATCAGTTTCGGCCGTTCGTTCGCCAGCCGCACCCGGGCCGTCAGCACATCGAACTCCGGCGCCGTCTGCCGGCGGTAGCGCGCCTCGGTCTGCTCCAGCAGGTCTTCGAGCTGCGCCACCGACGCCTCCTGCACCCGCACCTGTTCGTCCGCCAGCAGAATGCCGTGGAACGCCGTCCGGATGTCGCGCACCAGGTCGTTCTCCACCTGCTGCACCGAGGCCCTCGCCACGTCGAGATACAGCCGTGCCGCCTTCAGCGCCGCCCCGACCGATCCGCCGGAATACAGCAGCTGGCTGGCCTCCACCCCCGCCGCGTAGGTGTCCTCCCGCCCCATCTCGAAGCGGTCGCCGTCGAACTCAAAGGCCTCCACCTCGTCCAGGCGCGTGTAGCGGCCCGTGGCTTTCAGCTGCGGCAGCAGCTGCGCCCGCACCTGGCCGATCCGTTTCCCCGCAATGGCCTCGTCGCGCCGCGCATTGCGCGCCGCCGTCGCCTGCTCCAGGCCCATCTCGATGCTGTCCGTCAAGGTCAGCACCGGCCGGTCCGGCCGGGATTCTCCGCGGCCGATCGCCGCAACAAAGGCCGTCAGCAACGCGACGGCCGGCATGGAATGACGCAGGTTCATGAAATGGAAGCCGGTCGGCCTGATTCCGGCCGGGAAGGCGAAACTAAACCATAACCCGCGTGCGCGTTCCAACAATCTAATTGTCAGGATTCGGTTATTTTTTTAACACATGAGGCCCCTGCAGATGGCAGGTGGTTCGTGGTTCGTGGCTGGCGGGTAGCGGGTTGGGACTGTTCCGCCTCCCCCCTGTCCTCTGCCCTCCGTCCTCTGGCCTCTGTCCTCTGCCCTCGGCCCTCCGTCCTCTATCCCCTGCTCCCTCGGACCTCCGACCTCGGGTCTCCGACCTCGGATCTCTCGCCTCTCCTATTCGCTTCCTGCTTTCCTGGGTTTCCTGTTTTCCTGCTTCTCTGTCTCCTGTCCTCTCCATCGGACCTCGGACCTCGGACTTCGG
>ERZ795048.2815-NODE-2815-length-13574-cov-9.662771_pt1 | contig 13574 bp, 13 predicted proteins | sample MGYA00375132_ERZ795048 | MGnify/ENA primary metagenome ERZ795048 (study PRJEB30177, sample SAMN05720225) | activated sludge metagenome | isolation source: Anaerobic digester | place: Hong Kong | collected 2014-12-17 ...
GCGATTTCGTCCCATACGATGCCCGGGTGATCATGCACACCCAGGTCCCGGGCAGCCCTGTCGCACAGCCAGATGCCGGCCAGGATCACGGCGGCGAGCACGCCGATATACGCGGCCAGGGGCAGGTGTGACAGCGGCAGGTAGACCCCCACCGCCAGCAGGGTCCCCATGGTGCCGGGCGCCTTCGGGGAGCAGCCGGCACCAAATCCGAACGCCAGCAGGTGTACGAAATTGCCCATTGAGGGCTTGGGCAGCGGATCAGGTGCGGAAGTGGTCGAAGCCATCGGGGATCTCCTTGCTCACGCGCCCGTCCGGATACACCAGCGCAATACCTTCTTCATCGACCAGGCTGCCGATTTCTTGCACCGGCTCGCCAGCCGCACCACAGGCCGCGAGCACCGCGTCCACCTGATCCGCGCCGACACTGAACAGCAACTCGTAGTCGTCGCCGCCGGCCAACGCAAAGTGCCAGTCCCCGCGATCGCAGGCCGCCGCCACGGCGGGCGAGACTGGCAGGCGCGACAGATCGACCCGTGCCCCCACGCCGCTGGCCTCACAGATATGCCGAAGATCGGCGGCCAACCCGTCGGACACGTCGATGGCGGCGTTGGCACGCCCTGTCAGCAGACGACCGAGGGCAACTCGCGGGGTTGGGCGGTCGAGTCGCGCCAACAGGCAGGCATCCTCCGTCCCATGCGCGGCGTTGTCACGCAGGCGCTGCAGCGCCAGGGCGGCATCACCGACCGTGCCGCTGACGAACAGGCGATCACCCGCCCTGCCGCCGGACCGCCGCAGGGCCAGCGCCGGATCGACGAAGCCATGTACCTGCACCGTGATGCTCAATGGCCCGCGCGTGGTGTCACCGCCGACCAGCTGCACATCGTGCGCCGCGGCCAGTTGGGCAAATCCGTCGACAAAGGCGCGCAGCCACACCTCATCCACGGTTGGCAGAGTGATCGCCAGCGTGACCCAGGCCGGCTCAGCGCCCATCGCCGCGAGGTCACTGAGATTGACCGCCAGGGCCTTGTGGCCCAGCGCGGCCGGGTCGACCTCCGGCAGGAAGTGCCGGCCCTCGACCAGCGTATCGATGCTGATCGCAAGGCAGCGGCCAGCCGGCGGGTTCAGCAGCGCACAGTCGTCACCTATGCCCAGCAATACATCGCCACGGTTGCCCGTGGCATGGGAGAAATAGGTCCGGATCAGGTCGAATTCGGAGAATGACACAGCACGGTGCGGTCAGCGCCGGGCCGCCGCCTCCAGCGGGCGCAGGGTACGCGCGGCCTTGTCGAGCACACCGTTGACATAGCGATGGCCCTGCTCGGCACCAAACGTCTTGGCCAGCTCGACCGCCTCGTTGATGACCACGCGATAAGGGATTTCCGGGTGCTCAATCAGTTCATAGGCACCCAGGCGCAGGATGGCGCGCTCGACCGGGTCAACCGATTCGAGCGCGCGGTCGATACAGGGTGCCAACGCCAGGTCCAGTTCCCCCAGGCGTGCCGGCACCCCACGCACCAGTTCGGAGAAATAATCGGTGTCGAACTTCTTGGCGTCCTGCTCGATCATGAAATGGTTGATGATGGCACCGACGTCCTGACCGGCCATCTGCCACTGGTACAGCGCCTGGATCGCCAGACTGCGCGAACGACTGCGTTGCCGGCTCACGTCCCGATACCCTCAGATTTCACGCAACAGGTTGACCATCTCGATGGCCGATGCGGCGGCCTCGCCACCCTTGTTGCCGGCCTTGGTACCCGCACGTTCGATCGCCTGTTCGATGCTGTCGACCGTCAACACGCCGAAAGCGATCGGGATGCCGTGTTTGAGTGTGACCTGCGCCATACCCTTCACGCATTCGCCGGCAACGTACTCGAAATGCGGTGTGCCGCCACGAATGACCGCACCCAGCGCGACGATCGCATCGTACCCGCCCTTGGCGGCGATCTTGTCCAGCACCAGCGGCATCTCGAAGGCACCGGGCAGTCGCACGATGGTGATGTTGTCCTCCGGCGTACCGTGACGCTTCAGGGTGTCGATGGCGCCTGCCTCGAGGCTGTCGACGACGAAACTGTTCCAGCGCGCGACCACGACACAGAAACGGGCATTGGTGACCGTCAGACCACCCTCGATGGTTTTGATGCTCATGCAGTAATCCTCTTCAAGGTCATCGCGTCGCTGTCACTCGGTATCGACGAACTCGACCACTTCGAGTTCGAAACCGGCAAGCGCATGTAGGTGCTTCGGCGCGCTCATCACGCGCATCCTGCGCACCCCGAGATCGGACAGGATCTGTGCCCCGACGCCGATGGTGCGCAAGTCGTCGTCTTTGGATTTCTGACGTTCCGGAATCGCATCCTCGACGCCGTGCCACTTGTAATCCTGGATACGATGGATGATATCGCGTGCAGTGTCGTAGTTGCGCAGCACCACGATCACACCCTCACCTTCTGACGACACCTGGTCCATCACCCGGCGCAGCGGCCAGCCGCAGTCACGCGCGCTCTCGAACAGGTCGCACAGCGTGTTCTGCACGTGTACCCGCACCAGGGTCGGCCGGTCCGGGCTGATCTCACCCTTGACCAGTGCGAGGTGCATCTCGTTGCCGATCACGTCCTGATAGGCGACCAGCTGGAAATCGCCACGTCGCGTCGGCAGGTTGCACGACGTGACCCTCTCAACTGTCTTCTCGTTCTTGATCCGGTACTGGATCAGGTCGGCAATGGTGCCGATCTTGAGGTTGTGCGCGGCCGCGAACTTCTCCAGATCGGGACGGCGCGCCATGCTGCCGTCCTCGTTGAGAATCTCGACGATCACCGAACTGGGTGAAAACCCTGCCAGGCGCGCCAGGTCACAACCGGCCTCGGTATGTCCGGCGCGTACCAGCACGCCGCCCGGCTGCGCCATCAGTGGAAAGATGTGTCCAGGCTGCACCAGGTCCTGCGGCTGTGCATCGGGCTTGACCGCCGCCAGAACCGTCGTGGCACGGTCCGCCGCAGAGATACCGGTGGTCACACCTTCCGCCGCCTCGATCGAGACCGTGAAATTGGTCGACTCGAGCTGGTTGTCGCTGTTGACCATCAGCGGCAGGCGCAGCTGGCGGCAGCGCTCCTTGGTCAGCGTCAGGCAGATCAGGCCACGGCCGTATTTGGCCATGAAATTGATCGCCTCGGGTGTCGTCTTCTCTGACGCCAGGATCAGATCACCCTCGTTTTCGCGGTCCTCATCGTCCATGATGATGACCATACGGCCGCGGCGCAGATCTTCGATGATTTCTTCGGTTGTATTCAGTGCCATGTCGCTGCAACTGTTTTGGCAAACGGTGCAGTCTACCAGTCTTGCCCTGTCCGAGAGAATGCCCGAATGACGGAATCTGAAGGCGTCATCCAGTACCGGCTCGACTACCGACCCGGCGATCTGCCTGCTGCGGTCGATCTGCAACCGCTTTTTGACGCCTTCGCGCGCTGCCGGGTGCGCGGTCTGATCGGTCAGGATCCGGCGCGTTACGATGGTTTGGCGTTCGGCAACATCAGTTTGCGCGCGCCCAGTGGTTTCGTGATCTCCGGCACCCAGACCGGAGGCCGGTCTGCGTTGCGGGCCGACGACCTGGCCTGGGTCGAGGCGTTTAATGCCGACGGCAACCGGCTCAGCGCCAGCGGCCCTGCGCGCCCGTCATCAGAGGCCATGACGCATGGCCAGATCTACCGCGAGCTGCCGGCCGTAAATGCGGTGATCCATGTCCACTCTCCCCTGATATGGCAGCACGCCAGGGCGCTCGGCCTGCCGCTGACGGCGGACAGCGCCGGTTATGGCACCCCGGCGATGGCACGCCAGATGCGCCGCCTGCTGCGCGCGCCCGGACACGGCGATCAGGGGTTGATCGCGATGGGCGGCCACGAAGACGGGGTGGTCGCGTTCGCGGCGGACATGGGTGGCGCGGAGGAACTGCTGTTCGCTGCGCTCACAGACGCCGCCCGGTTGCACGCAACCACGGCGACTTGAGCCGATCGACCGGCCCGGGATTCGGTCGCTGGCATTACAGCCGCCTGTGCTACTGTTCGACAGGCACCCATCCAGGGCGCCCACTGCCACCGCCTCACGCGAAATGCCATGACCCCAAGCAGCGACAAAACCATCTCCCTGGTCCTTGGAAGCGGCGGTGCCCGTGGCCTCGCACACATCGGGGTGATACGCGTACTGGAACGCCATGGCTGGAAGATCGGCGCGATTTCCGGCAGTTCTATCGGCGCGCTGATCGGTGGCTTTTATGCAGCCGGCAAACTCGACGAATATGCCGAATGGGTGCAGGAACTGACCGAGTTCAACGTCCTGCGCTATCTCGATGTGGCCTGGGGCGGAGCCGGCATGTTGAAAGGCGAGATGCTGATGCAGACGCTGCAGCATTTCGTTGGCACCCACCGGATCGAAGACCTGCCGATTCCACTGAGCATCGTCGCAACCGACGTGCTGACACGCAAAGAGGTATGGCTGCGGCGCGGTGACCTGTTCGATGCAATCCGTGCCTCGATCGCCGTACCCACCGTGTTCACGCCGCACATGATCAAGGGTCGGCCGCTGCTCGACGGCGGCATCCTCAACCCGGTGCCGATCGCACCGACGCTGCAGGACCCGACCGACGCGATCATCGCGGTCAGCCTGTCAGGGGTCCCCAAGCGGGTCGGCGGGTCCAGTCGTCACGACGCCGTGCGTAAAACAATCGAAAAACCGCGGCACCGCTACCAAAAAAAGATCGAGGCATTCATCGACCAGTTGCAAGAGCGACTTGGCCTGCATGAGGAAGACGCAACAGACCGGCCGAACCTGTCGCTAACCGACGCGGCATTGCTGTCACTGGATGCGATGCAGTCCAGCATCGCGCGCTGCATGCTGGCCGCCTACCCGCCCGACGTGCTGATCGAGATCCCGATCGACACCTGCGCTGCGCACGAGTTCTACCGCGCGGCGGAGGTCATCGAGGCCGGGGAATACTGGGCTGAAAAAGAGATCGAGCGCCTCGACCACAGACATGACTGAACGGGCTGACGAACCGGGACACCTGCCACTGCCGAAGCGGTGCGTCGTTTGCCCACAACCGGAACATCGGTCAGCCGGCGCCTGGATCGCCGAGTGGCCCGCCCCCTGCCCGGTCCGGATCGTTGCGGCGCAGTTCACTGGCCTTTGACAAAACCGGTCCGTAGCAACATCGCCAGGTCGACCGCTGAAGCCTGCGGCTGAGCCGCATTGTCGCCCAACAGCAGCCTTTCCAGATAGCGTGCCACCAGGTCGACTTCGAGGTTCACCCGGTGGCCCGGCGCATAATCGCCCATGATGGTTTCCTGCAGCGTGTGCGGCACGATATTGAGTTCGAACCGGCTCCCGCTCACCGCGTTGACGGTGAGGCTCGTTCCATCCACGGTTATCGACCCCTTGTGCGCGATATAACGGGCCAGATCATCTGGTGCGGCAATGGCGAACCGCACCGAGCGGGCATCGTCATGACGCTCGACGACCGACCCTAGACCATCGACGTGTCCACTGACCAGGTGTCCGCCGAGCCTGGCGGAAAGAGTAAGTGCCTTCTCCAGATTCACCCTGCCGCCCGCCTTGAGTTGTCCAAGGCTGGTCAGCGAGAGGGTCTCGCGCGACACATCGGCGACGAAGCCGTCACCCGGCAGTTCGACCGCAGTGAGACAGACCCCGTTGACCGCGATACTGTCACCCAGCGCGACATCCCCGAGATCGAGTTTTCCGGTACGGATGCGAAGGCGCACATCGCCGCCGCGTGACTGCAGTTCAGCGACTTCGCCCACCGCCTCGATGATCCCCGTAAACATACGCCTGGTCCCCTTGAGCCCGATTTCGCGCATCGAATGCCAATTCTACTGTGCCCGGCAGTCAGAATCTAAAGTTCGCCGCCGCTGTGCCGAATCTCCCACCAGGACTTCTTTCGCAGGGAAATTCCGTGCTCAACGTCGGCAAACGAATCGGTCTCGGCTATCTCTTCATGGCCGCCCTCCTGGCAGCAATAGGTACGGCAGGTCTGCTCGCCTCAGAACGGATCAGCGACGCACTCGGCCGCATTACGGGCCCGGTCGACAGCACAGTCGGCGCTGTCGACAAGGGTATCCGCGGCGTTTTGCTGCAGATGATCGGAGTTGACGCTGCGCTTGGCGGCGGTGCAGAAAAAGCAGACGCACAGATTGCATCAGGCAGCGAACTGGCGGCCAATGCGTTCCAGTCCATCGAAAAGGCTGGACTGGTCCCTGTCGGACAACTTGATCGGGTCCGCACCAAGATGACCGACTTCAACCGCGTCCGCCACGCATTGCTGGAACTGCACAACAGCTATGTCACTCATTACCAGGACTTCCTCACCACGGTTCAGCAAACCAAGGACCTGCTGCTCGTCATCGAGGAACAGGCCAGCCAGGCACTGGTAAACATGGAGTGGAACGCTGGGATTGCCGAGGGCGAATCGAGCGGCGCACGCAACTCCGAGGAATGGGCAATCGTATCCGCCACGTCGGACGCCCGCCTGGCATTGATGACCCGCCTCTTCGACTACCGCCAGTTGCTCGATGTGCCGGAAGACCCCGAACTCCTGCAGACGGCAGAGATCAGCCTCGGGGATCTCAAGGTCTACATTGCGCAGCTCGCCGATTCGGAATCACTGCGCGGCAAGCCGGTGGGCCGCGGCCCCTTCGCCTCACAGACCTTCGATGCTGCGCTCAACCAACTTGCTGCGGCAAATGAGGCGCAGTTCCAGGTTGCGCTGCAGACTCACGTCGACCTGCGTCGAACACGCCAGCGCTACGGCGAGGTGGCCGATGCCTTGATGGAAGACGCACGACAGATCGAAGACGTAACCCGCGGCATCGTCGCCGAGCAACTGTCGGCGGCGTCGGATTCGCGCAGCTCGGCGATCTGGCTGGTCAGCAGCCTGATCCTGATCGGTCTGGTCATGGCCTTCGCCGCCTACCTTACGAGCATTCGCACGATCGCTGCGCCACTGCGCCGTGTCGCCGGCCGCATGCGTGAGATTGCCAGCGGTGATGGCGACCTGACCGCGCGCCTCGACGTCAACGGCACGGACGAGATCAGCGACGTCAGTCGGTCGTTCAATGAATTTGCCGACAAGATCCACGAAACCGTCAGCCGGGTCAGCGATGCAATACGTCAGCTCAGTCTGTCGTCCGACCAGATGGACGCAATGACCAATGCGAACCTGGACCGCTCGAGCCGCCAGCAGGCTGAGACGGCGCAGATAGCGACAGCGACCCAGGAAATGTCCCATACCGTGTCCAACGTCGCGGACTCTGCGCAAGGGGCGCTGGAAAGCGCCACCCGAGCACATTCCGAAGCAAACTCCGGTCAATCGATCATCGAGGGCACGCTGCGGGCTATCCAGACCCTCGGCCAGCAGGTCGAGTCGGCCAGCACTACCATTCAGTCGCTGGAACGCGAAAGCGATGCAATTGGTGGCGTCATCGATGTCATCGAGGGCATCGCCGAACAGACCAACCTGCTGGCGTTGAATGCGGCAATCGAGGCCGCACGGGCCGGTGATCAGGGCCGTGGATTCTCTGTCGTCGCCGACGAGGTACGCACCCTGGCCAACCGCACCCAGCAGTCAACCGCCGAGATCCTTGGGATGGTCGAGCGTCTGCAGACGCAGGCGCGCGAGGCCGCACGCGTCATGAGTGAGAGCAGCAAGATGGCGCAGTCCACGGTCGAGAAGGGTGAGCAGACCGGTGCGTCATTGAGCAATATCGTCATCTCGGTCGCCAGTATCCAGGGTATGAACCAGCAGATCGCCAGTGCGGCCGCAGAACAGTTCGCCGTCGCCGAAGATATCTCGCGAAGTCTGGTAAGGATCAACAGCGATGGCGAGGAGATCGTTACCGACAACCACCGGTTGAGTGATGCCGCACGCTCGCTGTCGCAGCTGTCAGGCCAGCTGGACGGCCTGATCAGGCATTTCCGGATCTGAGTGACGGCGCCAGCTCGATCCGCAGGTCTGCGCCGACACGGCGCACATCGATGAACGCAAGCTGCACACGCTCACTCAACCGCTCCAGACCGGGCAGGTTGACCAGACCACGTGCCGCATGTCCGAGCAGGTGCGGGGCCAGGTAGACGATCAACACGTCCACCACTCCCGCCAGCAACGCGTGACCGGCAAGCGTCGCCCCGCTCTCGATCAGCACCTCGTTGATACCGCGGGCACCCAGTGCCCGCAACAGACCCGGCAGATCGATGCGCCCGCCAAGCTGCGGCAGGCGCAGCACATCGGCACCGGCGGCGCGCAGTTCCGCTTCTGTCTCGCGCGGTGCGGACTCGCCGCACACGATCAGAGTCTCACCCGGCAGGCTGAGCATGCGGGCACGCGGTGGCGTGCGCAGCCGGGTATCGAGCACCACACGCAGCGGCTGGCGCAGATAGTCGACGGTCTCGACGCCGGCCAGTTGCCCGGGCTCCAGGCGAACGTTCATCGAGGGATCATCCGCCAGCACGCTGCCGACCCCGGTGACCACGGCGCTGCTGCGGGCACGCAGCCGCTGCACGTCAAGGCGCGCATCGGCACCGGTTATCCACTGGCTCTCACCGCTGGCCATCGCGGTCCGGCCATCCAGGCTCATCGCCAGCTTGCAGCGCACATAGGGACGACCGTGACGCATGCGCTGCAGAAACCCGGGATTGAGCCTCTCGGCATCGGCGGCGAGGAGACCAACCTCCGTGTCGACCCCGGCATCGCGCAGCATCGCCAGTCCACCACCGGCCACCAGCGGGTTGGGATCGGTCATTGCCGCCACAACACGGCCCACGCCAGCATCGATCAGCCCCTGTGCGCAGGGTGGTGTACGCCCATGATGGGCGCAGGGCTCCAGCGTGACATAGGCCGTCGCGCCGCGCGCGCTGTCACCCGCGGCCGCCAGCGCGATGCGCTCGGCATGGGGCTCCCCGGCCTTTCGGTGCCAACCCTCGCCGACCACCTGCCCGTTGCGCACCAGCACACAGCCGACGCGCGGATTGGGGTCGGTCGTATACAGGCCGCGTTCGGCCAGGCGCAGGGCGTGCGCCATGAAACGGTGGTCATCGGCGCTGCAGGCGCCGCTCATTGATCGTCTTCGAGGAAATCGAGTTGCTGACGGCGCGCCTCGGGCGTCAGCTGTTTCTCCAGCCGCTCGATCTCTTCGCGAAACGCATTCACGTCCTGGAACTGACGATAGACCGACGCAAACCGCACATAGGCCACTTGGTCGAGCTTTTTCAGCTCGTCCATTACCATTTCACCGATCTTGCGCGACGACACCTCGCTGTCACCGCCGGCCATCAGGCGCCGCGTGATGTGATTGATCGCGGCATCTGTCGCTTCGGTGGATACCGGTCGTTTCTCCAAAGCGCGCTCGATGCCGGCACGCAGCTTGCGCCCATCGAAATTGACCCGCCGTCCGTCGCTCTTCACCACCCGCGGCAGGTTCAGCTCGGCGGCCTCGTAGGTGGTAAAGCGCTCTTTGCAGACCGTGCATTCACGCCGCCGCCGTACCTGGTCGCCATCGCCGTGCAGGCGCGAATCGACCACTTTGGTGTCCTGGGCTCCGCAGAAGGGACAGCGCATGGCCTAGCTCCCCGACCCGGCCGGCCGGTGGGACATCAGGCGTAGACAGGATGCTTGGCGCATGTCTCCAGCACTCTGGCCTTGACCGCATCGATCACACTGGCATCGCCGCGACCGTCGATGACGTCGCACATCCAGCCAGCGAGCTCACCACACGCCGCTTCGTCGAAGCCACGTGTCGTCACCGCAGGGGTGCCCACGCGGATGCCCGAGGTGACAAAAGGCGACTGCGGATCGTTTGGCACCGCGTTCTTGTTTACCGTGATATTGGCAGCGCCCAACCACGCATCGACGTCCTTGCCCGTCAGGCCGGCCTCGATGAAGCTGACCAGGAACAGGTGATCGTCGGTGCCCTTCGATACCACGTCATAACCGCGGTCCATGAACACCTGGGCCATCACCTGCGCATTCCTCACGACCTGCTTCTGGTAGGCGACGAAGCCGGGCTCCATCGCCTCCTTGAAGGCGACCGCCTTGGCCGCGATCACATGCATCAACGGACCGCCCTGCCCACCCGGGAAAACCGCGGAGTTCAGTTTCTTCTCGATCTCCGGGTTGGCCCTGGCCAGGATCAGGCCAGCGCGCGGACCGCGCAGGGTCTTGTGCGTCGTTGTCGTGGTGACATCAGCAATCTGCACCGGGTTCGGATAGATCCCTGCCGCCACGAGCCCGGCGATATGCGCCATATCGACCAGCAGATAGGCGCCCACCGCGTCGGCGATGTCGCGAAAACGCTGCCAGTCGACGATGCGTGAATAGGCCGAAAACCCGGCCACGATCATCTTCGGCTTGTGCTCGTGCGCGAGGCGTTCGACCTCGGCATAGTCGATCTCTCCGGTTGCCGGGTCCAGGCCGTATTGCACCGCGTGGTAGATCTTGCCGGAGAAATTCGGCTTGGCGCCGTGGGTCAGGTGCCCGCCGTGCGCCAGGCTCATGCCCAGGACCGTGTCACCCGGCTGGCAAAGCGCCATGTAGACCGCAGAGTTGGCCTGCGAACCCGAGTGTGGCTGCACGTTCGCATAGTCGGCACCGAACAACTGCTTGGCACGGTCAATAGCCAGCTGCTCGGCCTTGTCGACATATTCACATCCGCCGTAATAGCGTTTGGCGGGATAACCCTCGGCGTACTTGTTGGTCAGCACCGAGCCTTGCGCCTCCATGACACGCGGGCTGGTGTAGTTTTCGGAGGCGATGAGCTCGATGTGCTCTTCCTGACGACGCTCCTCGGCCTTGATGGCGGCGAACAGCTCGTCGTCGTAACCCTCGATATGCATCTCTTTGCTGAACATCCGCCACCTCTAAAACCTTGAAACGAAAACGCAAACGGCCCCGTTCGGGGCCGCCAGCCGGGGACAGCCAGAAGGCCCCGGAAAAAAACGGAGTCTGCTGGAGATCGGTTTTTGCGTCAAGCCGTGCGCCGACCGGGTTCCGGACATCAATCCTAAAGCGCGTGCACGCCGCGCCGCTAATCCTTGCAGAAACCAGGAAACCCCGAACCAGCATGGACCCCAAACGGACATCTTTCCCGCCGGGACAATCGACCCGGCTGCGGCTGTTTGTCGCGGTGCTGCTGGGTCTGCTCCTATGGCCCGGCCTGAGCGCCGCTGAGGACGGGCTGAGGCACATCGTGCTGCAGTTGCGCTCGCACCACCAGTACCAGTTCGCCGGTTATTACATGGCCAAAGAGCTGGGCCTTTACCGGGATGCCGGCCTCGACGTGGAGATCCGCGCCGGCGGTAAGGGCATATCGCCGGTTGCCGAAGTACTGGAGGGACGCGCCGACTTCGGTATCGACGGCAGCGGGTTGTTGGTTGAACTCGCAAATGGGCGGAAGGTGGTCGCTCTGGCCGCGATCTTCCAGAAGTCACCGCTGCGCCTGATCGCGCGCGCGGACCGCGGGATCCGCAAGCTCGCCGATCTGGCCGGCCGCAAGGTCATGCTGCTGCCTGGATTTCGCAGCCTGGCACTACTCGCCATGCTCGACCAGGTCGGACTGCTGGACAAGATCGTCAGGATCGACTCCAGCACCGACATCGCCGACCTGATCAACGGCAACGCAGACGCGTTCGATGGTTACAACTCCAACGAACCGTACACCCTCGACGAGGCAGGCATCCCGAGCATCCAGTTCGATCCCGCCACTTATGGCATCCAGTTCTACAACGACGTCCTGTTCACCGACCAGCGACACACCAATCGTGACCCTGCGCTGATCACGGCGTTTCGTGACGCCAGCCGACGCGGGTGGATAAGCGCGCTCGAACACCCGGAAAAAGCAATCAGCGTCGTTCTCAATCACTACGCCATGGAAAAGACCCGTGCGCACCTGCGCTTCGAAGCCGATGCGGTACACGATTCGATCATGGCGGACGTCGTCGAGATCGGCCATATGAGCCCGCTGCGCTGGGAAAAAATCCGCGACCAGTTGGCCGACCTCGGCCTGGTACCGCGAGGGATGTCGCTCGCGTCGTTCATCTTCAGTGAACCGGATGACGGCCTGCGGTGGGAAGACCTGCAGCCCTATCTGCTGTCAGGCGCGTTGGGCATTGCCCTGATTTTTGCCGCGGTCGCGTGGGTGATCCGCAAGAACGTACAACTGCAGGACCAGGTCGACGAGCGCATCGCGGCCGAACAACAGGCCAATCACCTGGCGACTCACGACTATCTCACCGGGCTGCCAAACCGCATGCTGCTGATGGATCGCCTGCAGGGCGCGTTGGCCAGGGCCCGGCGTCACGACCAGACCCCGCTGCTCGCGTTCATCGACCTCGACAGGTTCAAACTGCTGAACGACCGCCATGGCCACGAATGTGGAGACAGGCTGCTGACCGCAGTCGCCCGCCAGGTGGAACTGGTGACACGTGACGAAGACACCTTTGCGCGCATGGGCGGCGATGAGTTCGTGCTGCTCATCGACCATATGCCGGTCGATCGCGCCGCACACGAGGCGGAACGTCTGGCGCTGGCGGTACTCAGCGCCAATGCGAGCCTGCAAACCGATGTCCAGGTCACGGCCAGTATCGGCATACTCACTATCGTCGACCCGCAAGGCCTGACACCGGACCAGGCACTGCGCATGGCGGACGACCTGATGTATGAGGTGAAGCGCAGCGCAAAGAACGGTTACCTGATCCGGGCCTGCGAGGGCAACACGAAACCAGACACCATCGGACCCGCGGAGCAACAGCATGCACGTGGTTGAATCGAACGCGCAGCAGGTCGACACGCCATCGCGCCGCAGGCAACGCCAACTCCGCTGGAGCATCGTTTTCGCTGTCGCGTCGGTTTACGTCCTGATTGCCATCGGCGCGTCCCTGTCGGCTTTTCACCTTGGCGTGAAACCGGCCGCCGACACCATGGCGAGGCATCAGGCCCGGCATGTCGCCGAGATCACGTTCGAATCGGTCTACAGCCTGATGCTGGCCGGAGCCGGCAGAGACCGCCTGCAGCAGGCGGCGCTGCGCCTGGAGCACACGGGTTCGGGCCTCTCGATAAACTTCGTCCGCGGCAGGCACCTGGTCGAACAGTTTGGCGACCTGCGCGACAGTTGGGCCTTGAAACAATCGGATGCGACCGTGCGCAGGGCCTTCGACAGCGGCGTGCCGCAAATCGAGACATTGGACAGCAGCCTGCGCGTGGCGTACCCGGCGCTGTTCCGAGAGCAGTGCCTCGCCTGCCATACGAAAGGGGTTGTCGGCGAAGTCGCGGGCGTGGTCGCCATGACCTACCCCACCCAGTCGTTCGAAGACCCGCAGCGTCGCGCAATCGTGCCGCTACTGGTGTTCTTCGCGGCCGGCTTTCCGGTCGTGATGCTGGCCACTTATCTGTCGACCCGGGGGGCACGCTGAAGGCGCTGCAGAACGAAAAAAGCGGCGCCGGGGGGCAACCGCTTTTTTGTTTGAATTGGGGTGGACGATGGGACTCGAACCCACGACGACTGGAATCACAATCCAGGGCT
>ERZ795048.2817-NODE-2817-length-13566-cov-5.308119_pt1 | contig 13566 bp, 10 predicted proteins | sample MGYA00375132_ERZ795048 | MGnify/ENA primary metagenome ERZ795048 (study PRJEB30177, sample SAMN05720225) | activated sludge metagenome | isolation source: Anaerobic digester | place: Hong Kong | collected 2014-12-17 ...
GTATGTAGCTTTGGAAGCCCATCTTGCCCTCTGTTCCATTAGCCCTTTCAGATCATCTACCGGTACTGTTCTGACTATGCTTTCCCGGTTGAACACGAATCTGAGCCTGTAATTACTTTCTTTTGCGGCCTGTATCATAAAAAAATCATCGCCTGAAGCAAGTTCACTCTTAAAATTGTTCTCTTCATTCTGATACAAAGCTCTTCTTGCAAGAAAATTGCTTCCGTTGGCCGTGAAAGCTCTGCCGTTGCCGATCGAACCTGCGGCGATCAGCGAATGTGAAATATAGTCGATGTTCTGCATGTTCTGCCATACTTCTTCGAAAATGCCCGAATACTTTTTCTCGAAGACGCTCAGACCGGCCACGATACCTACATTCTCGTTCTTACTTCCCATCACAGGAGCCACCAGCGATCTTATCCAGTTCGGATCGTGAACGCAGTCTCCGTCGGTAGTTATAATTATCTCGCTGTCTGTCGATCTGACAGCAGTTAGAATGGCGTTCTTCTTTGGCGATATTTTCTTGGATACTTCCTTGATCCTTATCACGCTGAGATTTGAGTAAATCTTCGCTCTTGATTCCATTATATTTCCAGTGCTGTCTGTCGATCTGTCGTCCACAGCGATCACGTCGAACAGATTAGCGGGATAATTCTGGCTCATGACAGAACTGATGGTATCAGAAATATATTTTTCCTCATTTCTGGCAGGTATTATTACTGTGACCTTCGGCAGATCACCGTTCTTAATTTCAGGCATTCTGCTTTTCAGTCTGACCAGCCCGGTCCTGAAACTCTCCACATAAGTCAGATAAATGAACCCCGAGAGAAAAAGTATTACAGTTAAATATATCATAAACTCCCTATATCTGCAGGTGAAGCTGGGGATCTTTTTCGAACTTCAGCATGAAACTCATCCTGTGTATCTGACATCTGCCGTACTTTTTTATAGCTTCTATATGTTCTGGTGTAGCATAACCTTTGTTGACCTGGAAATTATACTGCGGATAGATCTTCCCGTAGAAATTCATGATCTTGTCTCTTGTAACTTTCGCGAGTATTGATGCCGCCGCTATTGAATACGAAAGGCTGTCGCCCTTGATTATGCTCATCTGATCCGGTGTGGAAAAAGGCGCGTCCCGGCCGTCAACAAGAATGAAGTCGGGATCAATACTAAGTCTTGCCGCCGCCCTTTTCATCGCTTCAAAAGTCGCTCTTAATATGTTGATCTCATCTATTCTTGAATTAGGTATCATTCCTATCCCGTAGCTCAAAGCTCTTTTTCTTATCTCGTAGAAAAGTTCTTCCCTTTTCTTGGGCGGCACTTTTTTTGAATCGTTGACTCCTTCTATATCAGTACCAGGTTTGAAAATTACCGCAGCGGCTACAACAGGTCCCGCCAGTGGACCCCTTCCGGCTTCATCAACTCCGGCTATAAGCCTGTAACCCTTCAGATAAAGTTCAGTTTCATATCTGAAAAGATGCCCGTTCCCGAAACAATCTTTTTCCATAGCTATAATATAAGAAAATATATCTGCTTAGCAAAGATATTTCAGCGGGATTTATATGATAACTATTTAAACTCTATGCTTTCTTCACCGAACATATCTTTAAGACCTTTAATGAACTGAACTGAGCCTGTAACCCTGTATGAGTCTGATTTCAGGTCGAAACTCTCGTTGTTGACAGATATTCTGAAATAAAGTTCTTTATTTCCTTTATTGACTGATACAAACTCCAGAAAGTCCTTCGCGGCATCTTCATCGAACTCGGCAGGTTTTATATTTATCCGTATCTTTTTTGTGCTCGATCCGAATTTTTCAAGAACCTGATCGTATGTAAATATATCTTCAGTGAAGAATTTGAACTCACCGTCCCTTTTTGAGATATTGATCCTGAGAAAAAAGACTTCACCGGTTTTGATAGTATCCTTATATTTCTCGTACAGCTGGGGAAAGATGGGCATTTCTATATCTTCATACAGCGTTACCATACTGACAGTCGCCATCTCTTTTCCCGTTCTCGTAGTTTTTACGGAGATATTCTTTATCAGTCCGCCGAGAGTGATCTTCTCATCATTCGAAAAATTGTCCTGATCGAGCTTTTTATTTACTGAATACGACCTTAAGACCTCGCTGTATTTATCAAGAGGATGTCCTGAAACATATAATCCTATAAGTTCTTTTTCATTCTCTAAAAGAAGTGATTTATCCCACTCGTTTACGGCTGGCAGGGGCGGATGCGATACCTTTAATTCCTCATCCGAGGATTCTCCGAACAGACTTATGTCCCAGTCCGCTTTTTTTGATGCCAGCTGCTGAAAGTGAGGAATAAGAACGTCTAAAGCTTCAGTGATCTGCGATCGGTAATGCCCGAGTGAATCCAGCGCGCCCGCCCTCGCAAGGTATTCGACTATCCTCCTGTTGACCCTTGACATGTCGGCTCTTTCCAGAAAATCGTAAATATTCTTGAATTTCCCTGTCTTTTCCCTTGTTTCAATTATATTTTCGATAGCCTTGCCACCGACATTTTTTATAGCCTGGAGACCGAAGGCGATGGAACCGTCGGAAGTAGGCGCGAAAGTATCCTGACTGAAGTTCACGTCGGGAGGTACGATCTTTATACTTAAGTTGCCGCATTCCTCAATGTATTTAAGAACATCGTCGGATTTATCCCTCACGCTGTTGAGCATCGCGCTCATGAACTCTACCGGATAATTCGCCTTAAGATATGCGGTCTGATACGAAACATAAGCATAACACACCGAATGAGATTTATTAAAAGCGTATTCAGCGAAGTTTTCCCAGTCCGACCATATTTTCCTGCTCAGAGAGTCAATGTCGGGGCACTCTTTTGTAGGCTTGAACTGGTCGGTGAAATTTTTGTTTGATGCGCATCCTGATATGAATTTTTCTTTGAGCTTATCCATCATCGATCTGATCTTCTTGCCCATAGCTTTTCTTAAACTGTCCGACTCGCCGCGCGTAAATCCGGCAAGCTCTCTGGCGAGAAGCATGACCTGTTCCTGATAGACAGTTATCCCGTATGTGTCTTTCAGATTTTTTTCCATAAGAGGATGATCGTATGATATAGGTTTACGGCCGTGTTTTCTGTCTATAAAATCAGGTATATACTGCATAGGACCTGGCCTGTAAAGCGCGTTCATAGCCACAAGGTCCTCAAATCTGTTGGGTTTAAGGTCTTTCAAATACTTTTTCATTCCGTCGGATTCGAACTGGAATACTCCGTTAGTCATTCCTTTAGAATATAACCTGAATGTCTTTTTGTCGTTGAAAGGAATGCTGTCGATATTGATATCAACGCCTCTGTATTTTTTTATAAAATCAACAGCCTGAGCTATGATCGTCAGGTTCCTTATCCCTAAAAAATCCATCTTTAAAAGTCCGATCTTGTCGAGCTGAGTTCCTTCGTACTGCGTTATTACCGTGTCTTTTTCCCGCGGAGGGTACTGAAGCGGTACAGTCTCGGAAACCGGCGTACCGCTTATTATGACCGCGCAGGCGTGGGTACCCGTGCCCCTTATCGTACCTTCTATTCTGTTAGCCATATCTATAAGATTTCTGTACTCAGGATTATCTTCATAGAATTTTTTAAATTCCTTTTCTTTAAGCGAAGCTTCAATGGTCGTGCCGGGCCTTCCTGAAATGAGATTGGATATTTTGTTCACATCGTCTAGAGGAACGTTCATGACCCTCCCGATGTCGCGGATGGAATTCTTGGCTCCCATGGTCTGGTAAGTTACAACCTGGACAACATTGTCAGTACCGTATTTCTTCCTTACATAATCCAGCACTTTTTCTCTTTTGTCATCCTGGAAATCGATATCGATATCAGGCATGGATATCCTGTCGGGATTTAGAAATCTTTCGAACAGGAGACCGTACTTAAGCGGGTCAATGTTCGTTATGCCTGTCAGAAATGAAATTATAGAACCTGCGGCCGAACCTCTTCCCGGACCGACTAACACTCCGTTGTTCTTTGCCCAGTTCACGAAATCCTGAACTATCAGAAAATAACCTGGAAATCCCATCTTTTTGACAACATCGAGCTCAAAATCGAGACTGTCGATAATGTCACCGACGGGCATGGGAAGGTCCTTTTCGAGACCTTTAGCTACAGTAATGTTCTTCTCCTCCCTTACAATTCCATATCTCGACTGAAGACCTTTGTTGCACAACATCTTAAGATATTCATCTTCAGTATAACTCCCGGGACAATCGTACTTGGGCAAAAGATTCTGATCGAATTCAAGTTCGAGATCGCACAAATCCGCGATTTTTACTGTATTTGACAGAGCTTCCGGTGTTTCCCTGAAATGCTTTTCCATTTCTTCCGTCGAAAGTATCGAATAATCCCCGTCGAGCATACACATCCTGCCGTCTCTCTCGCTTATCTGCTTGTTAGTATTAATACAGATAAGAGCATCCTGTATCGCCGCGTCATCTTTACATACATAATGCGAGTCGTTCGTCGCAACAAGACCGATATCAAGCTCTTCTGAGAGTTTTATAAGACCCCGGTTCGCTTTTTCCTGTTCCTCAATATCAGGATGATGCTGAAGTTCAAGATAGAAATTATCCTTCCCGAAAACGCCTTTGTACCAGAGGGCTGCATTCTTAGCCTTCTCATTATCTCCTCCGATCAGTGCTGAAGGTACCTCGCCGGCTATACAGGCTGTTAACGCAATAAGGCCGTCGGAGTTATCTTTGAGAATGTTGCGATCTATCCTCGGCTTTGAGTAGAATCCCCTAAGATTGGCTTCCGTTGTCAGTTTCAGAAGATTTTTATATCCTGCTTTATTTTTTGCAAGAAGGACAAGGTGGTGTTTTTTTTCATTTTTGTCTTTTAATCCCATATCATCAACGATGTAGAACTCGCAACCGATTATCGGTTTGATTTTTGCCTTTAAGGCTTCCTGATAAAAATCGATCGCGCCCATCATGTTTCCGTGATCTGTGATCGCCATTGCTTTCTGGCCGAGCTCTTTTGCTCTTTTCACCATATCTTTAGGTTTTGACAGTCCGTCCAGAATGGAATAGTGCGAGTGGTTGTGAAGATGAACAAAGGACATTAATATTACCTTTCATGCTTATGTATTATATTATTTTTCAAAAACACAATATATTGTTGTCGTCATCCGTTTCAGACACAACCTGTTGTGTTCTGCATTTCACTGAATTTAGGTTATTCAACGGTTATTCACAAATAAAAAAATACAAATTTTTGTACTTGTAACCTCTCCTGAAAGCCTTAATTCCACAAAGCACATCGGTCATGATTAACTTATTTTACATTTAATATCTTTTTCGTCACTTACAGAACCATAAAACAGACAGGCATATTTTTAGCTAAACTTTAAGCTCAAAATTCTGAGGCTCGGATATAAGGTCTTTTATAAGCGGATCTACCGTGTTCTCTATGAATTCAATTACCTGTCCCGGAGCTCTTCCCACATAAAGCGACGGGTCTGTCATTCTGTTAAGCTCTTCCAGATCAAGTCCGAAAGTTTTATCCGCTGCGATAAGTTCCAGAAGGTTGTTCTCCAGGCCGAGTTCCTTGACGTTCCTGCCCGCCTCCATCGAAAGTTCTCTTATCCTCTCATGAAGTTCCTGCCTGTCGCCGCCCTTTCTTACCGCGTTCATTATTATATTCTCCGTTGCCATGAAAGGTATCTCAGCTTTGATTCTCTTTTCGATCTGTTTGGGATATACTACAAGTCCGTCGAAAATGTTGTTAAGTATGATCAGTACTGCGTCCGCGGCGAGGAAGGCTTCCGGAATAGCGAGCCGCTTGTTTGCGCTGTCGTCGAGCGTGCGCTCGAACCACTGGGTAGCGGATGTCATAGCTGTCGATGAGTGAAGGGACATTATATATTTCGACAGCGAAGCCACTCTCTCGGAGCGCATCGGGTTGCGCTTGTACGCCATCGCGGACGAGCCTATCTGGCTCTTCTCGAACGGCTCCTCGATCTCTTTCAAATTCTGAAGCAGCCTGATGTCGTTCGTGGTCTTATGAGCCGACTGTGCGAGAGACGAAAGTACACCCATTATCCTGGAATCGAGCTTTCTTGTGTATGTCTGTCCTGTGATAATGAATTTGGCGGAAAAACCTGTTTTTTCCGTTACCATATCATCGAGCTTTTTCACTTTTTCTTCATCATTGTCGAACAACTCCATGAAAGACGCCTGTGTTCCTGTGGTACCTTTAACTCCCCTGAATTTGAGGGTAGAAAGACAGAAATCTATCTCTTCAAGGTCAAGTACGAACTCGTTCATCCAGAGACACGCTCTTTTGCCGACTGTAGTCAGCTGGGCTGCCTGAAAATGAGTGAACCCGAGCGCAGGTCTGTCTTTTTCATTCAGCGCAAAATCTTTCATCTTACTAAGAAGCGATACAAGTTTCATTCTGATATTGTTCAGGGCTTCTCTGTATTGTATAATATCCGTATTGTCTCCTACATAAGCTGAAGTAGCTCCGAGATGGATGATCCCTTTTGCTAACGGGCACTGCAATCCGTATGCGTGTACATGGCTCATCACGTCATGCCTTACTACCTTTTCTCTCGCTTCAGCTTCTTCGAAATTTATGTTATCTGTATTCTTTTTTAGCTCTTCGATCTGTTCCTGAGTTATATTTAATCCGAGTTCCTTTTCGGCTTCAGCGAGAGCGATCCACAGCTTTCTCCATGTCCTGAATTTGAATTCAGGGCTGAATATGTAGCTCATTTCTTTTGATGAATATCTTTCTGTCAGCGGATTGGAATAGGTCGTTCTGTCTTTCATTTTTAAGTCCCCGGTTTTAATCTTTTCAACGAATTACAAATTTAAGAAATTTTTATCCGGATTGAAACAAAATACTTGACAACATGTTTTGATTTTCTTAAATTACTTTAAATTTTAAAGTTCTTTAAATATAAACAAAAAAAACAACGGGGAAACAAATGAAGATGAAACTGATAATGGCAATGGTACTGGGGTTAATGATCACAATGTCCGCCGCCAAAGGATCGGAAGAAATGAAAAAAGGGAAATTATTCTATTCGGACGGCAAATACGACCTTGCCATTGAATGGTTCGAAAAAGCGCTCGAGAAGGAAAAAGAAAGCTCGGTACTGTATCTCTGGCTGGCTAAAGCTTATCTGGCCGACATGGAGAACGTCAACTTCTTTACCAAGGGAATGTATTCCTCAGATATAAGGAAGTATCTGAAACTGAGCATTGAAAAGGACCCGAAGAATATTGAGGCATATAATTATCTCGCTTCATATTATTTTAACGCACCCGCCATAGGCGGCGGTGACAAAGACGAGGCATGGAAGCTCGCAGAACAGATCTCAAAACTCTCCCCTTCCGACGGACACGAAATAAAAGGAAGGTTCTACTCTCAGGAAAAGCTGTACGACAAGGCTCTCGCCGAATATGACGGTCTTATTGATAAAGATAATAAGAATACTCACGCGTATTACCTTAAAGGAATATTATATCAGGAAATGAAAGACTATGATAAGGCTTTCGGATCTTTCGAAGCCGCTTTGAGTATCGACCCTTCGGCTCTTGAATCGCTTTATCAGGTGGGAAGAACCGCCGTATTCTCAGGTCAGAACCTTGACAGGGGCATCGAATGCCTTACCGAATATCTTAAGCACGAACCGGATAAAACACTTCCTCAGCACGAGAGCGTTTACTGGAGACTTGCTATGATATATCAGCTTAAGAAAGATAATGTTAAAGCAAAAGAGATGATCGGGAAAGCTATTGCGATAAATCCGCAAAATGAGGACTATAAAAAACTGCTGAAAGAATTAAACTAAAGGAAAACCGAATGAAAATCACAACTTTATTATTAACAGCCGTCATCATTACTCTGATATCCTGTTCGTCGGAAAAGCCCTACACGGAATCTATACAGAACGGGGTCAAAGTGATCGAGAACGAAAAGACCGGAATATCTCCCGACTTCAAATTCAGCTTAAAGGAACTATACACGATTCAGAACTCTGAGACGGACACTTCTTTCGTGCTTAACTTTCCGGGCGACAGATCCAATCTGAACTCCGATCTCGACAGTAAAGGTAATCTGTTCGTCGTTGACAATAAAAGATCTCTGATACTAAAATTCGATAATAAAGGTAAATTCATTTCATCATTCGGAGGAAAAGGACAGGGACCGGGCGAATTTCCGAGAAATCCTGTCGACATCAGCGTCATGGAAGATCAGAATAAGATCTATGTTTTCGACGGATCCGGAAGGCTTACGGAATTTGATATGGAAGGCAAGTTCATAATTTTCCATAACATTTCAAGCCGCAGCGTCAGAGCAATGAATTTCTATATGACCGTTTCCGGACCGCTTTTCGGCTGCGAAGCTTATGAAGGCCAGTGGGGAACGAGCGAGTTCAAAATGGGTCAGTGCCTTTATAACGGTTCGGAAGGTTTCGATATCAAAAACAAGCTTTACGGAAATATGAAAGAATTCGACATTAAAAAGATCGATGCCGACGATCAGGGAATAATTTCCGCAATAAAAGGTAATGATATCTTCATAGCCGACGTCTCGAAATCCGAATACATTATTCATAAGGTCGGTTACTCCGGTGAAAAGATACTGGATATAAGGAAAAAATACGCGCCGGTCCGCAGATCGAAAGAGGATATGGAAGGGATCCAGGATGCCCTCGACAAGTTCACAAGAAGCACCGGAGGAATGATCGAATTCAAACCTGTTTCGAACCTGAAAAGCGTTGTGACCCAGATGTTCGTCGACGGAAAAGACAATTTATGGGCAGGTGTGAACGAAAGTCTCTTCAACGATGAAGGACAGGAATTCGATATTTTCGATAAAGACGGCAGGTTCCTCAAAAGAGTGTTCGTTCCCGAGCTGACCGGACTTAAGATAAGGTCTAAAGGAAAATATATTATAGCTTCGACGCCGATCGAACAGAATTATTCCGAGGACGGAAAAGCCGACATCATAATAAAAGTATTTGAACTTAACCTGTAAGGAATTTAAAATGGAAAACAAAGCAAAAGCGGAACTGGAACTTGAATTTATCAGCAGTATAATCCGGGATACGAGAAAGAAAATTGATGACAGCGGACTCTCGGGTGCCGTATGGGGATCACTGGTAGTTATCGGGGTAATGGTGAACTACATAAGCGGGTTAACGCACAACTGGAGCTACGCTCTTTACGTATGGGGAGTCCTCCTTGCCGCAGGATGGATATATTCATTCCTGAAATTCAGAAATACGAGAAAGAACAGCATTCCGGAAACCTTCGGTTTAAAGATACAGAACGCTTTATGGAGAGCTTCAGGGATCGCAATGACATTAATAGGTATTGTCTGCAGCGTACAGTTCAAACGCGAAGTTTCAGATATGGTACCTTACTCATACATCATCAATTCAATGGCTATCGCGCCTCTTATCTCGTTTATTCTAGGTACGGCTTACTATGTTACAGGTTATATTAATGACTGCAAATATACTACACGATTAGCTTACGGCTGGTGGACCGGCGGGGTCATTATTTTCTATATGAAAAGCTATAACACTTTCCCTGTCTTTGCTCTTATGACGATACTTTTTCAGATCGTACCGGCACTCAGATATTATAAAAGGTCGAAAATGAATTCAGCAGGTAAATAGTATGACTTCCTCCGAATTTGACTATACCCTGTTAGACGACATCATTCATTCGAGGATCAGGCTTGCTATAATCTCCGTCCTTATCAGCGTCGAGGAAGCCGACTTTAATTTCCTGAAGCAGAATGTCAATGCTACAGACGGGAACCTGAGCATTCATCTCAAAAAGATCGAAGAAGCAGGTTACCTTACTGCGGAAAAAACTTTCATAGACAGAAAGCCGAACACGAAGTACAGGCTGACAGAAGCAGGAAGAGAAGCGTTCGAAAAGTATGTCGAAAGGCTTGAAAAGATGCTGGGCAGATAAAAAAAAGGGTGAATAAATGTTCACCCTTTTGCGTATTTAACATTGTATCATTACTTTATCTTCTCGAACACTGATTTTATGATCGCGATCGCCTTCTTCATTTCGGTCTTTGTAATTACCAGCGGCGGAGCGAATCTGATGATGTTGCCGTGCGTCTGCTTTGCCAGAAGGCCTGCATCTCTCAGTGCTATACATACATCCCATGCCTGGAAGTTTTTGGTGAACACGACGGCATTGAGAAGTCCTTTACCTCTGACCTGAACGATCTTCTTGCACTTAATCTTGGCGACTTCGGTCCTGAAATACTCGCCGAGTTCCTGTACGCTTTTCTGAAGTTTCTTGTCCTCGAGAACTTCCAGAGCCGCGATAGCTACTGCTGACGCGATCGGGTATCCGCCGAATGTCGAGCCGTGTGTTCCGGGCGTGAAAACTTTCATTATCTTCTTGTCGGCGACTATAGCGGAAACAGGTATCACGCCTCCGCCCAGTGCTTTACCCAAAGTCATGATGTCGGGTCTTACTTTCTCGTGGTCGCAGGCGAATTTCTCACCTGTTCTCAAGAATCCGGTCTGAACTTCGTCAGCTATAAATAGAACTTTGTTCTTTGTACAGATATTTCTTACGGCTTTCAGGTAGCCTGCGTCCGGAACGTAGACTCCCGCCTCACCCTGGATCGGCTCGATAAGCACGGCGCAGGTGTTGGGAGTGATCGCCTTTTCAATTGCTTTGGCATCGTTGTATTTAACGATCTTGAACCCTTTTGCGTAAGGTCCGTAGTTCACTTTAGCGTCAGGATCAGTAGAGAAAGAAATTATCGTTGAAGTTCTTCCGTGGAAGTTGTCCTCACAGACAATAATTTCCTGCTTCTCGTTCTTTATCCCTTTTACTTCGACGCCCCATCTTCTGGCGCATTTTATCGCGGTCTCGACGGCTTCGGCTCCGGTGTTCATCGGCAACGCCATCTCGTAGCCTGTGAATTCGCAAAGTTTCTTAAGGAATTTTCCCATTACGTCGTTGTGGAACGCTCTTGAGGTCAGAGTACACTTTCCGGCCTGATCGATCAGCGCTTTTATGATCTTCGGATGTCTGTGACCCTGATTTACAGCTGAATATGCAGAAAGAAAATCGAAGTATTCCTTACCTTCGGGATCTTTGACCATTACACCTTTAGCTTCTGCAATTACTACCGGCAGAGGATGATAGTTATGGGCTCCGTACTTTTCGTCAAGTTCGATTATCTGTTTCGTGCTTAGCATATCCGTCTCCTATTTTATTTAATAATTGTTTTTTACACTTATTTCAAAAAGCCTTCTAAAGATAATGTTTTAAACCTTAAAGTCAAATAATATTTATACAAGGATTTTTACTTCAAATCGCGGATGATTATTCTGCCGTCAATATAATCGTATAGATATACAGCGCTATTAGTTAAGCATGAACTGCCGATATCTATATTTTCCGACTGAATTCCTGTATCGAACATTGATCTTCTGCCGTCACTTTGAATTTCAAGTACTGAGATATTATCATCTTTCACGCACAAAATTCTTATCAGGTCATCTGATATATATAAATTGCCGTACTCTAAGTCGTCCTTAAATCCGACAGTATACCTCAGCTCGAGTTCTTTGTCATATTTTTCTATTCTTTTCCTCACCGGATTATAGACCGCGAGGCTGTCTTTGTACCTGAACAGCCCGTAATCTTCCTGCATAAGTCCGTGAAGCGGTTCGTCGTTCAGCTGTATCGTTTTAAGTATCATATTCGTGTCAGGATCGATCTTCTTCATGTAATAAAATCCCTCCTCCGCTTTCCGCGAGGTCACGTATACTTGATTTTCCAAAACTGCGATCCTGTCTGGATTTTTTACTTTTAGAGTATCCTCTATCACACTGCCGGATGAAATGAATATCTCGTCGTAGGTGTTCGAATAATAAAGAGTGTCGTCCTCAATATCGAAATCCTGAAGAAAATCCCTGCCCTTTACTCTCAGATCAATGAAAAGCTCAAGTTTCCCGTCCTTGAGAAGATGCACAGACGACGTAGTAGCGTTGAGCACATACACCTGCCCGTCGATCTCCTTTATCATGTTGATATTGCCGAATGAGGAAGTGTCTATCGATCTCACAGATGCAGTATTGTTGCATGAAATCAACATAAAAAGGAATACAGCTTCGCAAAATAATTTTATCATTATCCTGATCATTTTGTCCTTGCTAATCTGAAACCGAACTGATCGGTATAATTATAAGTCTTATAAGGAAAGGCGCTCTGGCGGGAAGCTGATTTTAAAACATTATCCAAAACATCAGAGTTAAATCCTCCGCCTCGTATAATGCGTCGGCCGCCTACTAAAGAAACCGGTCCGCTCGGATCCGTTTCTTCTGTACCTGAATACTCCTCATAAAAATCCCATACCCATTCAAAGACATTGCCGGACATATCGTAGTTACCGAGCCTACTTTTTCCGGAAGTATAACTCCCGACTACAGTGGTCGAACCTATGATATTTCCATAATTGCATAAAGTGTCGGCCGGAGCCGTTTCGCCCCAGGGATATGTTCTTTCATCGTTATACCTTGCGCCAAACTCCCATTCCGCTTCCGTCGGCAGTCTGTAACCTTTTGCGGAGAAATCGCATACTGCCTCATCCCATGCAGGATTAAAGTCATTCGGCATCAGAGATCCCCAATGCGCGGGATCAGTCGTTCCATTAATGGTATAACAGGGAGTCAGTCCCTCGGTCATACTTCTGAGATTGCAGTATTTTAAAATAAGATACCAGTTTACTCTATAAACCGGATAGTTGTCCCCGATCCCGTAACCGCCGGAAGGATTATCACCCATTATATCAGACCATTCTTTCTGAGTAACCTCATTTATACCCAACAGAAACTTACGCGTGATATTCACCGTATGGACAGGTTCTGCAACTCCTGTCTGCCCCATTTCAAAACTTCCCGGAGTCACGGCAATAAATCCCGAAGGCATTATCTCAATATAGTCGATCTGATCAAAATTGAATTCTGAATTCGGGGTCGCGTCATTGAATTCGATTATAAGATTCCCGGCCATACATATAAAAGGGAGAACTGCCACTAACATCAGAATTTTTTTCATTTTTTCCTCAGTGTTTTATTAAAAGTCCGTTACGGGCCACGATGTGATAGAAATATTTATTTCCGGGAAGCAGATCATTGTCAATATAGCTGTCAGCGGCAGTACTGTCTATTTTGACAAATCCTGAATACGGATCGGTCTCCGAGCGGAATATCAGATAATCATCTGCTGACTCTACGGCATCCCAGTCAAGTGTGACAACAGTAGAATCCGCCAGAACAGTCAGGTTCAGAGGAGCGGCAAGATAACCGTACCAGTCCGAGAATATAAGACGGTCAATATTTCCGGTGTTGATGCCAGTAATTTCTCCGTCAGGATCATAGATCTTGACACTTTCTTCTCCGCTATGATCAGTAAAAATCAATTTTGATATATTGTTTATTTCATAATCCTGAAAACTGCCGTCAGGGGTATGAACGCGGAGAATGTCCAGCCCGTATTGAACAGCCGTTACGAAAAAGATAAAGAGTAATAAT
>ERZ795048.2818-NODE-2818-length-13565-cov-5.921762_pt1 | contig 13565 bp, 13 predicted proteins | sample MGYA00375132_ERZ795048 | MGnify/ENA primary metagenome ERZ795048 (study PRJEB30177, sample SAMN05720225) | activated sludge metagenome | isolation source: Anaerobic digester | place: Hong Kong | collected 2014-12-17 ...
CCCCTGACCTCCAGCGTGACAGGCTGGCGTACTAACCAACTGTACTACCGGGCCATCCAGATGGTGGGAACAACAGGGCTCGAACCTGTGACCCCTTGCTTGTAAGGCAAGTGCTCTCCCAGCTGAGCTATGCTCCCCCGCACATCACAAATGCAAAGATTAGTATAGCGTATTGACTTTGTTGTGTCAACGAAAATGCTGCTTTTCTTTTGAGAAAACGCGGCAATAATTTTATAGAAATTCGATCGGCGCCGCCGCTGCCGAATCGTCCAAAGACATGACGGCTTGGCCGGCGTTTGTGAAAAGCACGGCTCCGTTTATGGGTCAATCACATTGTTTACGTTGCCTGCAGGGCTGCGTATGAATTGCGTGGATCGAGATACGAAAAAAGCGACACAAAAGATGCTCCGGCTGAATAACCCATAAAAACTGTATCTTTACACGAATTCTCTTATGCGATTCCATTGCGTGAACCTGCTATTTGATATATAATATGGAAACTCAAGCAATTACGGAGGCGCTATAGATGGAAATATCGACAAAACGCAAAACTAATACGCGTAATCTGGTGCGGGCAGGCATCCTTTCCGCGTTGATTATCGTGATGACCGTTGTTCCGTATACAGGTTATATCTATTACGGCCTTATCGAGATTACGACGCTGCATATCGTCGTAGCGGTCGGCGCAGTGCTGCTTGGCTGGCAGTATGGCGCGGTGCTCGGTCTTGTCTGGGGCGTAACCTGCATGCTGCGCGCGCTGACAAATCCGCTTTGGGCGCCGTTTGTAAACCCGCTGATCTCGGTTGTTCCGCGCGTTCTCGTCGGCGTCGTCGGCGGTCTCGCGGCGAGCGGGCTTCGCAAGCTGAAGCTGCGCAGCGGACTTGTTTCCAGCCTGTCTGCGGCCGCCGCTACGCTGACGAACACCGTTCTGGTGCTCTCGGCGCTGAAGCTCTTTTCCGCCGTGCTGACCGGAACGCCGCTGCTAGGAACGATCTACGCTACGCTCATCGGCGTTAACGGCGTGATCGAGCTGATTGCTGCGATTGTGATCGCCCCTGCGGTTGTGGCCGCCGTAAAGCCGCGCGAGCTCGTGCTCGGCATCGATATCGGTTCGTCGACGACGAAATTTGCGCTGGTCAAAAACGGCAAATGCATTAAGCAATTCAGGAAACCGGACGATCAGTCGTTTGAGGAAGCTCTGGAAGAGTTCGGCTATGCGGGCGTAAAGCGGATTGCGATCACGGGCGTCGGCGCGTCGTTCATCAAAGGCGACATCCATGGCGTTCCGACGAAGCGTACGGACGAATTCACGTCGGTTTCGCGCGGCGCGCTGAATCTCTCGCGCAAACACAACTGCCTGGTTGTGAGCGTTGGAACGGGAACGTCCTTTACGCGCATTACGCCGTTTCGCACCTGGCACCTCGGCGGCACCGGCCTTGGCGGCGGTCCGCTGAAAGGCCTCAGCGGAAAGATCTGCGGAACGGACGATATGGAAGAGCTCCAGCAACTGGCGGCAAAAGGCGATTTGCACGAAATCGACTTGCAGCTCATGGACGTCTGCGAAGGTACGATTTCCAACCTCAAACCCAATACGACTGTGGCGAACATGAACAAGCTCAGCGACAAGTCCACAAAAGAGGACCTCGCGGCCGGGCTTTGCAACCTGATTTTCCAGGGAATCGGCGTTATGGCTTCGCTTGCAATCAAACGGCATTGCACGAAAAACATTGTTCTGGTAGGCACGATCACCGACTGGCCGATTGCGCAGCGCAGCCTGGACGAGGTGGCGGCGCTTCATAACGTGCGGTTTATCATCCCCGAACATGCGGCGTTCGCAACGGCAATCGGCGCTGCGTTGGCAGAGTAGGGCAGGTATCAGGAGGAAACGTGAAACAATACCAGATAGCTATTTTAGGCTTTGGAACCGTCGGTAGCGGCGTATATCGGATTCTAAACGAAAACGGCGGACAGATTACGCATCGCGAAGCAATCGAGATCCGGATCAAAAGGATTCTGGTCCGTGATTTTGAGCATGAACCGAACCTGGGCATGGCCCCGCGCGAAACGTTCACGACTTCGTTTGACGACGTTGTGAAGGACCCGGAAATCGGCATCGTTGTCGAATGCATGGGCGGCATCGAACCGGCGCGGTCGTTTATCCTTCGTGCGCTGAAAGCCGGTAAGACGGTCGTCACATCGAATAAAGAAGTGATGAGCAAGCACTGGCCGGAGTTTGAGAAGGCGGCAAAGTCCACCGGCGCGGGGCTGTACCTCGAAGCGACGGTCGGCGGCGGCATTCCGATTCTGCGGACGATCCTTGATTCCATGCAGGCAAACAATATTTCCCGCGTGATGGGTATCATCAACGGGACGACGAACTATATCCTGACGCAGATGACGGAGGCCGGGCAGAGCTTTGCGGACGCGCTTAAGGACGCCCAGCAGCTTGGCTATGCGGAGGCGAACCCCACCGCGGACGTGGAAGGCTTTGACGCGATGTACAAGCTTTCCATCCTGTCTTCCATGGCGTTCCATGCGCATATGCCGGTGGAAGTGATCTACCGCGAGGGCATCACGAAGCTGACCAAGGCCGATTTCGAGACCGCGCAGCTGCTTGGCTACAAGATCAAGCTGCTTGCGATCGGCAAAAAGGACGGCAACCGCATCGAGGTGCGCGTCCATCCGACGATGATTCCCGACACGCACCCGCTCGCGAGCGTACGCGGCGTGTTTAACGCGATTTTCCTTACGGGGCATGCGGTGGACGACGTCATGCTGTACGGCCGGGGAGCGGGTTGTATGCCGACGGCAAGCGCCGTTGTGAGCGACGTCATCTATGCCTGCCATGCCGACGGACGGCACCAGTACATGACGTTCGTCAACAGCGAAAGCATGAGCAGCGATATCGAGCTGGTCAACGATTTTGCGTGCGTGTACTGCGTGCGGCTCCATGTGGCCGACCAGCCGGGCACGATGGCGGCCGTCGCGGGGATTTTTGCGGAGCACGGCGTTTCGCTCAAGAGCGTAATTCAGCTTGGCGAAACGGAAGGCAAGTCTTCCCGCATTACGTTCCTTACGCATCGGGCCAGGGAACTCAGCGTACATGAAGCGCTGAGCGAGATTCAGGCGCTCGATTGCGTGGACGAAGTGGAGAGCCTCATTCGCGTTGAGGAATGACGCCGGTTTGCGAAATAACACTTGCAATGGACGCGCGGCTTCGCTATAATGTTCGTTGCGAGCGCTGATGTAGCTCAGTCGGTAGAGCACCTCATTGGTAATGAGGAGGTAGGCAGTTCGAATCTGCTCATCAGCTCCAAAAGAAGCTGTACTCCAACCGGAGTGCAGCTTCTTTTTTACATGGGTTTCACACGGGAGAGGGTGGCCCGAACGATTGACGGATGCCGATAATATGATACAATATGATCAATTACTGCCGGAAAAGGCCGAAGGGAATTTCCATCTGTGCCAAACGGATGATACTGGAAAAACAGAATGCCGGAATTTGATGAAAAACTGATAGAGGCCTCCGGGATATTTAAAGCCCTGAGCCACCCTGCAAGGCTCTGCATCGTCAACAAATTGACGCGCGTCAACCTCAACGTAACGCAGATGCAGGAGTGCCTCGCGATGTCGCAGTCCAACATTTCCCAGCACCTTTCCATATTGAAAAGCAAAGGGATTATCAAGGGCACGCGGGTCGGCTCGGAAGTGATCTATTCGCTGACGGACGAGAGGATGCGTGCTCTTGTGACGATTTTTCTACCGAAATAAACGGCCCTTGATTTTTATAAATAAGGCGGAGGACGGCCTGAACCGTCTTCCGCCTTTCTTTCCGCAGGAAAAGCCTTGAAAAACCTGCAGAAGCTTGTATGCCGACGAATCAATCGTTTCCGGTTTCGCCTGCGGCGTCCGCAATTTGTTCCGGAGCGGCGGGTCCGTCCGGCAGGGAGCCGTCGTTGCACAGCGGATCGGGATGCGATTTGGATGCGCGCCGCTTAAAAAGCCTTGTGAACGGGTACGTGATCGCCGCAAAGAGCGCGATCATGCTCACATACTGTGCAATCAGTGACAGGATGCCGACCGCGCTGACTGCGCCGCCGTTGCCATTGCCGCTGCCGCCGGACCCGTTGCCCTGCGCACCGCGACGACCGCCGCCGTCGAATGGGTGCTCGCCGTCCTGATCGCCGGAGACGGTTTCGCCGCTTTGTGGCGGCTGAGCGCTGCTGGTATCCGCGTCCGCGTCCGGGAGCTCGCTTAAATCCAGAGGACGCTCATGGTCGTTGTCGTTGCCGTCCAGTTCGGCCTCTCCTGTAGGAGACGGGACGCTGTGCGAAAGGCTTGCGGCCTGAATCGGCGCCGCGAGGTACGACACGAACGACGAAGCGAACAGGCTGTATGCGCCAAAAGCGACGACCAGCGCCAGCACGACGGCCAGGACGATCCTGCCCGCTTTCTTTGCGCCCTTGCGGAGCAGTTTCCCGAAGATATAGTCCGCGTGCAGGCCGAGATGAACGCCCATCAGAATGACGGCGACGGCGGACGCGAAATAATGCAGCGTTTTAAAGTTGCCGCTTGCATTGATCGAAAAGACGACTTTGCTGATGAGTATTCCGGTTATGCCAACGGTTAGGAAGGCGATCAGCAGCAACGCGTCGACAATATAACAGGCGCGCACATGGGCGCTTGTGGTTTTCGCGAACAGACGCCTGGTCACCGCGCCGATCCATTTGGCGTTGAAGAGCAGGTGGACGATAAACAGCCCAATCAGCGCCAGGCCGCCGATTTCATGGAAACCAATGCTGACGACTTGCTTTTTATACATTAAGGCAAGCAGAATCAGCATCACTGCGTCCAGCGTCAATTTCAGGATGCGTTTTTGCTTTGCGTTCATTTGCGGTCAGTTCCCCCTTTTATCTTTCATCTCATCATATCGTCAGAAGTGGAAATCGCGGTGGTAGGATTTCGACATTCATTTGTCAAATTGTTACAAAACGGACAGGGACCGGCCATATAAAGTACGCCGCGCCGTTTTTGGCGGCGCGGCGTTGGAACTTTAAAACAGATTTGCCCGTATCAACGGTAAATCAGCCCCACAAGCGCGTTTGTCCACGTGGCGGGCAATAGCTTTGCAAGGAACACGAAAAGCCGGTACGATGAGCCTACGGTGCGAAACGCGCGCGGTTTTTTTTCGGAAGCCGCGTGCAGTATCGTTTTGGCGACTTTGGCCGGCGGCATCCCGGTCTGCTCGTCGTGCTCCATAACGGCGACCGCGTGTTCGAGCGCCTTGCCGTATACGTCCGCGCCGAATGCGCTTTTTCTCCGCGCAGCGGTGAAACCCGTCTTCACGTCGCCGGGAAGAACGGCGCAGACTCTGACGCCGAAGGGCCCGACTTCGTTCCGAAGGGCAAGGGTCAGGGAATTGACTGCCGCTTTGGTCGCCGAGTAAAAGGACTGGAATGGAATAGCGATCGGCGCTGCGACCGAGCTGACGTTGATGATGTGCCCGCGCCCGGCGGCGCGCATGGCGGGCAGGACCGCCTGAATGCAATTGAGCGCGCCGAAAAAGTTCACGTTCAGCTGCGCGTGCGCGTCGGCGGGGTCGGTGAACTCCACCGCCCCGGAGATGCCGAAGCCCGCGTTGTTGACGAGCAGGTCGATCTGCCCCTGCTCGTCGAGCACCTGCGCAACGGCGGCTTGCACCTGTCCGGCGTCCGTTACGTCCGCCGTAATGTGGCGGATGCCGTCCCGGTCCGTCCCGCCGCGGCTGAATTCGTAAACCGTGTATCCGTTTTGAGCGAGCAATTCCGCCGTCGCTTTGCCGATTCCGCTGCTGCCGCCGGTCAGGATGCAAACGCGCTTCATAACGCTTCCTCCTTCAACACGTCCGACATGATGTCCATCGCTTCGTCAAGCAGCGGCTCCGTGAGCGTCGCCATGTAGCTTGTGCGCAGCAGGCATTCGGTGGCGGGCGTTGCGGGCGGAAGGACGGGGTTGACGTAAACGCCCGCTTCGTACAGCTTTTTCGCGATCACGAGCGTGCGCGTGGCTTCGTATGTATAAATCGGAATGATCGGGATATCCGCGGTGTATTTATGCGGGATGTTCCGCTTCGTCAGGCCGTCATTGGTAGAGCGGCAAAGCGCCTGCAGCCGGTCCACCCGCTCCGGCCCCTTTTCCAGGACCCGCAGGGCCGCCAGCGCGCAGGCGCAGTTGGCGGGCGTCATGGAAGCCGAGAAGATAAAGGGGCGCGAGTTATGGCGCACATATTCGGCGACCACTTCGCTCGATGCCATGTAACCGCCGAGGCTGGCGAGGGATTTGCTGAACGTGCCCATATAGACGTCCACTTCGTCTGCCAGACCGAAGTAATCGGCGGTCCCGCGCCCACCGTTACCGATCACACCGAGGCCATGCGCGTCGTCGACCATGACCCTTGCGCCGAACTCTCTGGCCAGCGCGACGATCTCCGGCAGCTTTGCAATATCCCCGCCCATGCTGAACACGCCGTCGGTCACGATAAGGATGCCGGCGCTTTCCGGAATCTTTCCGAGCACGCGGCGCAGGTCGTCCATGTCGCTGTGGCGGTAACGAACCATGGTGCCGAAGGAAAGGCGGCAGCCGTCGTAGATGCTTGCGTGGTTCTCCTTGTCACAGACGACATAGTCACAGCGGCCGACAAGCGCGCTGATGATGCCGAGGTTGCTCTGAAAGCCGGTGGAAAACGTAACGACCGCTTCCTTGTTGAGAAAGCGGGCAAGCTCGGCTTCCAGCTCGAGGTGCATCCGCAACGTGCCGTTGAGAAAGCGGGAACCGGAGCACCCGCTGCCGTAGCGGTTCAGCGCCTGGATTCCGGCGTCGATGACCTCGGGATGAATGGTCAGACCCAGATAGTTGTTGGAGCCGAGCATGATGCGCCGCTTGCCTTCCATCACGACTTCGACGTCCTGCCGGGATTCCAACGCATGAAAATAAGGATACAGCCCGGCTTCGCGGGCTTCCTTCACAGCAGTGCTACGAAAGCACTTTTCAAATAAATCCATAAATCTCCCCCAAATTCAATAGAACCGTCACGCTTCCGCCGTCAGGCAGCGGTTCAGCCTTTTCAGAAAGCGCAGGACCAAATCGATCTCCGCGCTCGAAAAAGAAGCGAGAGCGGACATGACGGCGCCGCTCATATCCGGCAGTTGCCGCCCGTAATAGTCCAGAAACTTCTTTGTTACGCAGAGATGCGCTTCACGCCGGTCGTCGTCGCTGCCAATGCGTTCGAGATATCCTTTGGTAACGAGCGAATTGACTTTATAGGATGCATTCGGCTGCGAAATCCCGATAAAATCCGCAAATTCGCTGATTGTCGGACGGTTCAGCAGATAGATCACTTCGACGGAAAAGGCTTCCGTTGCGCTCAGGCTTCCGGCTTTTTCCTTAAGTTGCCCGAAGAGGTTTCGATAGTGCGACAGCCGCAGGTTTTTGTATAACTCCGATACGGATGTTCCTAGCTGGACAGATTGAATGAAAATCACGCTCCAATCTCACAGAATACATAAATATTTTTATGTATTCTACCAGAGCGGAGCGCGTTCTGTCAACCGGTTTTGAACCTCTGGTTCAAAATTTACTTTATTTATATACAATCGTTACATTCGGACAAAAACATTACAACGCATTGCCGGATATGGTCGTCAATCGGCGAGCTTTTCCGGTTCGCCGAGGTCTTCGCCAAAAGTATCGACGGTTACTTTTTTGATTCTTTGCTCGACGATCGGTTTACTGCCGATGCCGGTGACGCAGGTTGCAATGGAATCCACAACGTCCATGCCTTCGACGACCATGCCGAACGCGGCGTAATCCTTGTCGAGGTACTTCGCGTCCGCATGCAGGATGAAAAACTGGCTGCCCGCGGTATCGTAAGCGCTCGCCGGGTCGTAGGGATTGCCCTGACGGGCCATGCTGACGACGCCCCGTTCGTGCGAAAGCGAATTATGGAAATGATTGTTGGAAAACTCGCCTTTGATGCGGTAACCAGGGCCGCCGGTGCCGGTTCCGGTCGGGTCGCCGCCCTGAATGACGAAGTTTTTTACGACGCGGTGGAAAACGGTCCCGTCATAAAACCCGCTCTTTGCAAGGGCGACGAAGTTCTTTACGGTGTTCGGCGCGATGTCGTTGTACAATTCCATTTTGATGATTCCGCCGGTTTGCATCTCGATTGTCGCTACGGGTACTTTGGTTACCAAGTTGCTGTCCTCCTGATTTCAATTCTATCCTGCGGTGCGGCGTATGCCGCCTGGCCGAAAACGGGCGTTGGTGCGGCGCGGTCCGGTTTGCCCGGCAGTACTTATTCTCATGCAAAACAGTCTGAAAGTCAATGAACGAATTCTTATTTTTGTATGAACGTTTTCACGGAAAAAATCAGCTTGCGGACGTGTCGCGCGCGGATTACAGCATATAGCCGTAATCCTTGCGCGATCGGTTGAAAAATACGCAATTCAGGATGCGGTATGGTACAATAACAGTAATCGGTTTCCCTGTAACAATTCAAAATGAGACTTGGAGGAAGAGAAATGGCATATTCGGCAAATGCGGAGCGCTACGGCGGCATGACATATCGTCGCTGCGGGAACAGCGGACTGAAACTCCCGCTGCTTTCCCTGGGACTCTGGCATAACTTCGGCACCAACGACGATTATGAAAACATGAAGCGGATGTGCTTTACCGCGTTTGACCGCGGCGTTACGCATTTTGACCTGGCGAACAACTACGGCCCGCTCCCCGGAAGCGCGGAGACCAATTTCGGCCGCATTGTGAAGCAGGAGCTGGCGGCATATCGCGACGAACTCATAATCAGCACAAAGGCGGGCTATTATATGTGGCCGGGCCCGTACGGCGACCACGGAAGCCGGAAGTATATGCTTTCCAGCCTCGACCAAAGCCTGAAGCGGCTTGGCCTGCCGTATGTGGACATCTTTTACCATCACCGCATGGACCCGGAAACGCCGCTGGAAGAGAGTATGCTTGCGCTGGACGCCGCCGTGAAAAGCGGCCGGGCGCTCTACGCGGGCATTTCGAACTATGACGCAAAGACCGCCCGTCGCGCCGCCGGGATTCTGACGGAGTTGCGCTGCCCGTTCGTGCTGGATCAGGTGCGGTACTCGATTTTTGACCGTCATATCGAACCGGACGCGCTCGATCGAACCGCAAAGGAAACGGGATTCGGACTGATCGCTTTCAGCCCGCTTGCGCAGGGGCTGCTGACCGACCGTTATCTCAACGGAATCCCCGCCGACAGCCGGATAGGGAAGGGAGGGCCGTTTTTAAAGCGCGAGCACCTGACGGACGATAAACTAAAGCAGATCCGGGCCCTGAACGACCTTGCCGCGCAGCGGGGTCAGACGCTGTCCCAGATGGCGCTGAGCTGGGTGCTTGCAAACGACGCGGTGACGAGCGTGCTGGTCGGCGCATCCTCTCCGAAGCAGATCGAACAGAATCTGGGCGTTCTCGACGCGCCTGCGTTTACCGGCGGGGACTTGCGGCGGATCGAGGAAATCACCCGTGCAAACGGGTAAGCACCCGCCGCGCTGAGCGACGGAGGCGAACTGGAATGGCGGACCCGCGTTCGAGACTGCTGCAGATCAGGGCGTATTTGCTTGAGAATACGGACGGGCAGCACCCCGTTTCCGTTCAGAAACTGGTTGCATATTTGGAATGCAGCGGCATTACGGCCGATCGCCGGACGGTCTATGCGGATATTGCGCTGCTGCGCGGAAGCGGAATGAGAATTGCGCAGCGACGCGGCCGAAGCGGCGGTTATTATGTGGAAATGCGCGAATTCGACGTAAGCGAACTTCAGTTTCTGATCGACGCGGTGCAGTCGAGCCGGGTCCTGACGCGGCAAAGATGCGATTCTCTTACGGCCAAGCTACGCGGGCTGGCCAGCCGGCATGCGCCGATCAAGCTGCAAAACATGCATTTGAGAAGCCAAATAAAGGCAGCCGACGACAGCGCTTTTCAAAATGCGTGGATCATCCACGAAGCGCTGAACGCAAACAGGAAACTGTCGTTTCTTTATTGCCAGTATTCCAGCGGCAAATTATTGCGACCGCGCCGCGGGGGGCAGGTCTACGTGGTATCGCCGTGCCTGCTGGTCTATTCGGACGCGACGTATTACCTGATTGCCGACCATCCGTATCACGACGGGCTGGCGCATTACCGGGTGGATAAGATGATGGACGTACGCGTGCTGGGCGATCCCGCGCCGCCGATGGACCCGTCGTTTGACACGGCCCAGTATGAGAGGTCAATTTTTTCCATGTTCCCCGGAGAACAGCGCTGGGTGCGGCTGGCGTTTGACAAAACGCTGCTTGGCGCGATGATCGATCGCTTTGGCACGGAAGCCCCAGTGAGCGAGATAGACGAATGCACGTATGCGATTTCGGCACCGGTCCGCATCACGCCGCCTTTTTTCGGGTGGGTGTTCCAGTTTTGCGGGAAGGTCCGGGTCCTTTCGCCGGACGATGTCCGCGAGCAGATGGCGCTGATGATCGAGCTGGTAAGAACGGCCGCCCGCGGTGACGCATAAAATGCGCAAATTTATGAAGAAGACGAGGAAAAGCCATTGTTCCATATCGTACTGGTCGAACCGGAGATTCCACAGAACACGGGAAATATCGCGCGGACCTGCGCGGTGACGGGGGCGACCTTGCATCTTGTGCGGCCGTTGGGATTTTCCGTTGACGACAAGCAGCTCAAAAGGGCCGGGCTGGACTACTGGAATCAGCTGGACGTCCGCTATTACGACAGCTTTGAAGAGGTCGAACAAACCTATCCCGACGCACGATTCTTTCTGCTTTCGACCCATGCGTCGAAAAACTATGCCGATGCGGACTATCGCGACGGCGATTTTCTGGTTTTCGGGAAGGAAACCGCCGGCCTCGGGGAACGGCTGCTTTCGCGAAGGAGCGAGGATACGTTCCGGATACCGATGCGCAACGGCCTGCGCTCGCTCAACCTCAGCAACGCGGTCGCGTTGGTAATTTATGAAGCGTTACGTCAAAATGACTTTCCGGGGCTTCAAACCTGAGGGTGCTCTATATCTTGTATGCGAAGCGAATCCGCCGACATATCGGCGAAAAAAGAGTGCCGTGATTTGCGCGAACGACTGAAAAAAGCCTGTGTTTACGGAAAATAGGGCTTGCATCGCTCAAGATGCCATGGTAATATAGTTCTGTTCGATTTTTAGCAAGGAGGTGGACTACTCGCATGGGAAAATATTGTGAAGTCTGCAAAAAGGGTGTCATGTCCGGCAATCTGGTCAGCCACTCCCACCGCAAGACCAAGCGCGGCTGGGCGCCGAACATCCAAAGCGTGCATGTCGTCGTTGACGGGAAACCGACCAAGATGAATGTTTGCACGCGGTGCCTCCGTTCCGGCAAGGTTACCCGCAGCAAGTAATTTGCAGCAGAATAGATTCTAGAAAACGCCGTGCAGCGATGCACGGCGTTTCACTCTATCCGGAAAAAGTGAGCAGGCCGGCCGCGAAAGCGACCGGCCTGCTGTGCATTTTTTATCGAATTCCGATAGGCCTATTTGCCGATATCGCGGTAGACGTCCTCATAGTACGTCGTGATCGACGTATCGTTTTCCCAGCTTTCAAGCATTTCGCTCCAATAGTCGTCCGCATTGTCCTCCGTAACGACCGCCTGGATCGCATCGTAAACGTCGCTCAGCGCCGTTGCGCCGGACGGTTCGTCGCCGACCAGCTGCAGGATGTAAAATACGTCGTCGATCTGGATGATGCCAGAGTATTGACCGTCCTTCAGCAGGCCGACCGCGGCCACGAGCTGCGAGTCCCAGGTGCCGTCGTCGCCGTCGGCAAGCATCAGCAGGCCGGTTTCGACGAACGAGGGATAGCTGATATACATATCGTCCTCGCCATACTGGGTCAAAACGTCCGTGAAAGCGGTGCCGGACTCAAGCGCGGCGTAGGCTTCCTCGGCCTTGGCGCGCGCATCCTTGATATACTCTTCATACAGCGCGTCGGCTTCGGCCTTTTTCTGCACGTACTCGCTCGCAAGCGCTTCGCCGCCGTCGATTTCCGAGATGGCGATGTCCAGCTGGGTGCTCGCGGGGTCCGCTCCGGCTTCGGTATATTTTTCGGCCAGCGCTTCCAGCGCGGCTTCGCCGTACTCTGCGGCGAGCGTTTCCAGATCGGACTGGAGCGTCGTGTAATCGTCCGAAATTTCATCCGCGGGTGAAATGGAGATCGAGCGTACGCGCACGTAACCTTCCGGCGCGTACAGTACCGGCGAGGAACCGTCCATCTGATACGCTTCCGCATCGGTGAGGTAGTTCGCGGGCGTTGCGGTATAGTCCTCTTCCTGCGACGCGAGGTTCTCGGCGTAGTAATCCTGAATCTCGTCGTCGGTGGCGGTAATGTCCTTCGTGACGTATTCCTCCAGCGCGGCTTTCAGAGCTTCGTTCGTATACTCTTCGAGCAGGTACGCGCGGAAGCCTTCGACGTCCATGTCCATCTCGGCGGCGTCAAGCTGCTCCTGGAAAATTTCCAGCGTACGGGATTCAACGTCGTCCGCGCCTTCATCCTCCGCTTCGGCCTGGAAGGAATCCATGTAATACTGCATTTCCTCCTCGGCCAGGGCTTCGGCCGCCGCAAGTTCGTCGTCGGTTAAAACGATGCCCAGCAAATTCGCTTCATAGAGCTGGATCTTGTCGGACACCAGCGACGCAATGATGCTGTCCTGCAGGGATTCGATATCCGCGTCATCGGTCGGCGTTCCCATTCCATAATAGGAATACATCTGAACCATATAATCGTACTGGTCTGCGATTTCACCTTTCGTAATGGTGTAATCGTCGCCGACTTTCACCGCGATCTGATCACGGTCGTCATCCGTATCCGCGGCGGCGCTCGCGTCCGAACTGGTCGCCGTCGCGGACTCGTCGTCCTTGAGCGAGCAGCCCATAACGGACAGCATCAGCACGGCGGCCAGCAAAACGGCAAGCGCATGCTTCCAATTGAATTTCATCATGTTACGATTTCTCCCTTTTGTATATTCCGCGCTCAGCGCGTATAAAACGAGTAAAAGCCACTTGTCATTATATGCCTGCATCGGCGTCAACGCAACGGACAATTGTGTAAAGGAATTGTGGCAGCTTTTCCGTAATTGCCGCAGCGTCGGCGTTTTTCCGCCGTATTTCGATTGCGGGCGGACTGCTGGCGATCAGTTTTGTTCCTTCGGTGCCGGACACCGCCGCAATCAGCCTGCCGCCGTCAATGCGCGCCTGCTCGGCGTACTTGAGGTTTGCGCTGCCGTCGCGGACCGTAACGCTCTCGATGAACGCGCGCCCGGCATACGCCTTGACCAGCGCGATGCGCATAAGGTTGACGACGCTCTCCGGCGGCTCGCCGTAGCGGTCGATAAACTCCTCCGTAACGTCCATCAGCGTTTCCGCGCTGTCGATATCCGCAATGCGGCGGTAAGCCTTCAGCCGCATCAGTTCGCTCGGCACATAGTCGTGCGGGATGTGCGCGTCGATAGGGATATCCACGTTGG
>ERZ795048.2819-NODE-2819-length-13554-cov-4.232314_pt1 | contig 13554 bp, 13 predicted proteins | sample MGYA00375132_ERZ795048 | MGnify/ENA primary metagenome ERZ795048 (study PRJEB30177, sample SAMN05720225) | activated sludge metagenome | isolation source: Anaerobic digester | place: Hong Kong | collected 2014-12-17 ...
TATGAAGCTGATACATAAAGAAGAAAGAAAGACCTATCTGTTTAAAAAGAATAAAGTGGATAAAGAATAATTATAAGATAAGAGAGGTTTGGGAATATGGCAAAAGTAGGTATTATCGGTGCAGGAAGCTGGGGTACTGCAATTGGAGTATTATTAACGAATAACGGACATGAAGTGACAATGTGGTCGGCAATCGGAAGTGAGATTGATATGCTGAACGAGACACATGAGCATAAGGATAAACTTCCAGGAGTTGTGCTCTCAGAGAAGATGACATTTACCAAGAATCTTAAGGAAGCAGTAGAAGCAAAAGATCTTCTGGTGTTAGCTGTTCCATCTGTATTTACCAGACAGACAGCGAAACAGATGAAAGAATATGTTGCGAATGGACAGATCATTGTCAATGTTGCCAAAGGAATGGAAGAGACAACACTTATGACTTTGTCTGAGATTGTTGAGGAAGAGATTCCACAGGCTATGGTTACTGTGCTGAGTGGTCCTTCCCATGCAGAAGAGGTTGGAAAAGGAATTCCGACTACCATTGTAGTAGGCGCTAAAAAGCGGGCAATTGCAGAATTTGTTCAGGAGATATTTACCTCCAAAGTATTCAGAGTTTATATTTCACCGGATGTACTGGGCATTGAATTAGGTGCGGCATTGAAAAATGTAGTAGCACTGGCTGCAGGAATGGCAGACGGTCTGGGATATGGAGATAATACAAAGGCTGCTTTAATAACAAGAGGAATTGCAGAAATCAGTCGTCTGGGTACCGCAATGGGTGGCAAAGCAGAGACTTTTAGCGGACTGTCTGGAATTGGTGATCTGATTGTTACCTGTGCCAGCATGCATTCCAGAAATCGTCGTGCAGGAATACTGATCGGACAGGGCAAGACAATGGAAGAGGCTATGGATGAAGTGAAAATGGTGGTGGAAGGCGTTTATTCAGCAAAAGCGGCAGTTGCACTTGCTGAGAAATATCATATAGAAATGCCAATCGTGGAGCAGGTAAATGAGATCTTATTCCAAGCCAAGACAGCAAAGGATGCAGTGGAAGAACTTATGGTTCGTGACTTGAAGAGTGAGCATAACACATTACCTTGGACAGAATAAGAGCGGAGGAAAATATGGCAGGAGAATTCAAAAGTACAGGCGAATATGTCGCAAGCGAGGAACTGATGGCAAGTGTAAATGTTGCTATTGCGTTACAGAAACCTTTGCTGATTAAGGGAGAACCGGGAACCGGAAAGACAATGCTGGCAGAAGCGGTTGCAAAATCTCTTGGAAAGAAATTACTGATCTGGAATATTAAATCTACAACAAAGGCGCAGGAAGGTCTTTATGTTTATGATACAATTCAAAGACTCTATGATGGTCAGTTTGGTGAAGAGGGTGTAGATGATATTGCCCGATATATTAAACTGGGCAAATTAGGAGAGGCTTTTGACAGTGAGGAACAGGTAGTTTTATTAATTGATGAGATTGATAAGGCTGATCTTGAATTTCCCAACGATTTATTATGGGAATTAGATCAGATGGAGTTCTATATTCATGAAACAAAACGAACAGTAAAAGCAAAACAGAGGCCAATTGTGATTATTACTTCTAATGCAGAGAAAGAATTACCGGATGCATTTTTAAGAAGATGTATTTTTCATTATATTGACTTCCCGAGTCAAGAACTGATGGAAGAGATTGTTAAGACACATTATCCTGACATTGAAGATAATCTGATGAAAAATGCAATGGAAGTCTTTTATTGGATTAGAGGAATTCGTGATATTCGTAAAAAGCCGAGTACTTCTGAACTGATTGACTGGGTGAATGCGCTGCAGATTGGTGGTATCGGTGCAGACACTCTAAAGGAAAAGTTACCGTTTGTTGGCGTGATTGTGAAAAAGGATGAGGATCTGGAAACCGTAAAACATTATGTTCAGTAAATTTTTTAATGTGTTAAATGCAAAAGGAATCCATGTTACCCTTAGTGAATGGCTGACATTACAACAGGCACTGGATCTTGGACTTTGTGAGAGCAGTCTCACGAAGTTTTATTATCTTGCAAGAGCAATCGTGGTTAAGAGTGAAACAGAATTTGATAAATACGATATGGCTTTTGAGGAGTGTTTCAAAGGAATTCGTTCAGATGATGAGCTTACCAACCGAATGCTTCGCTGGCTTGATAAACCTGAAATGAATGATTTGCTCCATGAAGAGGATAAGGAATATTTAAACTCTGTGGAACAGATTCATGTCAGCAAGGATGATGTAGAACAAAAGTACAAGCAGCGACTAAAGGATCAGGATAGTGAACACAATGGTGGCGCTTATTGGATAGGTACAATGGGAAAGACTTCATTTGGAAACACCGGTGGTAATATAGGCGGTATCCGCGTTGGAGGGAGTACCGGTTATCAATCCGCATTTCAGGTTGTAGGTGCAAGAAAGTACCGAGACTTTCGAGATGACCGAATGCTGGATAATCGACAGTTTCAGATGGCATTTCGTAAACTGCGTCAGTTCTCCACGAAGCTGGATATACCAAAGACCGAATTAGATATCGACCAGACTATTGATAAGACTTGCAACAATGGAGGATGTCTGGAGATTGTCATGGATAAACCGCGAAAAAATTCTGTCAAATTACTGCTATTAATGGATTCCGGTGGTACCATGATTCCATATTGTACTTTATTGAATGAGTTATTTCAGGCTGTTCATAAATCGAATCATTATAAGGAAGTTAAAGCATATTATTTTCATAACTGTGTGTATTCTCATGTGTATAAAACACCTGAATGTGAAAATGGAGACTGGATTGAGACAGAATGGATGTTTCGTAATCTGGACAAGGATTATAAGGTTATTATTGTTGGAGATGCTGCAATGGCACCGGAAGAATTATACAGTAAGGATGGCAATTATCGTGGCCCCAATGGAGGGTATACCGGCGAAGAGTGGTTAAAGATGCTCAAGAACAAGTATAAGAGAATTGTCTGGCTGAATCCTAAAATGTCTCCGGTACCGGCACCATGGAGAGAAGCAGAGACCTATATTAAGCAGATTTTTAAGATGCTGCCACTTACGGTGGAAGGTCTGAATAATGCAATGGAATATCTGATGAAACGACACGATTAATATCAGAATAATTTAAGATAATAGGTTGGAAGAAACAGATAGGAGACTGGTTTCAAAGAAGGAACCAGTGTTGTAACATCCAGAAAAATTGGTGAAAAAATCATACAGGCAAGCAAAAAGACAGGGAGAATCGAAGAAAAGAGCTCTCTGTTTTTTATTAATGTACTTAAGACAAAAAGGAATAGGATACAGGCTATGCTATATAAAAGAATCGCCAGACACTCTTTGACAATTCCCTGATGAATTTCTGAAAACAGAATGGAAACCAGGGAAAACATAGTCGCAAACAGGGTTGGAATAGTAATATTTACCAGACGAATCAAGGGCTTCTGATAGAGCGGATTGTTCTGCTGATTGTAGTAGGCAAGCGCACCACAAAAGGCACAAAGAAGAATCAGAATAGACAGAATACCTCGGATGGGGGATAACAGGATATCTTTTGTGGTTAACTGATATTCTGTAGGTGCTCCCAAATATTGAAAAGAAAAAGTACTTCCATTACTTAAGTAGTAGTGGTAACGATGAGTAATATCATCTCGATCAAAATAATCCGGACAATAGGATGCAATACTACTCTGCTCCGTCAGGTAACGCGTAAGCAAAAGCCAGACAGCTGTTCAAAAACAGCAGCATAAAAGGTTTCATTAATCATAGGAGCCATTGTTGTTTTTGGAGATGTTATCACGCGAACTAATTCTTTTTTCTTATTGTCCAATAATTGATCAAATAAATTATCAGGAATTATGTATCCACATTCTAAAAAACCTTTTGCAACATCATTGCGCAGTGCAGCTTCTGAAGAATAGGAAATAAAGGTAAATAAGCTGTCATTGTTGGTCAGATGCTCTGAAAGTGTATGAAGTTCTGTAGAATTGCCGGATGTATAAAAACCAATCTGTATACTGGGGCTTTTCTCAGGATTAGAGCTGTTGGAAAGCATCATTGTCAAAAGAGGTATCAAAAGAAGAATGGTAAGAAACAAGGGTTTCTTTAAGTATTGTTTTATAGTGAAAAGAAAAAGTCTATAATAATTCATAGGGTATTTTGCTCCCTTCTTAAAATAAATATAAGATAGCCAATGATAAAGAAAAAGAGACTGTATCCAAAAAGAGGAAGCCAGGGATAAGAAAATCTGCCGCTTAACGCCATAATAATCCCATTCTGCAATTGTGCAGAGGGAAGTAGTGATGCAATTCTTGCTAAGGCGGTTGGAAAGAAGACAGATGGAATGATTCCGCCACCAAGGAAGACCAGCAGACTGCCCAGAACAAAGAAAAACAGAATTGCCATGGAAGAATCCGGGGCAATCTGATAGACCATCATATGATAACTTGCCAGAAATACCGCAATCGTGAAGAGAAATAAAAGATTAATTGGAGAGCGGGAAATCCATAGAAGATCCTCAACCTGCTCCATATTTTGCAGCTGAAGAAGGACAATTCCAAAAAGAAGCAGCAAACCAAACAAAATGATGACATGAGCCAGCCACTTGAGGAATAAATACTGCAGGGTTGAAATGTTCTGCGAAAACAGAACACTGTAAAAATCGTTTTTTTCTCTTCGCTGAGATGGCACAAAGGCAGCACCTATAAAAAAGAGCAGCAGTAATATGACTGTGGAAATATAGAAAATAATGGTGGAAGAGGTTCCACCTAATGTGGATGCTTCAGTAACAAAAAGATCTTCACGATACAAGGCAAAACTTAAATTCATTAAGTCAATATCATTAAATGCATCATTTAAGGAATCATTTGCGCCAAATGAAGTATATAACTCAGCAGTTGTATAGGTTCCTGCCTGCGCACTGGAAAGCAGACTGGCTCCTGCTTTGGTAAGCTCTGTAAGAAACACGGAAGACAGGGAACTGTCGTTACAGAAAAGAACCTGTATGGGGATGTTATTGCCATACAGAATACCTTCGACAATGTTATCCGGAAAAATCAGAACAGCAAGGAGGTCTTCGTTTTCCAGAGCAAGCATTGCCTTTTCGGATTCCATAATCTCAAATTCCAGTGCAATAGAGGAACTTTCAAGCTGATTGATGTAATTCATTGCAAACAAAACATTTGGGTCATCTGCATCAGAGGTAATGACGCCGACTTTGGCCTGAACAATATGCTCAGAAGCTAGAACCGATTGAGAGGCAGTATAAGCAAAGACTCCAATCAGCGCAAGCAATATCAGAGAACCCAGTATTACCAGCGGCAAATTTTTTATATTTTTCTTGAGTTCCATCAGCAAAATCCGTTGTTTCAGTTGCATTGTTTTACCTCAATCAATATGCCAAGATATTAAAAGTTAAATGTTAATCCGTCTACAAAGTCGTTCAGTTCTTCCTCAGACATTTTTAGTATTTCATATTTTGTTCCACTAGGCTCCTCATACTCATCTTCGGCGATAGCGATTGTATATTCAAAGGAAACAGTAAAGATTTCATCATCACTTGGAGAATAGAAGGTGAGCTCATCAACAGTTAATGTGGCATCCTTACCTGGATCTGTTGAAGTTAAGGAACCTGTAACGTCAACCGTTCCTTTAACAGTACCTTTTGTGTACACTACGATACCGATATGAAAGGTATCATCAGATACATCGTAATCTAACTGACCGGTAAGCTTGGTACTCTGATCATTGGAATCAGTAAAAGTAAGAACATAGTTATCGGTTCTGATTTCTTCGTCTGTCTCTGTGGTACGTGATAAGGAAATTTTTCCTTCTAAAGGATCTTCCCCGTCATTCGTCTGTGTGAGCGTTACTTCTAAATCAAATTCATCACAGAGATTCTGCTGACCACTAAATATCAAAGAAAAATCTATTGCATCACTTTCCATTTCAGCAGAAACCATTCTTCCTTTACGATCAAGATAGACATAAATTGTATAATCGTCTAATTCCATTTCAGAAATGATTTCGTCGTCGTCAAAATAATCAGTTGAAATTACGTCCAACAGGTTCATTAAGTTATCACTGGTCATGAGTATAGCGTATTCTTTGCAGTTCTCTTCTTTATCACCAATGGTGAACTCCTTTTGCTTGCCGGTAGCTTCGACTTCAATTGAATCATAGAATTCACAAATTGCATCATATGTTTCTTCCTGATTCTTCAACAGATTGGAGAAACCAGACCCGGACTGATAGCTACTCCAGAAATCATAATCCATATTGTCCAGATATTCTTCCGGAATCGGACTATACAGTAATTCACAAAGATCGGAATCGTTATAGGCATTACCAAAATCCTCTGTGTCAACGCAGATATATCCATCATAGAGAAGTGGAACTTCCATACTGCCGATGGTACCGTCCATATATAGATTCATGAGGTTTAACGAAATTCCGGAGATTGCTAATTTGAATTTGGCAAATGCCTGCTGCTCCATGGGATTGATATAGGAATGAGAGGTAAGTTTGGCATTTAGATCACTGATTATAGGAGAATCATAGGTTACATTGGAATCTTCAATGGAAAGAGTAAAATCCTGTGTAGATGCATTTTCTTTGGCATTCAGAAGAAGTTTACCAAACTGAATCTGATCAGATACTGGAAAAGCGTTATAGATTAAACCAGAATCCACCTTATCGTCATTACCGGATATTACAGCAATTAGGGAATCGCCACCAAAGGTTCTGGAAACGGCAAGCATAACTTTTTGTTTGGGACTCATAAAGACACCATGAAAGAATAAAATCAAAAATACGGCGGCAATGGTAACGAATCCCCCTATAATAGAAAGAATGATAATCAGTTTTTTCTTTTTCATAATTAAGGTCTCCTCTTATCTTTATAGTTGTGCAATAAGGCCCTGGCCTCGTAAGTCTTTCGGAACAGGATGAAGCATGCCGTCCTTTAGGATATAGAGAGTGGTACACAGTGAGAGCTCATCTTCTTCATGGGTAGTTAAAAGAATCGTGCGTCCTTCTTTTAGAAAGGTCTGTAAATAATTATGGATATCACTTTTGCATGGAAGATCCAATGCGGCCGATGGTTCGTCCAGTATTAACAGACGTGGCTGATTAATCAATGCAAGAGCGAAGCTGACACGCTTTTTCATGCCACCGGATAATTCTTTCGCCGGTTTTTTTAGAAATGATTGAATCCCAAGCATGGAAATACTTGGCTGCAGCAATGCCTGCTCTAAGTCGCCTTTAGAACCGTGAAACCAAAGTAAAAGATTATCAAAAACATTAAGATCTGCCATCAAAGGATTCTCCTGAGGAACATATCCAATCAGTGAGGAACGTTTTCTGGAATCTTTCAACAGGTCAGTATTATCGTAAATCATAGATGCATTGTGACATCTGCGACTTCCGGATAGAATGGAAAGCAGTGTGGATTTGCCACAGCCATTTGCGCCTACAATTCCGATGCATTCTCCTGCTTTGATGGAAAAGGAGACATTTCTTAATATGCAGTTGTTGCGATAGGAAAAATGAATATTATCTACAGTAATCATAATTACTATTCTATCAGAAATGCCGAGTCAATCAATCCTAAATACTCCAAATTATAGGTATATATGGTTTGTAATTTCCATATATATTAACAAATGCATCTATTGGGGGTAGAATATGGATATTGGAGTAAATAAAGAATTTAACCTATACAACGATATGAAACTAAGAACCGGCGGAGAAATCTATATTGGAGTTGTTGGACCGGTTCGAACCGGTAAATCTACATTTATTAAACGGTTCATGGATCTATTGGTGTTACCCAATATGACAGTGGAACATGAGAAGCAAAGAGCTATGGACGAACTTCCATTGAGCTCTGCAGGGAAGACCATAACGACGACAGAACCCAAATTTATTCCCAAGGAAGCGGCTACCATCCTGCTCAATGATGAGACAGAAGTAAAAATCCGTTTGATTGACTGCGTGGGTTATCTGGTAGAAGGTGCTTCAGGTCATGAAGAAGAGGACGGCGAACGAATGGTACGGACGCCCTGGTTTGAGGACCCAATCCCCTTCACACAGGCGGCAGAAGTTGGAACGGGGAAGGTGATCAAGGATCATTCCACTATTGGAATTGTAGTAACAACGGATGGTTCGTTTGGTGAGATCCCAAGGGAGAATTACAAGGATGCAGAGAACCGTACCGTGGAGGAGCTGAAAAAACTGGGGAAACCATTTCTGATTCTTTTAAACTGTGCAAAACCATATAGTGATGAAGCCAAGGAATACGCCCTGGAATTGGAGGAACGCTATCAGACAACGGTAATGCCGGTGAATTGCGAGCAGATGAAGAAGGAAGATATTCATCGGATGATGGAACAGATACTTTTTGAGTTTCCATTATCGCGAATGGAATTCTATATGCCCAAATGGGTCGAATTACTGGAACAAAATCATCCGATGAAATCAAGCATTGTTAAGCGTATTAAGGATATGACCAAAGATATCCGTCAATTACGGGATTTGTCACAAATGAATCTTGTAATGGATGAGGATCCCTATGTTAAGCGCTGCAAGATAGATAAAGTGAATATGGCTGATGGAAATATAACGATCACATTGGATGTCTGGGATGGCTGCTATTATGAAATGTTAAGCGAGCTGTCCGGAGAAGAAATTACCTGTGAGTATCAACTGGTTGAAAAAATCAAAAACCTGACACAGTTGAAACAGGAGTATGATAAAGTAAAGAATGCATTGGATGCGGTTCGAATCAAAGGCTATGGTGTGGTTACTCCGGATCGCAGTGAGATTGTACTTGATCAGCCGGAAATCATCAAACATGGGAATAAATTTGGTGTGAAGATTAAAGCATTTTCGCCAAGCTTACATATGATCAAAGCTAATGTGGAAACAGAAATTGCACCCATCGTCGGTACAGAAGAGCAGGCCAATGATCTAATTCGCTACATAACGGATACAGGAGTTACCAAGGAAGGAATCTGGGAAACGAATATTTTTGGTAAGACTGTGGAACAGTTAGTGAATGATGGTATCACAACCAAGATTACAGCAATTGGTGAGGAAAGTCAGGTGAAGCTGCAGGAGACTATGCAGAAAATTGTGAATGACAGTAATGGCGGAATGGTGTGTATTATTATCTAAAACTTTTGCAAAGCATACAGGCTTCATGGTAAAATGTAAAACGTATGATGTGAAACATACAATTTGAAAAGAAATGGGGTACAGAAAATGGATGAACTGGAATTAATTGAATGTGCAATGAAAGCGCGAAAGATGGCATATGCACCTTACTCAAACTATCTTGTGGGTGCCGCATTATATACGAAAGATGGCAAAGTATTTACCGGATGCAATATTGAAAATGCATCCTATGGTGCTACCTGTTGTGCAGAGCGAACTGCGGTATTTAAGGCTGTCAGCGAAGGAAGCAGTCAGATTGCTGCCATTGCAATTGTTGGCGGCAGTCGTGATCAGGAATTGAGCTATGCTTTTCCGTGTGGCGTCTGCAGACAGGTATTGCGTGAATTTGGAGATCCTAAGGAAATGACTGTTATCGTAGCCAAAACAATGACGGATTTCAAACGCTATACACTGGAGGAATTACTTCCGGATAGCTTTGGCCCGGATTTTAACGCATAGGAGGAAGCTATGGAATACGTCGTAATTGCCTCTATATTTGTCGTACTGATATTAATCTTTTCTATCATGGGCTGGCTGGAAAAAAAGAAGCAAAGAAAATATTTTGCACTTTTGATGAAAGAACGTTATGGACAGCTGTCTGACCGGGAGATTTCTCTTGCTCATCAGGCGTGTATTCGTAAGTATTATGAAACCCATAAGGAAGAAGACAGCATCGATGATATTACCTGGAATGACCTTAATATGGACAGGCTGTTTGCGTTAATGAATCAGACTTACAGTTCAGCAGGAGAAGAGTATTTATACTATACCTTAAGAACACTGCATTTTAACGAAGCTGGATTTGATACATTTGAAGAAAAGATTGAGTTCTTTATCAACCATGAAAAAGAGCGCAATAGCCTTTTGTTTTTGTTTGCTGATATGGGAAAAAATGAAAAATATTCGATTTATGATTATCTTGGATTTGCAGACAATTTAAAGGAAGAAAAATCCTTAAAATATCAATGGCTCGCTCCTATTCTGATGATTGCAGCTATCATACTGATCTTTTTGAATACTGGGGTGGGGATTGTTGCTACATTTTTGGTTCTTGGACTGAATATTGCAATGTATTTTAAAGTCAAGGGAACTATTTTGCCTTATATTACGAGCCTGCGTTATATCATGAGGCTTGTCAATTATGGAAAAGAAATTCTAAGTATTGATCTTTTGGTGTGTGAAGAGGAGAAAGAGAAGATATCCGCTGCCACAAAGCAACTGAGAAGTTTTGCAAGAAATTCCAAGTATGTATTTGCCAGTGAGAGCAGTTCCGGTAATCCACTAGAGATTGTAAGAGATTATTTTAATATGATTTTTCATCTGGATATTATTCTGTTTCAAAAGATGTATCGGCAAATGCAGCTACATGAGGATGCAATCGATGCGATCAATGAAAATGTTGGACGGCTGGAAATGTATATTATGGTTGGTTCTTTCCGACAGGCAGTGGGAACCTATACGATTCCTGTTTTTGATGGAATGGAGAAGGCGGATAATATTTATCATCCCATGATTGAAGAACCGGTTAAAAACAGCTATGATTTAAAGCGTAGTATGCTGCTGACCGGATCGAATGCTTCCGGTAAATCCACCTTTTTAAAAACAGTGGCAATGAATATGATTCTGTCACAGACCATTCATATGGCATGTGCTGACAGCTTTCATACAGCATTTCACAGAATCTATTCGTCCATGGCTCTGACAGATAATCTTACTGCAAAAGAGAGCTATTTTATGGTGGAAATCAAAGCAATGAATCGAATTCTTAAGAAGAGCAGGCAGTCTGGAGCGCCCATCGTATGTTTTGTGGACGAGGTTCTTCGGGGAACGAATACAGTGGAACGAATTGCGGCATCTACACAGATCCTTAAGTATATGGCTAAGCATAAGATTCTGTGCGTGGCGGCAACACATGATATCGAGCTGACAACACTTCTGGAGAAGGAATATGAGAACTATCATTTTGAAGAAGAAGTAAAGAATGATGAAATCCTGTTTAATTACCAGTTACAGAAGGGTAAAGCAACTTCAAGAAATGCAATCAAATTATTGTCGGTTATGGGATACGATAAGCAGATTATTGAAAAAGCAGAGGCTATGGCAGCACTGTTTATGAAAAATAATTATTGGGAAGTATAGGAGGAAGGCATGAAAGTGACATTATATACAGATGGTTCTGCAAGAGGAAATCCGGATGGCCCTGGAGGTTACGGAGCAGTGTTACAGTACATTGATTCAAAGGGAGAACTGCATGAGCGGGAATACAGTGCAGGGTATAAAAAGACAACCAATAACCGGATGGAGTTAATGGCTGCAATTGTTGGTCTGGAGGCATTGACCAGGCCGTGTAATGTTACACTGTTTTCTGATTCTAAATATCTGACAGATGCATTTAACCAGCATTGGATTGAAGGCTGGATTAAGAAGGGCTGGAAACGCGGTAAGAACGAACCTGTCAAAAACATCGATCTATGGAAACGGCTGTTGAAGGCAATGGATGCACATGAAGTAACATTTTGCTGGGTAAAGGGACATGCCGGACACCCGGGAAATGAACGCTGTGACCAGCTGGCTACCAGTGCGGCAGATGGTAGCGGATTACTTGACGATGTTGCGAGTGAATGATATGATAAATATAGATTTAGGATGGAAAGGGTTGGTAGTTTGAGATGAATCAATTGATCTTGTTTCTGAATAGTTTTATGGAATATTTAATTGTATTTGGTATTTTTGTTGTAAGTATTATCATTGCCTGTTTAATCGGTGTGAATCTGAAAAAGAGAAAAAACGCTAAGGTATCACAGGAAGAAAAGACAGTAAAGACTGAGAGTTAAGCAGCCAATATAGATGCAGCGTTAACGGGTGCCCGAGAGGGCACCTTTTGTATAGGAGAGGGGAAGATGATATGGCCAAGTCTGATAACCAGAAATTGAAATTACTCTATATTTTACAGATTTTAAAAGAGGAGACAGATGAGTTTCATCCGATTTCTACCAAGGAACTGATTCATAAGCTCATGCAGCAGGAGATTAAGGCAGAGAGAAAGAGTATTTACAGCGACATTGAATACCTGCGCTCCTTTGGTTATGAGATTGGTTTTGATAATTCAAGATCAGAGGGCGGATACTATCTCTCAGAGAGAGAATTTGAACTTCCGGAGCTAAAGATCCTTGTTGATATGGTGCAGGCCTCCAGATTTCTGACGACTAAAAAATCACGGGAATTGATCAAAAAGCTGGAAAACTTTGCCGGACGTCATGATGCGGATCAGTTGAGAAGAACTATCTATGTAACAAACCGTGTTAAGGCAGAGAATGAAACTGTTTATTATGGTGTAGACCAGATTCATAATGCAATTGGGAAGGATCACAGCATTACTTTTCAATATGCACAATATACAATGGATAAGGAGTTAACCTTAAAAAAAGATGGAAAGCGATATGAAGTCAGTCCATATTATCTTGCCTGGAACAATGAGAATTACTATCTGATTGGCTATGATGAATTAAACCAGTCGATTCGTCATTATCGTGTTGACAGGATGCGTCACATCCTTATGACGAATCAGGAACGTTTAGGTCGTGAACTGTTTCAAAACTTTGATGTGGCTGAATATACCAATGCAGCCTTTGGAATGTTTGGCGGAGAAAAGAAGAAAATCTCTTTATTGTGTGAAAATGACTTGATTGGTGTCGTAATCGACCGATTTGGTAAGAATGTAATGATTCATAAAGAAGATGATCTGCATTTTAGTGTAACTGCGAAAGTTGTAACCAGCAATCAATTCTATGGCTGGTTAGCTGGATTGGGACAGCGGGCCAGAATCATCGCACCGAAGACTGAAGCAATGGAATATCTTAAGTACATCCAGTCCATATTACTGTCATATCAGCAATAAAAAGATTTACGAAAAAACACGACAGAATTTGTAAAGGTTTCTATGGTATTCGTGTTGACATCTAAATTGCAGTTTAATATAATTGTGATTGGACACAATATATTGTGTTTGGACAAAATAACATCACTAGATAAAGATAGATCAAGAGGGAGAATAAAGATGTCAGAGATCGACTATGGTGCAATCTACAAAACAAAGCTGCCTGTGAAAGTTGTAAAAAAGGATAATTGTCTGGAGGACTTTAATGTTCAGAAGGTAGTTAATGCAGTTGGTAAATCCGCTTATCGTGCACTAACGGAATTTACGGAAGATGAGAAAAAGAAAATCTGTGAATATGTAATTGAAAAAGTAGATGAAATAGGAGTGGATAAGATTCCTATCCCAATTATGCATAATATAGTTGAGAGTGCTCTGGAACAGGTAAA
>ERZ795048.2820-NODE-2820-length-13548-cov-14.822501_pt1 | contig 13548 bp, 19 predicted proteins | sample MGYA00375132_ERZ795048 | MGnify/ENA primary metagenome ERZ795048 (study PRJEB30177, sample SAMN05720225) | activated sludge metagenome | isolation source: Anaerobic digester | place: Hong Kong | collected 2014-12-17 ...
ATTATCCGGTTTATCTATATAGTAATGATCAAATCTGCATATTCCATCTTCTTCTCTCAATCCGTCCTCGCGTCCGCTTCCCGCTTCGCCTTCAGCTACGCCGGACAAGTCGCCGGACGAGAAGCTTGGGTTCGATTCTCTGCAGCTTGATGCGCAATAGGGTCCAGGGCTTGTCCTGGGGTTCATACCATTGATTGTTCCTGAAGATTCCGGCGTAAGATAGCCCCTGTGATATTTTTTGTCTTTTACTCTGGATTAATGATGTCGGCCGCCCTATATAAGGGTTAATACCATTTCCGTAGCGTATATTCATGACTGATGTTGTGAGCCGGCGTTGAACGGAATCTGAAAAAGGAGATCCATATGATTGAAGTGACTGGGAATGCTGTTGAAGAATTCAAGAAGTATTTCGAAGGAAAGGATATATCTCCGGTCCGGGTGTTCGGCAGGCCGGGTTGAGGGGGCTTTCAGCTGATGCTGGCTCTGGATGAGCCGGGAGATAACGACGACGTATTTGAGGTGGATGGTTTCAAGTTTATTATCGGCAGTGCGCTTCTCAAAGAGATGGGCACGATAAACATCGATGCAAACCCGAACGGATTCATGGTAACAGCGGCGAACCTGAAACAGGGAACCTGCCCGAGTGCAGGCGGAGGGTGTTCCTGCTGAGAAGATCTGTTCTTCATAACTGATCATACACCTGCACGATCCTGGTGTAAGGGAGGATTATGATATGCACCTCTTGAATAAGGGGTGCATTGTTTTTTTCATCGGATAATGTATTTCAGATTTGACTATTCCTGACAGGCTTTCTGGCTGGACTCCATAAAGAAAGGTGTAAGGTGTAAGGTCTATGGCGGGGTACAGATTTAACCTTATACTATGTACCCTGAACCTTATACCCAGCTTTTTTACAAAAAAACGGAGGGGCGCGCTACCCCTCCGTTTATACTGAATGACAGGAGGTTATATGTTGCCGGCTTACTGTCTTCCGCCAGCCCCGCTGCCGCTGCCGCCTGATCCACCTGAGCCTGAACCGGCACCGCCTGAAGAATCACTGCCACCCGTGCCCGAACCGCTTCCACCAGAACTCGAACCACTGCCTGATGAATCGCTTCCGCCGGAGCTCGAACCGCTGCTGCCGCTGCCCGTGCTGCCGGAACCCGGGCCCATATCTCCGGTACCCTGACCCTGTCCGCCGGCAGGTCCGAGATCATCAGAGGGTGCTCCGTGCCTGAGGGCATTGGCGAATCTGTTTGCGACCTGTACCGGATCTCCATTGGCGGCATTATGCATGAAGGAGTATCTCATCTGCTGCATTTCTCTTGCCTGATAGTTGTTCTGCAAGGCCTGGCCTACGGCATCTGCTGCCACGTCAGAAGGAACTCCCCGACGGACCATTTCCCGTGCGGTCATAAAACTTTCCTGCGCAAGCACATGGAGTTGTTCCCGGACTCTCTCTTGATCACGGGTCTGGTCTTTTGTGCCGTCCTCATCGCCGATTTTGTCCCTGAGGCGGTCCCTTGTCTGCAGACCTTCGCATAGTGCCTCGGCATCTTTCTTCATAAGACCTGCCGCCATGCCTTCAGCGATGACATTCCCGGTGGGTGCCACTTCGTCTGTATTTACGCCAAGTGCCTGTGCCTTTTCATATGCATAGGCATACCGCTCTCTTGTCTTTTCCATGGCCTGTACAATGCTGCCGGACTGTACTTTCTTGGCAATCCCCTCGTATGCCTTGTTCATGATCGGCCCTTCGGGCAGTCCCTGCTTCTTGGCATTCATAACTATTTCCTGTGCCTGGACAGTATTTTCCACCCGGAAGTTGTTCTGCACCATGAGCTTGGTCATATTGATGGCATCATCGCTTTGTACCCCGAGACGGATCATCTCCCGGGTGTTTGCCTTGAGCTGCTCTGAAGTCTGTTTTGGAAGCCCCTGGTCAACTTCGTCTGCATATGCAAATGTTGAACACAGGATCATAATAAAAAGAATGCTCAGTATTTTTTTCATTTTTATCTCCTTGCGCTCCGTTGTTGTGATTATAACGCAGGGCATGCACAAAGGTTACATATCCGGGATAAAAACACAGTTTTCTCCGCCGAAGTCATCCTTCTCCTTGTAGGTGCATTCCGGCACATACGGCCGGCCGTCAATGACATAGAAATAGCTGAACTGTCTTTTCGCATCGACGGTGATCACCCATGTTCCGGAATAGGTTTTCTGTGCAGGATGCAGCTCAAAATTGTCCAGAGACGAGGCGAAATATACAGACGTCGCATCAGGTGCCTTTATAAAAAGGTGCAGAACACTTCCTTCTGTACGGTAGAAGTGATGCGAGCATCCGGCAAGACTGAAGGCCAGCAATGAATAGAGAAACAGTCGTTTCATACCTTGTTGTTCAGGGACAGGATCGAGTTTTCTCCGCCGAAGTCATCGAGTTCACGGGTGAGGATCGTCGGGTCGGCATAGCGCTGCTCTCCCTCTAGGATATAGGTAAAACGGTGCTCTCCTTTAGGGATGTCAAGGGAGATCTCCCAGTATCCGCTTGTTCCCAGTGCGTTCATGGGGACCCTCTGCCAGTCGGTGAAGGTGCCGGTGATCTCTGCCTGGGTAACATCCGGCCGGTAGATCACGAACCGGTATGGAGAAGGCTCTGTCTGCTGCTGTACCAGGAAGGTGAAGGCCAGGATGACCACTGCAACGGCAAGGGCTGCAGTCGCTACATATGCAGGGTGGAAAATCCTGAATCTTTGTCTGGCGGGGAAGGAAGTCACCACGTGGGGGACACGATCCACCGGACCCTGGCGCAGCTTCTTCTCCTGGTTCAGAAAAGAGATAGTCTCGTCTTTGAACGTAACCTCGCCATGCACCTTTTCGACAAACTCGATCTTGTCGTCGAGGTCGAGTTCATCATCTATGAACATGCTGATGATATACTCACTCATGATTCTTCTCCTGAAAATATCTTTTTCAGTTTGACTCTGGCCCTGTGGACCTTCACCTTTATGTTCGCCATGCTCATGCCGGTGACTGCTGCAATCTCGTGGTAGGGCAGCTCAGAGCTTATGGCCAGAGAGAGGATGTCCCGCTCCTCTTCATCAAGGGCCTCAAAGCCTCTCATGACCTTCCTGTAGTCTTCGCGTATCATGATCGTATGCTCCAGATCACCTTTGTGATCTTTGTGTTCCCCGTCAAGTTCCACATGGTGACGATGCTTCCTCGTGTGGTCGATGAGCGCGTTGCGGGCAATAGTGTATAAGAGGGAAACGCTGTTTTCATTGCCTTTATAGTGTTCCATATATCTGGTGAAACTCTCCTGCAGTATATCGCCGGCAAGGTCATAATCTCCTGTCATCCGGATCAGGTATGCAAAGAGCCTGTCCTTGTTCTCTTCAAATAATACGCTTACATCGTGCACTGTTTCAGTATAACGCATAATTCCCTCAAAGGTTACAAACTAAATCTTCTTTAGACTCTGAAGATCACTCTTTGATCCGTCTTCGCGTCCGCTTCCCGCTTCGCCTTCAGCTACGCCGGACAAGTCGCCGGACGAGAAGCATGGGTTCAATTACCCGCAACTTACTGCGCATCAGGGGGTCAGGGCTTGCTCCGGAGATCATGCCATTGATTGCAGGAGATGTCTCCGAAGATCTCTGCCGGCGGGCAGGGATTGCACCCGAGACAGGAGTGCATCTGTTCCGCTGATACCTTGAGCGGCCCTGTTATTTCAGAGACATCCTCACCGGCAACGATCTCGATCTGCACGAGCACCCCCTGCAAACATTCGCAGTCTTTGCACTCGTCTCTACACATGGCCGACCCGAGATTTTCTACAAGATCTTTTGCCTTGTCGATGGATAATCTTTCAGCCATAGATGCCTCTTAATTGTTTACCCGGTGTGCAGCAATGCCCGCTGGCGAGTTCCTTCCCTCAGAGTTGCAGAAAATACTCCTGGTATCATCCATACCCCTGTCCCCTCAACGAGGGGGCTTGTCAATTGGTCAGGTCCCTCCGAAGAGCGGAAGCCCGGAGGGCAGTGAGGTGCTTCCTGCAAACCCGATCCTGACCGTTTCTCCCTCGACAATGACCGGGACCTGCATTGTACCCCCGGTATAGGAGAGCATCTCCTGCAATCTTTCCGGGTCTTCATCCACGTTCACATAGACAGCCCTGTCACCATAGACCGACCTGGCCTGCTGCACGTAGGGTCAGGTGTCGGTACCGTAAATGATGATCTTGTCCGTCATAATCACCTCTTTTCTTGTTCGAGCACCTTTTTTATATCGTCTGTTGAAAGCACCTTGCCTGGTGAGAAAACCTCACCGTCCACCACGAGCGCCGGGGTGATCATGACCCCAAAATTCATGATCTCGTTTATGTCAGAGACCTTTTCGAGCTCATATTCAACACCGAGGTCTTTGGCGGCCTGGTGGGCATTTTCTGCAAGCTTGGTGCATTTTGCGCATCCTGTTCCCAGTATCTGAATCTTTTTCATGAAGTTCTCCTTTCTTACAGTAGTGAGCCGTAGATCATACCCGATATGGTTGCCATGATTACGACTAAGATTACGTAGGTAGCGGTCTTTTTTGTCCCGATGATGCTGCGGATCACGAGCATGTTCGGCAGTGAGACCGCCGGGCCGGCAAGAAGCAGCGCCAGTGCCGGGCCCTTTCCCATGCCCGAGCCGATAAGCCCCTGGAGGATAGGGACTTCGGTAAGTGTTGCAAAATACATCAATGCCCCGGCTATGGAGGCAAAGAAGTTGGCGGAAAGCGAATTTCCCCCAACGGCAGAGCTTACCCATGCTGAGGGTATAAGACCCTCGTAGCCTGGCCTGCCAAGCAGCATGCCTGCCACGATCACGCCTGCAAACAGGATCGGCATGATCTGCTTGGCAAAGAACCAGGAATTGTCAAACCAGTCGTGCATCTCTCCTTCCTGGGTGGAGGTGATGACAGAGAGTCCGAGAACACCTATTGCAAATGCCACCATCGGCTCGTGGGGGAAAGCAATGGCAAAGACGGCCACCACTCCTGCCATGATCGCGAGTTTCCAGATTCGTACCTGAAACCACATGATGAGCATGAGACCAAGCCCGCAGGCAAAGATGCCGGTCAATATCCATTTGGATGAGTAGATGGCGTGCCATACGCCCATGGTCTCAGCAGGCCTGCCCCAGTTGGCAAAGACCAGGATGGCGATCATGGATGCAAAGTACGCTGCAGTCTGCCACAACGGTCTGCCGTCGTCACCTGCGGGCATGGCTGCAGCCTTTACCTTGGCTGCTTCTTCCTTCCGGAAGATGAGGTGCATCGCAAGCCCTATCACAACGGAAAAGATAATGGCGCCTGCTGCGCGGGCAATCCCGAGTTCAAGGCCCAGGACTCGGGCCGTGAGGATGATGGCAAGGACGTTGATTGCCGGACCTGAATAGAGGAATGCCACTGCAGGGCCAAGCCCTGCTCCCATGCGGTAGATCCCGGCGAATAGAGGCAGGATGGTGCAGGAACAGACCGCCAGGATGGTTCCCGATACCGATGCAACACCGTAGGCTATGACCTTTTTCGCTTCTGCGCCCAGGTATTTCATGACGGAGTTTTGTGACAGGAATACCCCGATAGCCCCTGCTATGAAGAAGGCTGGGAGCAGGCACAGGATCACGTGCTCCCGGGCATAGGACTTTGCCAGCAGCAGTCCTTCGAGGACTGCATTATCAAAACGCGGCAGGCCCACCGGAAGATAAAACAGGAGGAGAAAAACTCCGGTAAGACCAGCCAGCCATTTCCATTCTTGTTTCCAGTTCATGGTTGATCCTTTTCTAAAGGTTTATTTGGCAAAATAGCCAAGTCTGTATGAAAAAAATTATTCCCTGCTTCCCGCCAGCTCCACCTGTTCGGAGATATTCGTATACAGGATATCTTCGACACAGGTGAAGAAATTGACGGCACAGGGCATCTTCAGGGTGTAGAACACCTGGGTTCCACGTTTCTCATCACTTACCACATTGACGTTCTTGAGCACCGAGAGGTGTTTGGATACGGTGGAGATGTCCGCACCGATCATTTCGGTGAGTTCCTGCACGCAGCGCGGACCCTTGGCCAGCTCGTCAACGATAAAGAGCCGGGTGGGGTGCGCCAGGGCCTTTAAGATTTTTGCCCGAGCATCGAAACGGGCGAATGTTTTTTTGTCCATAATCAGTCCTCTTAATTGGCTATATGGCCAAATAAGCAACCAATGTCAAGCCAAATTTTTATTTGTAAGACAACGACTGAAGACGGTGAAAGCGCTTTCTTACAGTATTTTTTGATAAATGTTATGGATGTTCCTCTCGATGAAAAAATTTTGTCATTCCAACGTACCGGAATGAATGAGTATTATTTTTGATAAGATTTTATCTCCGGTCAACCTGAAAGAATTGGGTTGACAGGAAAGTGATTTATCGTAATTATCTCAAATCGTAAAGATACGATAAAAGTAGAACTCAGAGACATGAAGACATTTAAGGATTCTGTGAAAAAACTGGTGCGGGACAAGTATGCTTCCATTGCCGTTTCAGAAAACCCCAGCGGCTCGGGGTGCTGCTGCGGCACAGGTACCTCTTTTGTGAATATACTGGATCAGGGAGAGAAGTGCGGCTATACAAGGGATCAGCTCATGGATGAACTGGCCAGGGCCAACCTCGGGCTGGGCTGCGGCAATCCCTTGAGCATGGCGAATCTCAGGGAAGGTGAAACTGTTCTGGATCTGGGCAGCGGTGCCGGGTTCGACGCATTCCTTGCCGTGCAGGCCGTAGGAAGACAGGGCCGGGTGATCGGTGTCGATATGACACCCGAGATGATACAGAAGGCCAGGCAACATGCAGCGACCCTGGGATTCGACAATGTTGAATTTACCCACGGCGAGATAGAAGATCTGCCCGTCCCGGACAGTACCGTGGATGTGGTGATCTCAAACTGTGTGATCAACTTAAGCCCTGATAAACCTGCCGTGTACCGCGAGATCTACCGGGTATTAAAACCCGGCGGACGCATCAGCATCTCCGATGTGATGCTTTCCGGAGTACTGCCGGAAGAGATAAAGGAAGATATCGGAGCTTATACGGCCTGAATAGCAGGGGCCATCTCACCCGGGGAGGTGAGGCAGATCCTTCATGACGAGGGATTCACGGATATCTTCATCGACAAGAAGGACAACAGCGAAGACATTATCAGGAGCTGGAACGCAGGGCAGTCAAGCGAGGAACTGGTATTCTCCGGCTACATCCATGCCGGGAAACCGCAATAGGTGGGGCAATGGCCAGAAAAGAGTTTAAATGCGGGCACAAATCAGCAGACCTTGATACTCTGGATAAGATGTCGCATGATGAATGCAAGCGCGTTCTCGCACACCTTTCCAAGGGGATCGCTCATCCCGCCCGCTTACAGATCGTCAATATCCTTGCCAACAAACCTGCCCAGAACAGGTGTATCTGCGGGGACATTGTCAATGCTCTGCCCCTTGCACAATCGAGTGTCTCGCAGCACCTCAAGGTGCTCAAGGAAACAGGCTGGATTCATGGAGAGATACATGGTCCCAGTGTATGCTACTGCCTGGTGGAAGGGATTGTCGACTATTTCCGGTCTCTGTTGAACAGGGTTATAGAGACGGTCTAGACAAAGAATACATAGTAGTGACTGCACAAGCGGTTGCAGAAACATATGAGGAAACACATCGACCAGTTCGATGTGAAAATCAAAAAAGGAGAAAGGTAAATGTTCGAAGTATCTGATAAGGCAACAGAGAAGGTCAGGGAATTCTTCAAGTCCCGTGACAAGATCCAGCCGCTGCGAATTATTGTCGCCGGCGTTGGTTGAAAGGGGCCCACACTGGGCATGGCTCTGGATGAGCCAAATGAGAACGACGAGGTTTTCACCGAGGCTGAATTCACCTTCATAATTGAAAAGAGTCTGCTTGAGCAGGCCAAGCCTGTGAACATCGATTACATCTCGAATGCCATGGGCGAAGGGTTCGTCATCAGTACAGGCATGGCAAGTGATGCCGATTGCGGCAGCTGCAGCAGCTGCGGGTAGAGAACAAAAGGTATTAACCCAGATACATATCCGGCAGAGCAGTTCAGTGGAACATTGGGAACATGTCAATGTTTGTTTTCCACTATCTCAGAACTGCTCTGTTGTTTTTCATAGCCCACCGCCACGTGCATTCTTTTAACAGAGAAAAAGTTTAGTTGGTCTGAAAAAGATCAATAAGATTTTATTGTGCGATGCAGTGAAATAAGATCTTCCGAAGAAACTTGAATTCGAAGCCAAGAACAGGCATAAGAGTAGCTGCATGACTGTTGTTATATTGTGCCGGGCCGGCGCAGATAACTGATCAAAAAAGCTTGGGAGACTCTTATGAAATTATCACATCTTTTCACACCCATCACCATCAACAACATGACCCTGAAGAATCGCTCCGTGATGCCGCCCATGGGCACCGGTTATGGAAATAAGGACAATACGCCCGGGGAGAGGCTCATCGAATATCTTGCCCGGCGGGCTCGAGGCGGTACCGGCCTGATCATCACCGAGATATGCGCAGTCGACCCCCGCGGAAAGGGGTTTCCCAAACAGCTCGGCGCCTGGGATGACGGGTTTATCCCGCACCTGGCAAAGATCCCGCAGGCCGTTCACCGCGAGGGGGCGATGTCTGCCATCCAGCTCCATCATGCAGGAAGGGAGACCTTTGAGGCTGCCGCAGGGGCAATCCCTGAAGCGCCGTCTCCCATCCCGAGTGTTATCCTGAATCAGCCGTGCGAGGAGATGAGCCTGGCACGTGTTGAAGGGATAATCGATGCCTTCGGCAAGGCCGCACTCCGGGCAAAGAAGGCAGGGTTTGATGCCGTGGAGATCCACGGTGCGCACGGATATCTGCTGAACCAGTTTCTCTCGCCGTTTTCCAATAAGAGGACGGATAAATACGGCGGTTCGGATGAGAACAGGGCGCGGTTCGTGCTGGAGGTTGTCGAAGCGGTCCGATCCAATGTGGGGCCGGACTTTCCGGTCCTCATCCGGGTCTCGACAGACGAGCTGGTTCGCGGGGGCTACGACCTGGAGTTCATGAAGTGGCTCGCCCCCAGGCTCGTATCCGCCGGGGTGGATGCCATCCATGCCTCGGTGGGCGTTTATTCAACACCCGGCCAGCTGAGTATCGCGTCCATGGACACCGATGAGGGGTTCAACCTCTTTCGGGCCCGTGCCGTCAAAGAGGCTGCAGGTGTGCCTGTGATAGGGGTTGGCAGAATCAGCCTGGAGATGGCAGAGAAAGCACTTGCCGCAGGTGATGCCGACCTCATCGCATTCGGCAGGCAGCACCTGACCGATCCTGATTTCATAGGCAAGGCAAGAGACGGAAGATTTGAAGATATCCGCCTCTGCGTTGCCTGCAACCAGGGCTGTATAGATCGCCTGAGCTTTGAGATGAAATCCGCCACATGCACCTTCAACCCTGAGTGCGGCAGAGAGTACAAGGGACTGCCTAAGGCGGAGACAAGGAAGAAGGTCTGGGTCATAGGCGCCGGCCCTGCAGGTCTATCAGCTGCACTCTATGCCGCCCAGCGCGGCCATGAGGTGGAGGTCTATGAAAAAGAAGCCGCAGCCGGCGGGCAGATCCAATCGGCAAGCAAACCTCCCCACAAAAAAACCTTTATGGACTGGGTTGACTGGTCCCTGCGGCAGCTGAAAAGGCATGATGTGAAGGTCAACCTTAATCAGGAAGTAACAGCAGAGAGAGTGAGCAGCGGCAGGCCAGATGCCGTGATTCTTGCCTCCGGTGCATACCCGGTTGCGGCATCCATCCCGGGTATAGACGGCGAGAATGTATTTGACGCCAGGGATGTTCTTGAAGGGAAGGTAAAGCTTGCAAGTCCGGCGGTTATTCTCGGAGCAGGCTATGTAGGCATGGAGACCGCGGACTTTCTTGTCTCCCGCGGTATCGATGTTGCCATCATCGAGATGCTGGCATACCCGCCGGTGACAAAACTTACGGCCCACGGGTACTGGCTGCACAAGAGGATCAGAAATGCAGGGGGGCGCTTGATGTTCGGGGCAGAAGTGAGAGGCATCGAGAACACAACCGTACGATACACGCAGAAGGATGAAGAGAGAACCGAGCCGGCTGCCATGGTCATCACCGCCATGGGTGCGAAGTCTGATAATGCCCTGGAAGGGGTGCTCAGTGAACTCGGTATTGAATACCGCATGATCGGCGATGCCGTCTCACCCCGGCGGCTGCTTGAGGCGATTCACGAAGGCTACAAGGCTGCGTGTGAGATTTAGAGAGGCTCCAGGATCTTTATATGAAAACTCAAATACAGGATTTATTTTATCAATAACGGAGAACAGGAGACATAAATGTCCGGGAATCTGACCGAAGGGGGCCGTGAGGGCCGCAGAATCACCTGGATCGGTGCCGGTGCCAATGCCGTGCTCATTGTCTTTAAGTTCATTGCCGGCATTATGGGGAACAGCCAGGCCCTCGTTGCCGATGCAGTGCATTCGGTTTCGGATTTCTTTACCGATGCAGTGGTTCTTTTAGGGCTCAGGTTCGGGAGAAAACCGCCGGATGAAGATCACCATTTCGGTCATGCCCGGATCGAAACCATGGCCTCTGCAATTGTAGGCATCTCGCTCATTGCCGTTGCCTTTTATCTGGGATATCGATCCGCCATGAATATCTATCTGCATGTGGTTACGCAGCCCACCTATCTGGCCTTAGCTGGTGCCGCTGTGTCCATTGCCGTCAAAGAGGCGCTCTATCAGTACACCGTGATCGTTGGCAGAAGGATCAGGAGCCAGGCGGTCATTGCCAATGCATGGCACCACAGGTCAGATGCCCTCTCATCAGTTGCGGTGCTCATCGGGGTAGGAGGCGCGGTGATCAATCCGGCCTGGCATGTACTGGATGCCTATGCGGCACTGCTCGTCTCTTTCTTTATCGCCAAGGTGGGCCTCGACGTGCTCTGGATAGCTCTTAGGGAAATGGTGGATACAGCTCCCCGCAAGGAGGTGCTTGAAAAGATCGAAGAGTGTATCAAGACCGTATCAGGCATCCAGGAGTTGCACGACCTCAAGGTCCGCAGTATCGGCGGGACATACCATATTCAGGTGCATATCGTGGTTGATAAAAATATGAGCGTGGAGCAGAGCCACCGGATCCTGAATGAAGCGAGACAATGCCTGTACCGCGAGATCGAGAATATCTCAGAGATTATCGTGCATGTGGACCCCTCTCCATGAAAAGCTCAATCATGAGCCATTGACGACGTGCTGTTTCTAAAGGCTTTTACCAGTACTCCAGTACTCCATCACTCCATAATATTCTCGAGCATCCAGACCTCACAAGCGCGTCACTGATCCTGCTTCCCGGACGCCTCTGCATAGAAATCCCATGCCATTTGAACAAAACTCAAGGGGGTAGGAGGTTTTTCTCCCTCCAGGAAGAGGCCCAGTTCTTTGAGTTTCTCAATGGGACGCCCCGCATCATCCTTTCCGCAGCCGTTTTGCCTGTGCTGGAAAACAGCCTTGATAACAAGGGCATCCGTGACAACCCGCCTGATCTGTTCATCGCTCTGCAACGCTTTTATTTCATGAAGTATCAGTTCGTGGTTCTTCTTAAGAAAGCTCTGTGCTGTCTCATCCAGAGGGGGGAGGCAGAACAGTTCATTGGTTACTGCCAGGGCGAGCCTCGGCGCGGATTCACGGTTGTAGCTTGATGTATACCGCTTCAGAAGAAGAGCGTAGATGCCTGCAAAGACGTGTTTCTCCGCAAGCTGGATATCCTGCTGGGTGGGTATTCGTGATGATATAGCCATTGTCCTGCCTTTATGTTTTTGTTGTGGGTATTCTACCTTAAAGGGTATGGTATGGGAAAGGCCCGATTTTTTATCACTCTGCCAGGTTCTCGCATGACGCAGGTAAGCGGCGACATGATGTTATGGGGATGTCTTCTCTTGTTCGATCTCCGATTCCACCTTTCCCCCTCCAGGATTGAACCAGCCCTGTTCCTTCAGATAAAAGGTCAGCCTGATGGTTTTTTCGTATCTCCTTTCATGATCGAGAGCGTCTGACGGGAAATTGTCTTCCATGATTATGGTCTTTTTCATGGGCTTATAACCCTGCTTTATGACCATTATCTCGATAGGTGTCTTTTCCAGGAATTGTGTGTCTCTTGTCTCGAACTGCGCATTGCCGTTCAACGATGCAGGAAGCTTTCTCTTTTCCCCGGCAATATATGATATCGTCTCGTAAACCAGGGAATGCGGAGTGACGCCTCTATAGTCACCATTTACAAAGACCTCTGCCTGATCAGGCAGGGAAGATACGGAGATATTCATCTTCAGATAGCAGTGTCCCCGGAATGTGTACCACGGTATCCAGGGGTATTGGTCGGGGGCGCTGCATCCGACAATCATGAGGGGCAGTGCACAGAATATGGAAAAAATCACCAATCTTTTCATATCATTGACTCACTTCACAGTCTCTCATAACGATGTGCAACGTGTTGAAATAGTGCAGGATATTCTTTGATGTGGAGATCTTATACATAATTATAGGTCCTGAAAGGAGAGAATGCAATATATGTGAGGTCTGCGGGGTGCGGGAGAAGCCGGCTGAGGCCGTTACGGCAATACCCGTCCTTTACAAAATAACAGCCCTTAAATGACCTGAATTGCTGCTCTTGATCTGATTCGACAGCTTGACTCGGATGCCATCTGACTTATTATTTCTCCTGCCTGGTGGATAAAAAAACCGGGTGGTTCAGATCAAAGTATGGAAGATAACCGTGTGCGTATTTCATATTCCGCATGACTTTGTGATAGCTTCATGTATAAACAGGGAGCAGCACAGGAGGTCTGTATGAGAGGGTTTGTTGTCTTTGTGGCGATCGCCGTTTTTCTGGCAGGGTTGTTCCTTGTCTCACCTGCATGTGCCGACAGCGGAGATCTGCGAGGGTCCCCCTCCCACCAGAGCCTGGCATCAGGGCATTGGGGACGATCCGGACACACGGGGTCTTTCGGCATCATGGACGGGGTAAGCGGGTATCTGATGCATATCCAGGAGAGAAACTGGCCCTGGCGTATGACAGACTATGGCCATGGCCCCGGTATGATGGGCTACTGGTTCGGAGGATTTCTTATGTGGATTATCGTTATCGTGATCATTGCAGTGGTGGTCTACCTGATTATCAGGGCGAAAGAACCACGGGGCGAGGATGCCCTCATGAGCGAGACCCCGCTTCAGATACTGAAAAAGCGTTATGCAAGAGGTGAGCTATCCAAGGAGGAATTTGACGAGATCAGGAAGGATATCGAGAAGTGAATGCGGTACATGAAGATAAAAATAGAATTCAGAAGCCAGAATAAAAAACGAAGAAAGGCACTGAACATCCGGCTTCTTTTTTAACTACGCCGGACAAGCTGGGCGTTAGACACTGGGAAAAGATAGAAGAAACTAGGTACAAGGTGTAAGATTCAAGGTGGCCGAACGCCTTCCGGGCGCGAACAT
>ERZ795048.2822-NODE-2822-length-13538-cov-6.680783_pt1 | contig 13538 bp, 10 predicted proteins | sample MGYA00375132_ERZ795048 | MGnify/ENA primary metagenome ERZ795048 (study PRJEB30177, sample SAMN05720225) | activated sludge metagenome | isolation source: Anaerobic digester | place: Hong Kong | collected 2014-12-17 ...
TTCCACGCGTTGTGGGCGCCGGACGCGGTTCTGATGAGCACGGACGACAACGTGGGGCTGGAGCGGGCGACGCAGCGGATGCTGGAGGCGTCGGCGCTGCATCCGTGGAACGGGGAGGCGCTGTGGGGGCTGCCGATGATGAGCATGGTGCGGCCGGGATACCTGCTGCTGAAGGCGGTGTCCGCGGAAACCTTCATGAATCTGTTTCACGGGCTGTGCCTGACGCTCTCCGCGTGGCTGCTGGCCCTGTATCTTCAGGGCAAGGGGCTGCGGCCGGCGGCGTGCGTGCTGGGCGGACTGGCGGCGTTCTGGGTCGGCACGAACCTGACGCTGGTCTATGCGGGGCACGTGGGCAAGTACGGGCTGATGGTGTTTCTGGCGCTGGCGGTGTACGCGCTGGGGCAGTGGGGGCGGTCCGGCCGCCGGGCGTGGGCGGTGGTGGCGGGCTCGGCCGCCGGGGCGATGTTCCTGGAGCAGCCGGACGTGGCGCTGTTCTGCGCGCTGCTGCTGGCGCCGCTGGGGCTGTTCGAGGCCTCGCGCGCGGCGGGCGGCTGGAAGGCGGGCGCGATCGTCCGCCAGTCGTGGGCGGCGGCGCTGGCCGCGGCGCTGATTGCGGGGGGGGCGTCGCTGGCGGCCCGCGGATCGGGAGTGACCGAGGTGCCCAACGAGGAATCGCCGGCGGCGAAGTGGGCGTATCTGACGCAATGGAGCCAGCCGCCGGGCGAGAGCCTGGACTTCATTGCGCCGGGCTGGACGGGCTGGCGCAGCGGGGAAGAGAAGGGGCCGTACTGGGGCCGGATGGGCCGCAGCGAGGGATGGGAGCAGACCCGCCAGGGCTTCATGAATTTCAAGCTGGAGAATGTCTATGTCGGGGCGATTCCGCTGCTCTTCGCCCTGATCGGGCTGGGCGAGACCGTTCGCCGCCGGCGGGAAGATCCCAACGCGTCCGCCGTATTCGTCTGGGGCGGGCTGTGCCTTGTGGCGCTGCTGCTGGCGTTCGGCAAGTTTTTCCCGCTGTACCGGCTGATCAGCCTGCTGCCGGGTTTTTCCAGCATCCGCAATCCCAACAAGTTCATCCACTTTTTCCAGCTGGCGTGGGGGGTGCTGGCGGCGTTCGGGCTCGACGCGGCGCTGCGGATGGAATCGCGCATTGCCCGGCGCTGGATCGGGGGCGCGGCCGCCGCCGGCGGTCTTTTCCTGCTGTCGGGGCTGGCGCTGTGGGCGGATCTGGCCGGCGGCGCGGAGCGCCTGGCGGCCGCGGGATGGGGGCCGATGGGCCGCGCCATCCAGTGGAACAAGGCGTTCAGCGTCACCTATGCCGGCGGGGCTTTTTGGCTGGGGGCGGGCATCCTCTGGCTGCTGGCGCGCGCGGGCGTTTTCCACGGTGTGGAAAAAACTTTTCCACAGCGTGGAAAAAAAGATCCGGATTTTCCACAGCGTGGAAAAACCTTTTCCACGGTGTGGAAAACGGCGGCCTGGCTGCCGGCGCTGATCGTGGTATTTGATGCGGCGGTGATCCTGGGTCCGCGCTACATCCAGACGATGCCGGCCGGCTACGTGGCGGAGAACGAGCTGGTGCGCTACTTGAAGGCCGAGATCGGGCCCCGCCGCACGGCGATGGCGACGCAGGACGGATTTTACAACCTGTGGCTGACGTACCTGTTCCCGTACCACGGGATTCCGTCGGTGAACGTCACGCAGCTGCCGCGGCCGCCGGCGGACTACCAGGCGTTCTGGAACGCGGTGAAGGACCCGGTGCGGACGTGGCGGCTGGCGGCGGTGTCGCACGTGCTGGCGCACGGGCCGGTGGCGCAGCAGCTCCTGGCGAATCCGGCCTGGGCGGCGCAACTGGAGGCGGACTGGGCGTATCAGCCGTTTCAGGACGGCCGCGGGGGAGTCGGCACGCGCCGCGTGGCGGCGACGCCCGCCGCGCCGGAGGTGGTCTTGAAGATGAAAGACCTGCCGCCGCGCGTGGCGGCCGTGGCATCGTGGAGCGAAGTGCCCGACGAGGAGGCGCTGCGGACGCTGGCGGATCCCGCGTTCACGCCGTTTTCCGCGGTATTGCTGCCGCCGGGCAGCGGGGTGCCGCCGCCGCCCGCGCGCTCCGGGGACGTGCGGCCCGCCCGGGTGGACGTGGCACGGGTGCTGCCGGGGCGGTATGAATTCACGGTGGAAAACGCCGCGCCGGTTGTGGTGCGCGTGGCGGAGAAGCACGATCCGAACTGGACGGCGACCGTGAACGGGAAAGCGGCGCCGGTCTTGCGGACGGACTACCTGTTCCAGGGGGTGTATCTGCCGGAGGCCGGGCGGCACGACGTGGTGCTGCGCCATGCGCCGTCGAACGGGCCGGTGGCGATGCAGGGCGCGGGGCTGCTGGCCGGGCTGGCGGCGGCGGCTTGCCTGGCGGCGGGGAGCTTCCGGCGCCGGAAGGAGAACGCGGCGTGAGCGATTCGCCCGGGCTGTCCGTGGATGTCGTGATCCCGTTCCGGGGCTGGGATGCCTGGACGGCGGATTGCGTCCGGGCCGCGCTGGAGATGGATCCCCCGTGCCGGCATGTGTCGCTGGTGCCCGACGCCGCGCTGGGACCGGAGACCTGGGCGTCGATCCGCCGGATGCCGGGGGCGGAGCGGGTGCGCGAATGGCCCAGCGGGCCCGTGAATCCAGGCCGCAAGCGCAATCTGGCCATGGACCGCAGCGAAGACGACGTGTTTGGATTCGTGGATTCGGATGCGCGGGTCTGGCCGGACTGGCTGGCCCGGGCCCTGCCGCATTTCGAGGATCCCGCCGCGGCGATTGTCGGCGGACCGAACCTGACTCCGCCGGAGGACGACGCCCGGCAGCAGGCCTGCGGGGACGTGATGGCCAGTCCGATGGGGATGGGGGCGGCGTACATCCGCCATGTGGCGGTTTCGCGGCGGGAGGTGGACGAACTGCCCACCTGCAACCTGCTGGTGCGGAACCGTCCGGGATTTCGCTTCCGGCCGGAACTGGACACGTCCGAGGACATGACCTTCTGCGCGCTGGCGCGGGAGCGGGGCGGCCGGATCGTGTACGATCCGCAGGTGGGGGTGTGGCATCACCGCCGGCGGCTGGGCCGGGCCTTCTGGCGGCAGTTCCATGATTACGGCGTGTATCAGGGCCGGCGCGCGTCCTGGCGCTGGCTGTGGCGGGCCGCGCCTTTCGCCCTGCTGCTGTATGGGCTGGTCTGGCCGGTGGCGTGGGCCCTGGCGCCCCGGTGGTGGCCGGTCTGGTGCGCCCCCCCGGCCCTGTATGCCGCCGCCGTCGCGGCGGAAAGCCTGCGGCAATCGCGCGCACGCCGCGGATGGCTCTGGACGCTTCTGGCGTTTCCCGTCGCTCACGCTGCCTATGGAACCGGTTACGCCCGGGGCCTCCTGAACGGCGGGTCGGATCCCCGGTAACCGGAGCCGGTCAGACAGGATGACGAACCAAAACCAGTTTTTTATCGACGCACACATGGAAATATGGGACTTTTACAGAGCTTGCAGGCCTTTTGGCGCGGCTCCAGTGGAAATGACAGCGTTTGAACCCGAAACGAGCAGGTAGCGACATGGCGAAAGAAGAAGTGGCGGAACAAGGCGGGCAGCTCGGACAGCAACGGGCCAACACCGATGTCAATGTCTGGATCCAACTGAGCATTGCGGCGGTTCTCACCTTTCTCATTTCCATTGGACTGCATTACGCCGGCAAGGCGGGGATCGGGGGATTGCTCGGCTATCTGAACGGGCTGATCAACCAGCGCGGTCCTGTCCAATGGCTGGAACTGCTGTGCTTCTTCGTGGTGGTGCTGTTCATGATCCTGAAGTCCCGGATCATCCGCTACCAGATCCAGCACATCTATGACGACACGGCCCAGCTGTCCTCGATGAACATGGACAACGAGGACGACCTGCAGCTGCTGCGCAAGCGCATTCACGACGAAGGGCTGGACGAGAAGAGCATCCTGCTGGGGCGGCTGGACCGCGGTCTGGCCCTCTGGCTGGCGACCAAGGACGTCGGCCGCGTCGGCAGCTGGATGGGCTCGGAGGCCTCCCGCGACAACGCGATGTCCGACCTGACCTACACCCTGGCGCGCACGATGATGTGGGCCATTCCGATTCTCGGCTTCATCGGAACGGTGCAGGGGCTGAGCTCGGCCGTCGGCGGGTTCGGCGACTTCCTGTCGGGCGCCGCCGACCTGGCGGCGATCAAGGGCGCCATCGCCGACGTCACCATTGGTCTCGGCGTGGCCTTCGATACCACGTTCCTGGCCCTGATGCTGGTGACGATCATCCAGTTCCCCCTCAGCTCGGTCATGCGCCGCGAAGCGACGCTGCTGGGCGAGATCGAGGTGTATATTGACGAACATTTCGTCTCGCGCCTGCCGTCGGCCGAACAGCAGGCCGTCGTGATCGAAAACCTCGAAGACTCCATCGAGGCCGCCTTCCGCCGCTACATTCCCGATCCGGACCGCTACGAAGAGGTCTTCACCGAATCCATTGAAAAGGCCGGCACGGTGGTGGAGAAGCAGTTTGAATCCTTCACGCAGAAGTATGTGGATGCCCGCAAGCAGGCGACAGACGACGAAGTCCAGGCGCTGGCCGGCGCGCTGGAAAGCGCGCACCTGAAAGCAGCGGAACTGGCCAACCAGTATGCCCGCAGCGCCGACGGCATCCAGACGGCCCTGGGCGACAGCCTGGCCAAGGCGGCCCAGGCGGCCGGCGATGTGGCCAAACAGGTGGACACGATTGCGGACCTCGGCGCGAAGATCCAGGAGCTGCTCCAGGTCGAGCAGGCGCTCGAGCGCGCCGTTGCCGGCATCGCCGGGGCCGACGAATTCCAGAAGACCTTCGCCCAGTTGCGCGAGCATCTGGCGACCACCGACGAGTTCTGCCGCCGTCTGAGCAAGCCGCGGGTGATTACCTTGCACGAAGAAGTCGTCACTTGAACCGGAGGCGAGGGGAGAGGCCGGCCATGCGGAGCTGTTTCCGAGCACGGATCTTCCTGATGGCGGGGTGCGTCGCACTGGCCGTCCCGTCCGCCGTCCGCGCCCAGCAAGCCTCCTTGACCGTTCGCCCGCTGGCCGAAGGCCTCCAGCGGCCGCATGGCGTGGCCATTCATCCCCAGACCGGGGACATCTACGTTTCCGAACGGGGATCCGGCCGCATCGTGGTGTTGCGCAACGGCCGGCCCGAACCGGCCCTGGCGCCGGGCTGGACGGTGTCCGAAGACCTGCCGCGCTGGGCCATTTCCGACAGCATGCCGCTCAGCGCCTGGATGTCGCCGGCGCTGAATCAGCCGGGGCCGATCGCCTTCTCGACCAACGGCACCCTGTTCGTGGCCGAGCAGACGCCCCAGGGGCGCATCCTCGAATTCAGGCCCGACGCCCAGGGGCTTTATACCCAGGCCATTGCCGTGCCGGTGCCCTGGCTGGACCAGGAGTTCCAGTGGCGCGACCTGCAGGTGGACGCCCTGAACCGCCTGTTCATCGCCGGCGCCGACGAGATCGGCTCCGACTTCATGAAATTCGGTTCGGCGCTTGTGCGCGAAACCAACGGCGACTGGTGGGTGATCGATTTCGGCCCCTTTGCGAATTTCGGTCCCTTTGCCCTGTCCGCGCGGGAAGACGTCATGGTGCTGGGCGACCGCAACCGGGGCAAGCTGTCCTGGTGGGAAGTGCATCGCCACATCATGCTGGGCGGGGTGCCGGACAGCACCGGGCGCGCCGAACTGCAGGCGCTGGCGCTCTATCCCGACGGGGCGTTTATCATCGGCCAGCTGGATGCCCCCGGGCAGGCGGTGCTCAAGCGGCTGGATCCGTTCAACTACCAGCAAACCACCCTGGCCACGGGCTTCCGGTCCATCGGCGACATCGCCATAGACCGTCCCAACGTCCGCTACTACGTCACCGACCCGGAGGCCGGGAAGGTGCTGGAGTGCACACTTCCGCCGTCCGTGCGCTTCAACGAGGCGGCCATGCGCCAGATCGTCCGCGCGGTGGACGGCATGATGGGCATGACCGAAGAAGCCCCCGCCTTCCTGGGCAATTTCTTCGAACAGCTGCAAAGCGCGGCCCAGGATCTGCTGCCGGAGGATTCCACCCACACGATCCAGTTCAACCTGAGCGACATCGCCGGCAAAATGCCGATCGTGGCCGGCCGCATCCGGGCCGCCGTGGAAGTGGCGGGCGCCGAGGAGGATCCGATCGAGCAGGTCGAATTCTTCCTGCTCTTTCCCAGCAAGGTGGTCATGACCGACGTGGCGGTCAGTCCGAGCATGAGTTTCTTTTCGGCGCGCCGCAAGAGCGGGAAGGTCGAGCAGACCAAACCCCTGTTCCAGGGGGATGTCGGTGTGTACCGCCTCTCGGGCACCAACGTGTCCCGTGTCGCCTCCGCTCCCGGCGGCCTCCATATTCCCATCGTGGTCTGCGGCCTGGACGAAGCCGACGGCGGCATTTACGTGAACCTGTCGTTCCTCGGCGCGGGCATCTACGGCGACTATTACCTGACCCTGTTCCAGGGGCCCCGCGAGCAGACCGCCAAGCTGGTCGTCAAGTCGCCCACGTCGGAAAGCGGCAACATTACCTATGAAGCCTCGTTCATGGATGAAGCCACCATCGAGGGCATGGACGGCTCCGTGACGCGCGAGCAGGTCAGCAACCTGCTGGTGGCGGGCTTCGGGGCCGGCGGCGGGGTGAACCGCTCGGTCGGCTGGCTGCGCCTGGGCCAGTTCCCGGCGGCCATGACCGTGTCCTTCGGGGACGTGGGGGACACCCCCCTGACCGGCGCGGCCAGCGGCATGCGCGACATCGTCGAGCAGAAGCGCGTGGAAATGAGCCTTGAAGCCGCCAGCGAGATTCAGGGACAGGTGCCGGAGATCGTTCCCGGCGCCGGGGGAGAAACCGAAGCGCCGGCGCCGGACGCCGCGCCGGCCGGGGAGACCGTGCCGTGAAAAACGTCGAGTGCGACACTTCCGGATTCCAGAACATCGTGCTGATGCTGATCGGTGTGCTGATGATTCTGCTGATCAGCAACGTGCTGACCATCATCAGCAACCCGGAAAACATCAAGATCGGTTCGGTGGTGACCGGGGCGGTGTATGACGAGGACGAAGAGGAAACGGCCTTCATGCCGCCCAAGTTTCAGAACCTGCGGCAGGATCCGGTCTATATCGATGTCGAGGCCGACCGGCTGATTCTGGTGCAGGAGAAGAAGGAAATCCTGGCCCGCGACCTGATGTTCGAGGGCAACGAGTTCGAGAAATTCCTCGGCGAGGTCGAGCAGGTCAAGGGCCGCCGTTACATCGTGCTGCTGCTGCGGCCGGACAGCGCCGTGTTCCAGCGCAAGCTGCGCCAGATCATCCGCGACCGGGAGATTGACGTGGGTTTCGAGCCGTGGGAGGCCGGCCGGCCCATCGTGATCGAAAGAAGGGCGGGCTAGCGATGGCCAAGGGTCCAGAGCTGGATTTGAGTTCCTTCACGGACATCCTCACGTGCATCCTGGGGATTCTGATTCTGATCATTCTGCTGACGGGCATTGACGCGTCCCAGATCCAGGTGCTGGTGTCCACGCCCAAGGAGCACACCGGCGACGACAAGAGCCCGGTGTTTTTCGAATGCCGGAACCAGAGCCTGTTCCATATTTCCCTCGACGGCATCAAGCAGGCGGTGGACGCCAAGACGGAGGCCATCCGCGAAAACGTGCAGGACAACGAGGCCGAGTTTCTCAAGGCGGCGTCCCAGACGCAGATGGAAATCGAGGGTCAGCGGCTGGATTACACCTACGCGCTGATGGGCCGCTACGTGCTGTTTCCGATCCCGGAAGCCAGCGGCTACCAGTTCGGGAAGTATCTCGAAGAATCCGACGACATGTGGTACGGCTCGCGTCTCGCCGGACTCGATCCCCGGACCCAGTTCATCTGCTTTTTCGTCCGGCCCGACAGCTTCAAGGTGTTCCAGCAGGCCCGGGCCCTGGCCTGGCTGCGGGGATTCGACGTCTCGGTCGAACTGCAGGAAGCCAAGAATCCCATCATGATCGGGCCGGGCGGCGACCGCCTCTACGTCCAGTAGCCGGGAGCGGCGCATGGACGCCCCGTTGGACGCCTTTGAATGCCGGCGCTGCGGCGCCTGCTGCCGCTGGCCCGGGTCGGTGCTGCTGGAGCCGGCCGACATCGAATCCGCCGCGGCCTTTCTGGGGCTGACGCCGGAAGAGTTCATTGAACGCCACGCCGGGCTGGCCCGCAACCGGGCGCAGCTGACGCTGAAGGAAGCGCCCGGGGGCGCCTGCGGGTTTCTCGATGACAACGATTGCTGCCGGATCTATCCCGCCCGGCCCCGCCAGTGCCGCGATTTTCCCCGGAGCTGGCGCGTCGAGGGCTGCCCCGGTCTCGACCGCCGGGCATGAAAAAAGCAGCGGGACCGCGGTCCCGCTGCCGGAGTACGGAGCCCCGGGGCTACGCGTTGTTCACGATGGCCCGATGAGTGCCTTTCTCGTCGAGTTCGATCAGTTCCCGGGCCGCCAGCTCGGCCGCCTTGTGGTTGGCTTCGCGGGTGCTGGCGCCGAGATGGGGCACCATGATGTCCGCGATGTCCGCGCAGGTCTTCGGCCCTTCCTCGTCCTTGGGATAGACGTCGTTGAGGAAGCGCAGTTTCTTCCCGGCCTTGACGGCGCGCAGGTCGTCTTCGTTGATGATGCCGGCGCGGGCGCAGTTCACCAGCGTGGCGCCTTCCTTCATCTGTTCGAGCAGCTGGCGGTTGACCATGCCCCGGGTCGTGGCGTTCTCCGGCAGGTGCAGGCTGACGTAGTCCGACTTGGCGAACAGTTCGTCCAGCGAGACCAGCTTGACGCCCAGTTCCTGGGCCTGCCTCGGGGTCGTGCCGGGATCGTAGCCGAGCAGGACCGGCTCGAAGCCGGACAGGCGCTTGACGACCAGGCGGCCGATGTAGCCCAGGCCGACAATGCCGATGGTCTTGCCGGTGATTTCCGTGCCCATGAACGAGGTTTTTTCCCATTTGCCGCACCGGCAGGAGGGGTCCGCCGCAATCAGATGGCGGGCGTCGGCCAGCATCAGGGCCACCACTTCTTCGGCCACGCCGTTGGAATTCGCGCCGGGCGTGTTCATTACATCCACGCCGTTCTGGCGGGCGTGGGCCGTGTCAATCGTGTTGTAGCCGGCGCCGGCCCGGACCACCGCCTTGAGGTTCGGGGCCGCATCCAGAATCTCCGCCGTCACTTTTTCGCTGCGCACGATCAGCGCATGCAGATCGGGGTTCTCCCGGGCGAACTGCAGAATGTCGGCTTTCGGGATCTGCACCACCTCGTAGCCGCCGTGGGCTTCCAGGATTTCCCTGGCAACGGGATCCAGCGCCGTCGGAATCAGCACCTTTTTCATCATCGTTTCCTTTCGTCGTTTCTCTCTGGTTATGAATCCCGGAACTGTAGCCCTCCCGGATTCCCGGCGCAAGCCCTTCCGGATCCGGTTTTCCTCCGCTTGCTTTTCCGCCAAAACCGCCTAGTATTCCGGTTTTCGCGCCCTTCATGCGCAGAAAGGCATCGGCTGGAATGAAAATCGTATTGGCTTATTCGGGCGGTCTGGACACCTCGGTCATTCTTCAGTGGCTCAAGGAGACGTACCGGGCGGACATCATCGCGTTTGCGGCCGACGTGGGTCAGGCCGAAGAGCTCAAGGGACTGAAGAAGAAGGCGCTGGCGACCGGCGCCTGCAAGGTGTACGTGGACGATCTGCAGGAGGAGTTCGCCCGGGATTTCATATTCCCGATGCTGCGGGCCAACGCCATCTACGAGGGCCAGTACTTTCTGGGCACCGCCATCGCGCGTCCGCTGATCGCCAAGCGCATGGTGGAAATCGCCGAAAAGGAGGGAGCGGACGCCATCGCCCACGGGGCGACCGGCAAGGGCAACGACCAGGTCCGCTTCGAACTGTCCGCCGCGGCGCTCAATCCGGCCATCGAGGTCATTGCCCCCTGGCGCATCGATGCCTATCGCAACCAGTTTCCCGGGCGGGCCGAAATGATCGCTTACTGCGCCCAGCACCGGATCAACGTGCAGGCTTCCGCCAAAAAACCCTATTCGATGGATCGCAACCTGCTGCACATCTCCTACGAGGCCGGCATTCTCGAGGATCCGTGGTTTGACGCCTTCGCGCCGAAGAACCGGGATATGTTCCGTCTGACACGCGATCCGGCCGACGCCCCCGACCGCCCGGAAACCGTGGAGCTGGAATACCGGCGCGGCGACTGCGTGGCCGTCAACGGCAGGAAGCTCTCTCCCCTCGAGGTGATGCGCAAACTCAACGCCCTGGCCGGCCGGCACGGGGTGGGCCGGGTGGACATGGTGGAAAACCGCTATGTGGGCATGAAGAGCCGCGGCGTTTATGAAACCCCCGGCGGTACGATCCTGCAGTTCGCTCACCGCCAGATGGAATCCATCACCATGGACCGCGAAACCATGCACCTGCGCGACGGCCTCATTCCGCGCTACGCCGAGATGGTGTACAACGGCTTCTGGTTCTCGCCCGAACGCCGCGCCCTGCAGGCGCTGGTCGAGGAAACCCAGGCCAACGTCACCGGCACGGTCCGCGTCAAGCTCTTCAAGGGCGGCCTCTATGTCGCCGGCCGCAAGAGCCCCGTGTCGCTTTACAGCCCGCAGATCGCCACCATGGATGCCGATCCCACCAAGGCCTACGACCAGAACGACGCCACCGGGTTCATTCATCTCAATGCACTCCGCCTCAAGGTGGCCGCCCGGGTCCATGGCCAGGCCTGAGACGGCGCCCGCCGGCCCCGTCCGGCAGAAAGGACCGCCCATGACACAACCCACCGCCCGATGGATGCCCCGGCTCGCCGCGGCGCTGCTGGCCGCCGCCTGTGCCGGCCTGATGCCGGCTTCCGCCCGCGCCATGCTGACCGATCCCGCCCAGATCATGAACGAGGCCTATATCCAGCTTGTCCAGGGCGACCAGAGCCTGGATGCCGGGCGCCTGGACGAGGCCTTCGCGTTCTATGAGCAGGCCCGGGAGCATTACGAGCGCCTCGCGCGCGAGTTTCCCGGTTTCGAGCCGCGCATCATCCAGTACCGGAAGACCTATTGCGACAACCAGATCACCGGCATCCGCCGGAAACAGGCCATGCCCGCCGCCGGCGACCTGCCGCCCCTCGAGGCGCGGGCCCCGGCCCGGACCTCGCCGGCACCGGTCGTCGCGTCGCCGGAGCCCGCCGTCTCGTCCGCCTCCGGCCGCTCGGTCGAAATCGACTACCTGAACAGCCGGATTGACAGCCTGGAAGCCGAACTGGCCGATCTCGACGGCCTGCAGGAGGAAGTGGATCGCCTGATCGAGACGAACCGCGCCCTGCAGCAGCAGCTGGATCAAGCCAATCGACAGCTCGCGGAGCGCGCCTCCGGCGAACAGGAGGCCGTCCAGTCCCTGCGCGCCGAAATCACGGCCCGCGACGGGCAGATTCAAGCCCTCCAGCGCGACCTCGACGCCAAGCGCCAGCTCGACCAGGCTCTGAACGACATGGAAGCGCGCGTCAATGAGCTGACCGCCGTCAATACCCGCCTGAACGAGGAAATCAAGACGCTGGACATGGAACTGGATGATGCCGAGATCCGGGCGGACCAGGCCGAACTGCGCGCCGAACAGGCCGAAAAGAAACAGGCTGACGCCGAGAGCCGGGCTTCGATCGCGGAAGAAGAGCTGCAGGTCGCGCGCGCCCTGCCGCCGTCTTCCGCCGGCGCGGAAAAGCCCAAGGCCGGCAAGGCGGCCAAACGCAAGGCGGACGACCGGGAAAAAACGGCGGAATCCGCCCGGAAAGAAAAGCCGAAGAAAGACGAGCCGCCCGCGCCTCCGGTGACGGCATCCGCTTCCGTCCCCCCCAGGCCCATTCCCGACGGCCTGACGGCCGCCGATTTCGTCCGCCGGCTTCTGCAGGAAGGCGATAACGAAGCGGCCCTGGCCACGGTCCAGAATGCCCGGCGCGCCGCCCGGAACGACATGAGCCTCGGGCTGATCGAAGGCATCGCCCTGATCCGCCTGCAGCGCTATGCCGAGGCGGCCGCCCTGCTGATTGACATCGCCAAGCAGAATCCGCGCAACGCCGAAGTCCACGCCACGCTCGGCGCCGCCATGATGGGCGCCGGCTTCTATGACGAGGCCCGCGAAACCCTGCTGATGGCCATCCGACTCGACAAGAACCTGCCCGAGTGCCATTACAACCTCGCGCAGCTTTATGCCTTCATCGAGCCCGTCAACCTGCGCCTCGCCGCGCGGCACTACCGCAACGCCCGCGACCTGGGCGTGGCCGCCGATCCGCAGCTCGAAGCCGCATTGAAGTAGATCGCCTCCCTGTCAGGCCCTGGCCGGTTCGCCGGGCAGGGCCTGTTACATGCCCATGAGCACGACCGACAGGATGGCCAGTCCGACCGCGGACGCCCGCAGGGGCGTGAGCTCCTCGCGGTAGAGCCACCGCGACAGCACGATCGGCACCACGATCGAACTGCTGAAGATCGCCTGCGACAGACTGATCGGGCCGCTGCCGAACGCCTGCAGCACCAGGAAGTAGCCGATGAAATTCAGCAGCCCGATGGCGGCGCCGAATACCGCCATTTCGCCGGTGCGCCGGTCGAACCGGAACGCCCGGCCCCGGTGGACCGCCAGATTCCGGCCCAGGGTGAACAGAAAGACCAGCGTGTAGGAAGCCCCGATGTAGGCGATCCGGTTGGACGGCGATTCCGCCAGCAGCTTGCCGACCGTCATGGACAGGGAGGTGCAGGCCGCACTGGCCAGGGCCAGCAGGATGCCGCCCAGCATCGCCGAATGCCGCGCCGTGCGGAACTGTTTCCGCTGCTCCAGCGTGATGACGCCCAGCACGCCCAGGGCCGCCGCAAGACCCAGAACCTGCATCGGTCGCGGCGCTTCATGAAAAAAGACAAACCCGATGACCATCACCGCCAGCGTGTTCAGCCGGTTCAGGGGAAACACAATGGCCGCCGGCGCCCGCTTCAGCGCCCCGACCTTGGCCAGGCTCCCCAGCGCGAAAAAAAGCCCGTTGAAAAACGCATAGGCCAGTACCGGCCGGGTGAGCTGCGCCCAGGGGTGCCGGGTCGTTGCCCACAGGGTGCCGAACGCCATCAGCGCCACCGACAGCCCGACGACATTGACCAGGCCGTCGGCGTCGTGCCCGCGTTCCGCCGCCGCCTTGAACAGGAAATTCAGAATCCCGTAGAGCAGCGTGGCGAACAGCGTAAAGATGATCCAGCTTTCCATCCATCCCCCCTAGCATGTCCCGCCGCTTCCGGCCAGCCGGAAGCGTCCGGGGCAGCCGGGGCGGGTACAACGGCGGTTCGGTGCAAGCCCGGGACTGGAGGGGTCACCTCCGTGTTGCCCGCCCTGGGGTGCGGCAATCCGGCCAGCATCCGGGCCGGACAGAGCCTGCCCCTCCAGCCAACGTCCCATGGGGACGCAAATCCAGTTGGGCATGTGCACCGAATCGCAGAGGCCCCCGCGAGCGTGAACATCCAGCG
>ERZ795048.2826-NODE-2826-length-13534-cov-7.692336_pt1 | contig 13534 bp, 11 predicted proteins | sample MGYA00375132_ERZ795048 | MGnify/ENA primary metagenome ERZ795048 (study PRJEB30177, sample SAMN05720225) | activated sludge metagenome | isolation source: Anaerobic digester | place: Hong Kong | collected 2014-12-17 ...
GCTCCGTTGTAGATCTGTCTAACATAATCCCGTGCAGAAAGATCAAGATCATCGCCTTTTGCGGTGCGTGCCTGACCTTTCATATCAACAACATATAGGGTTTCAAAGCCTATTCCCATGACATTTCTTCTTTGGCTTAAATACTGTTCGATGAGATCTTTATCCATGGTTTTTACTGTAGCTGAATTAGCCGCCATTTCAATGGCTTTCAAATTGACATTAATCAATTCCCCGACTTGTTCCGCCCTTCCTAAAGTGATGGCGTTAGCGTTATTGTATACCATGTTATGAACGGAGTTGCTCACCTGCAGATAAATAAAGATGGTGAGTATTCCTAAAAGTAAAATCGAGGCGGCAACGATCCATAACATAATCTTCCATTTGATACTCGATAACTTGAGTGCCATAAAAAACACCTCCAGTTTTTTGCTAAATCAGTATAAAATAATACTATCATTTTCTTGTAACATAATGACCAACAATGAGTTATCAAATATATAAATAAATATTGCGTATACGTGAAAAATTTTACTTATTTTACAACGAAGCGAATCCTTGAGGATTTTTTAAATGCTATAATAGTGAGTCGTTGGTCGATACAGGGGATAGTAAAGAGAGCACTCAAACTGGTATATACCAGAAACCTACAAAAAAGGTCGAAATCATTCCATAAATCAAGTTATTTGGAAATATTCTCTTATAAACCGCTGAGATCGGATTTGATATTTTAAAATGAAAAATGTAGACTATAAGTGGTGGTATATACCATGTACCTCTACGGAATGGAGGAATTATGCATAGTTCTTATTATCTGTTGCCGAAATATCATCAGATAAAGGAAATGATCGTTGAAAAGATTCAAAAAAAAGAGTACAAGTCAGGTGATCGGCTGCCTTCGGAGAGGGATATCGGTGAGTTGTATTCTGTGAGCAGAATGACTGCCCGAAAGGCTCTTTTGGAGATTATCAACGAAGGATATGCCTATTCGGAACCGGGAAAAGGGACCTTTGTCAAAGAAAGAACCGTGGAGAACTACCTGACAAGGCTGGAAGGCTTTTCTTATATGGTTAAAAGAAGCTCTGGAATGGAAACCGTTTCCAGAGAAATCGAAAAAAGAATAATCGAAGCGGATAGTATTTTGGCAGAAAAACTAAAAATCCCAATCGGAACTCAGATCAACATGATTGCCAGAAGCAGAATCGTAGACAAAGAACCCATCGCCTTTGAGTACTCGTATACAAAAGTTGAGACATTTCCGGGTTTGATCGAAATCGATTTCAGCAAGCATTCGCTTTTTGAGGTCATGACCAAACGGTATCATATTGACATTGTGCACGCAAAGCAAACGTTGGAGATCGTGTACTCGGATAAAGATATTTCCAGAATTCTTCAGGTTCCCAAGAAAACGGCTTTGTTTTTATTCAAAGATGTCAGTGATGATCGTAATGGAATGCCTGTTGAGTATTGTGTGAGATATGTGCGGGCGGATAAATGTCATTTTCACAATGAAATCACTACTTTAAAATAAATCAGGAATCCAGGGTTTCAAAATAGAATAGGCAGATTTTAATAGTCATATAAAAAAAATATAATCGACAGACATTAGGCGAATATTCTTTGGCTACGCATTTTAAGCGCTTGATTTGCGATAAAGGAGAGATGTTGTTTGAAAGTCATCGGAATTGGAGATAACGTAGTGGATCAATATGTTCATCAAAAAGTGATGTATCCGGGTGGTAATGCGTTGAATTTCACTGTTTTTGCCAAAAAGCTGAATGTGGATGCTGCTTATATGGGGATATTTGGCGACGATGAAGCCGCTGAACACATCAAAACCGTCCTGGATGAGATTGGCGTCGATTACTCTCACAGTCGTAGTTTTCATGGACAAAACGGCTTCGCCAGGGTTAGTCTTGAAGAAGGCGAGCGGGTCTTTCTTCCGGGAAATTCAGGCGGCGTGAGTAAGGATCATCCTATTATTTTTAATGAGGATCAATTGGAGTACATTCGTCAATTTGATCTCATTCACACCAGTTGCTACAGCTATATTGAAACCCATTTAGAAACACTTTCAAAGACGAAGGTTCCCATTTCCTTTGATTTTTCGGATCGATTGTCGGCTGACTATCTGAAAGAGGTATCAAAAACCATCAATTTCGGATTTTTATCCTGTGGGGATATGACTTTGGAAGAAGTGAAGGAGAAATTAGAAACGGCGGTTGATGCAGGTTGTGATTTTGCTGTCGCCAGCAGAGGCGGGCAGGGATCTGTTTTCTTTAACGGTGAATCCCTGATAGAACAGGAGGCTTTTTTAGTCCAACCGGTGGATACAATGGGAGCCGGAGACTCATTCATAACCGGTTTTTTGATGGATTTATTAAAACAAAATGCTCTCTTTACAGATGATGAAAAGATTATCAAAGGGTCAATGGTATTTGGGTCTAAAAAAGCCTCTGAAACATGCATGGTGAATGGAACATTTGGTTTTGGAAAACCGTATTAATCCCCTTTTTTGGGGTATTCCTTAAGGAGGTAATCAAATGAAGAAGAAAGTATTAGCAATTTTGTTGGTCGTTGGTTTTATTTTAAGTAGTTTGGTGTTGGCTGAGACGGTCAACCTGAAGTTTTTACACCGATGGACGCAGGAACCAGACAAGTCATTTTTTGAAGAAGTGGTCAAGGAATTTGAAGCATTGCATCCAAATGTGAAAGTTGATATCCAGACGGTTGCCAATGATCCTTTTAAAGAGAAGATCAAGGTTATGCTTGGAACGAATGATGCGCCGGATGTATTCTTCACATGGCCGGGAGAATTTACCAATCGATTCATCAGGGCCGGAAATGTTTTGGATATTACTTCCTACATGCTTGAAGACGGGTCCATGTTTGATTATGTGGGAGCCCAGTTGATTCCTTTTATTTATGACGGGGGACTTTATGGCCTGCCATACCGGTTGGATGCCAAGGTGTTTGTGTACAACAAAGAGATATTTGCCAAAGCCGGTGTTGACAAGGCGCCTGAAACCATGGATGAATTGATGAGCGCTTTAAAAAAGATAGCGGCTCTTGGAATGAAACCGATTGCTTTCGGTAATGAACAACCTTGGGCAGTTTCACATTATATTGCTGCCGTCAATCAGAAATCAGTCCCGGAAGAAGTCTGGGCAATTGATACCGATCCGGAAGTTGGAACGTGGTCACATCCCGGATACGTAGACGCTTTACATCTTTATGCTGATTTGGTTCCGTATTTTAACGACTTCTCCAATGCCATTAAACACGATCAGGCAAGGGTCAGCTTTTCGCAAGGATTGAATGCCATGATGTATTTGGAAATCGTTGAACTTCCTGAACTTGAAAGAACAAGTCCAGAAGGCTTCATGGACAAAATCGGCGTGTTCCCGTTCCCCGTAACAGATGGTCCCGGCAACCAAAGTTATCTGGTGGGTTATCCAGAAGGCTTTGTCTGCTCTGCCAACACCAAACATCCCGAGGAAGCAGTGGCTTTCTTGAAATTCTTAACCGGTAGACAGATGGGAAGACTGGAACTGGAAACACTCGGCTGGTTTAACGGAATCAAGAATTTGGCCTCTCCAGATGAAGTGAAACCCATTATTTATGAAACGACTCAGTTAATTCTCAATACGGACAAGATGGTGAACTGGCTGGATTCTTCTTTGCACGCCAGAATATGGAACGTTTACGCAGTCGAACTTCAAAAATTGACAGACCAGGTGACTACACCTGAAAAAGCCATGGAAGCCGTTGTGAAAATAGCCAAAGAAGTCAGAGAGGAATATTGATTCGCTGAAATAAATCCTTTAACCCCGGAGTTTTAAAACTCCGGGGATTATAAAGTGGGGATTCGTTATGAGAAGAAAAAGAGTTTTTAATTATTTTTACGTCATTCCGGCAATACTGTTTGTTTTAATTTTTGTTTATTTTCCGATTATCATGAATTTTTACAATAGTCTCTTTCGTATGACCAGTTATTCCGATGCCAAGACATTTGTCGGGTTTAAACATTACCTGAAGATTTTTGCAGATCCTATTTTTTACACTGCAATCAAAAATAATTTCCTTTACGCCGGCTTTTCGATTCTATTTCAAGTGGGGTTTGGATTGTTTTTGGCCATATTGCTTGAAGGCAGGTTTGTCGGTAAAAGGACCGGAACTTTTTTCAGAAATACACTCTTTATTCCTTCCATTATTTCTATTCCGGCTGTTGCGTTGCTTTGGTATTTTGTTTACAATCCGCAAATCGGACTTCTCAATGGTATGCTGGACCTTGTCGGACTGGATCATCTGCGAACGGCCTGGCTTGCCAATCCTAAAACAGCCATTTATTCCGTGATTATGATGAGTCAATGGCAGTACACGGGCTATATTATGGTGCTGTTAGTGGTCGCTATTCAGAAAATACCCAAAGAATTGTATGAATCAGCCGTGATTGATGGGGCTAATGAATTTCAAAAGGCGATCCACATTACGATCCCGTCTGTTAAAAGTATGTTGGCAGTTACGACGATTATCACTGTTATAGGGGCTTTCAAACTCTTTTCGGAAATCTACATCATGACTGGAGGAGGCCCATACAATACCACCGAAGTGTTGGGAACGTACATGTACCGCTCAGCATTCCTGTTTGATGAAATGGGATACGGTTCGGCGGTTGCCGTGATTATTTTCCTGATTACTTTTGCCATTTCAATCATGCAACTGAAATCATTCAAAAGCACCTGATACAGAGATTCGGGGGATTGATTATGAGAATAAGAAAACCATTGTACTTTTTAAATAAAACTTGGATCAATGCAATATTCTGGATTTTGATGGTTGTGATCATTTATCCGTTGGTTTGGATGGTGATGAACTCGCTGAAGACCAGTACGGAGTTGTTTGTCAACTCGTTTGCCTTGCCTCAAAAGCTTCTTTTCCAAAATTATGTTGATGCTTGGAATACGGGGTTTGCCACCTTTTTCTTCAACAGCATACTGGTCACTGTTGTGTCGGTGGGTTTGACCGTATTACTGTCTGCTTTTTGCGCCTATGCGCTGGCAAGACTGGATGTCAGGTTTAAAAACACTTTTTTGTATTTGATCATCGGTGGTCTTTTATTGTCCCCTCAATCAGCGCTTATTTCGCTGTATAAGATATTTGACGCCATCAACATCTATAATACCTATTTTGCGATGATAGTTCCCTATATTGCCTTTAGAATTCCTTTTGCCGTATTTCTTATGTATGGGTATTTCAAAGATTTTCCGGGTGATTTGGAGGATGCCGCCAGAATTGACGGGTGCAGTACCCTCAAGATCTTTATGAAAATCGTCATGCCCATCAGCAAACCCATCATTGCAGCGACGGCGATTGTATCGGCCATTTTCACCTGGAATGAATTTATTTTTGCCTTGGTATTTATAGAAAGCGAAAACTTTATCACCATTCCCGTCGGCTTGTCCCGTTTTCGAGATGCCCTTTCAACCAATTGGACCGGGATGATGGCGGGGATTGTGATAGCCAGTTTACCAATGATAATAGCATTTTTACTGATGTCCAAATCGTTTATCAGGGGGCTTACCGCTGGTAGCGTAAAGGGCTAAAAAACCGATTAGGAGGTCAACATGGTAAAGAACGACAACGACATTTACAAGAAGGTCCTTGAAAAAGGATTGGAGCAAAGGGCGGAAATTGAAAAAACGGTGAAGAAGATCTACGATGAGAACCAAATTGATAACATCTTCTTGGTGGGATGCGGTGGTTCATTGGCGGTTATGTTACCTTGCAAATACATATTGGATGAATTATCACAGATCACAACCAACGTCTACAACGCATCCGAATTTGTGAATTTAAATCCCAAAACTTTTACAAAGAATTCTTTAGTGATTGTGTCTTCGTATTCAGGGAAGACGCCTGAGACTGTAAAAGCTGCACAAATGGCAAAGGCAAAAGGAGCGCCTACCATTGGCTTTATGGGCAAGGCCGATACACCATTGGGTGAAGCAGTTGATTATGCGTTTGCCAATCACGCTGAAACGGGTGTGACCGATTCAAAGATCATCATGCTTTACCAGATCATCTTCAACCTTCTGAAACTCAGGGGAGAATATGATGGGTATGATGCATTCATGAAGGCGATGGAATCCTTGCCCGGTAATTTGGTAAAAATCAAAGAAACGGTTGAGGCAAGAGCAGCAGATTGGGCCCAGGCCAATAAAGATGAAAAATACTTCATGGTGTTGGGATCGGGTATTTGCTATGGAGAGGCTTATGCACAGGCGATTTGTATCTTCGAAGAGATGCAGTGGATTCATGCTCAGCCCATCAATTCCGGAGAATTCTTCCATGGTTCTTTTGAGATTGTCAGAGAAGATACCAATATCATCATCCTAAAAGGGGATGATCTTTCCAGACCTCTGGGAGACAGAGCGGAACAATTTGCCAAGAAATATTCCAAAAAAGTAACCGTTTTGGATACCAAAGAATTTGAGTTGCAGGGTGTGGACGAGAAATTCAGAGGTTATTTCTCACCACTTGTTTGCTCAGCTGTTTTAGACAGATATTCCAAAAATATTGCCGATGTGAGAAATCACCCATTATCCACCAGAAAATACATGGGCATTGTGGCGTATTAAAAAAAGCCAAAAAAGAAAGATGCCGCTTTCTCTTTTGACTTTCAGAAAAGAAAAACGATTCAATAAAGACGGGCTGCTAAAATAAGCAGCTCGTCTTTTTTACCGATCAGGTCAGCGTATCAAATAAATGGCCTTCATTGGGACTAAAGTTATTTTGAGTGTTGTATACGGCCGTTGCAGGATGGTTGTGGTCTGATTTGGAATAGGATTCAACGGTTCTGGTTTCTCCGCCCGACACATAAGTTCGGCCGCATTCGGGACAGGTTGATACAAAGATTCTCACCGATGCGCTGATGAGTTTGCCCCCCTCTTGATTGGTTCTGCTTTTGGCTTCATGAACATGCTCTTGCTCATGAGCCGAAACAACCGCAAATGCATTTTCGGGGGAGATATGGGCGGCATTTTTAAAAGAAACGCCGGTATCGGTGGAACCATCCTGGTATTTACGATTGGCGCAGGTGATGCATTCGACGACGCCGATCTTTTTGGCGTATTTGACCAGGGGGTCTGTGGAATTGGCTCCTTTTAAATCATGCGATTTTGCATATTCGATCAATTCATCGATGGTCCTTGGTTTTTCGGCACCAACAGACTCTACCGGTTGCAAAGACTTAGGTTCCTGTTTGATCGAATGAACCTGCCCTTGACCCTGCGGTATAGGATTGTTTTGAAAGTACGTTCTGCCAACCATCTGCGATGCATCTATTCTCATGCGTTATCCGCCTTCTTATGAATGCATAATTATATCACTTTTTTGTCCAAGTTGTACATCCTTCGCCTACAACCGTGAATATCGTCATCTTTTGTTGATAAAGGGTATAGGGCTTGGGTTTAAGCCTTTTTTCTTCTTTTCCTCGCAAGAAAATACCAGTAAGTGAACACAAGTGCTGCATAAACGACTAATCCAACGAATGTGTACAGATACATCAGAGGATTGCCCTCTTTCAAGCCGATGGGCGGAAGGCTCAAAAGGGCCATGAGAGGGAATCCGAAAAAGATGGCAACCCCGCTTCCAAAGATCATGTTTTCCGGTGCCCCGCTTTTCATCAATGGGTCGACTTCTCTCAGCAAAGCCATTCCCGTTGAAATCGTTCCGGTTAAGTGGCCGAAAAAGGCAATGGTATTGGCCAGGCGATTTTCATTCATCGTTTTGCGGACAATGAATGAAACGTAGACGAAGGTTAATATGCCGCCGGTAAAGGTGATGACAAAGATAGGCCAAAAAGAATCGGCGATTCGTTCAAAGGTGACTGCACTGATGGAAGCGGCTACCATGAAATCGAATACGAAGCCTGCAATGCGTTGCAGCAGGAAATTGTTCAAGTACTTTTCTTTTGCGATACCCTTTTCATGCGCTTTGTTGTATACTCTTCTTAAAATGATGGCAAGGATAGCGCCAAAGACAAAATGGAATCCCCACAGCACTGTTCCTAAACTCTCTCCAAACGTTCCCAATTTAGCCAGTAGGATATTTACGCCACCCAAGAGCAAATAAACGGATGCGTAAACGATTCCAATAAACACGAATTGAATGGTTAGCCCGTCCATATCGGAGAATTCATAATCCTGAACGGTGATGGCTTTTTTGTCTTCGATTGTTATTTCTTCGTATTTTTTGCGCTTGTTTTTCAGCAAGATATTCAGGATGATGATACCGCCAACCGTTGCCCATCCAAATCCGGCAGCGGCTATGGCCAAACCGATGGCACCGCCGTTTGCCATTCCCATCTGTTCCCATTGATTGCCGATAGAAAAGGCCTGGCCGGGTCCCTGCCCAAATCCCAGAGGCAGAATTAAACCCATGACCGGGAATACCCGTTTATCTGCAAGGCTCCAAAGAAATGAAGCGGCGAATCCGAATATTCCTTGCACGAGGTAGGTACTGACGATGATTAGACCTGCGTTCATGGAATTCCAGTCTTTTTTCTGTTTATCGGGATTCCTCAAACTCAGGCTGATAAAGCCGATGGCCATTAAATGATAGATAATACCGCCCAAAGTGTCCGGATCCAACGGCAGCCAATTCAATAAATTCGGTCCGACGATCAAGCCAAAAAAGCCGGCGATAATGGAATTGGGAATTAAATAGCGCCTGAATACCGGGATGAGTCGTTTGATCAGAACGGCTAATCCAAATAGAATCAAGATGTAGATCACATCGTCAATCTCTTGCCAATACATCAGATCACCCCCATCAATTTAAGAACGTTGAATAGTAATAAAGCATCGTCAGCCGTTCTTATGCGTATCAATTTGTCTCCATAAAGGAATTCAAGAATCGTTGAAACAAAGGTGTTGAGTCCTTTGATTTGATTCAATTCAAAGGTGTTTTCGTTGAGACTGAGACGTTCCGTGGTTATCACCAGTGTCCCTTTTTCTTTTTTTAGCCTTATTTTTCGTTCCTTCCCCCAGATTTTGATAGATGCCTTTTCAAAAACAAGGGGTTTTTGATTGGCTTGCAACCAGTGAACCAGCTGCTCTTTTTGTGATTTCAACAAGGCACTGGCCGTTAAATCGCCGATATGACCGGATTCACCAACAAAGGCTGAAAAACCACAGCGGGTGCAATAAACTTCATTTCCTTTGCCTTTGATGGTTCGAAAGCCTGAGCAGGTCGGACAAAACCAAATGATGCGTTCAATTCCGGCAGCTCTATTGGAGCCCTTATACAAATATCCTTTTTCAGACTGCCATAGCCAATCTGAACACTTCAAGGCTTCTAAAGCCTTAGCATCATCATATGTTTTGATGATGAGATCAATGGGACCTTTTCTTCTTTTTTTTGCCCATCTGGGATTGACTAAATACGCCCCTTTGATCGTGCAGGTGACAATGGGGACGTTGACTTTATCCAGGAGTTTGGCGGTTCCCCCGTAGGCTTGCATGCTTTCTCCCGTCCAAGTGGCGTGTCCTTCGGGAAAGATACCCACGATTCGGCCCGCTTTGAGCCATCGAAAAATACCGATGACGGTCTTCATGTCACTGGTAGATTTTTGCTTGGGGATACTGTCTATCCAACGCAGTACCAATCCGACAATGGGATTTTGAAAGGCGGCGTTGTTGATGACAAAAGAAACCGGTTTTCTGATGGTCGCCAACAGAAAAAAAGGGTCGATGTTTTGGCTGTGATTGGCCAGCAAAAGAAAAGGCGGTTGAGGAAAAGAGCCCTCCACACGAATATCATAACGATATTTGATCCATAGTCTTATTGCAGGCAAGCCAATCTTCCATAGTATCTTTGTTCTTTTTCTCAATGCTTTCTCCAATTGTCAGCAGTTTATGAATGGTTTATCAGTGGATTTAAAATCAAGTTGTACGATTAAGTATACCAAAAATAGGTTGCAAAAACCAATGATAAAAAGGCTTCCGGCGTGCAAATATGTTAAAATTAAAGAAGAAAACAACAGGGGGAGGTTGAATATGAACAAAATCAACGTATCAGAAGCGATGAGCATCAGATTGCCGGATGATTTACCGGAGAAACCCGTTTTTGAACAAGGCATACGTAGGGCTCCAAGAAGGGAGTTAACCTTGAACAAAGCGCAGATGAGGCTTGCTTTAAAAAATGCCCTTCGCTATATTCCGGTTCACTTGCACGAGCAACTGGCGCCGGAATTTCTAGAGGAATTAAAAACAACCGGAAGGATATACGGCTATCGTTACCGACCAAAGGGGAGGCTATACGGCAAGCCCATTGACGAATACAAGGGAAATTGCATCGAAGGGAAGGCCTGCCAGGTGATGATTGATAATAATCTGGATTTTGAAATAGCCCTCTATCCCTATGAATTGGTGACCTATGGAGAAACAGGCCAGGTGTGCCAGAACTGGATGCAGTATCGGCTGATTATGCAATACCTGGAAGCGCTCACCGATGAACAAACATTGGTGGTGGCTTCAGGCCACCCGTTGGGGTTGTTTAAATCCCATCCGTCCAGTCCCAGGGTAATCATCACCAATTCTCTGATGGTGGGGTTGTTTGACGATCAGGAAAACTGGCATAAGGCAGCAGCCATGGGGGTTGCCAATTACGGACAAATGACAGCCGGTGGATGGATGTATATTGGTCCTCAAGGTATCGTCCACGGCACCTTTAATACCATACTCAATGCCGGCAGAAAACAATTAGGGATTGAGCAAGACGGAGATTTACAAGGTCACATCTTTGTTTCGTCAGGACTGGGGGGGATGAGTGGTGCCCAAGGTAAGGCGGTAAAAATAGCTAACGGCGTTGGCATCATCGCCGAAGTGGATATCTCAAGAATAGAAACCAGAAAAGAACAGGGATGGATTGATGAAATCATCAGCGAACCGGGCGAGGTCTTCGCTAAGGCCCAGGCGTATGCGGACCAGGCCAGGGCGGCCTCATTGGCATTTCACGGTAATATCATCGATTTGATAGAGTATGCCGTAGAAAACAATATTCATATCGAAATGCTGTCCGATCAGACTTCCTGCCACGTTCCTTATGATGGCGGGTATTGCCCACAAGGGTTGAGTTTTGACGAAAGAACACAAATGCTGGCAGACAATCGGGAAGAATTTGTCAAACGGGTGAATGAAAGCCTGATTAAACATTATGGTTTGATCAAACGATTGGTTGATAAGGGAACATACTTTTTCGATTACGGCAACAGCTTCATGAGGGCTGTTTTTGATGCCGGTGAAAAGTCCATTGCCACAAACGGAACGGATACATCCGAGGGGTTTGTCTTCCCCTCTTATGTGGAGGATATCATGGGTCCCATGCTCTTTGATTACGGGTACGGTCCGTTTAGATGGGTTTGCTTGAGCGGAAAAGAGGAAGACTTGGAGAAAACAGACAGGGCAGCCATGGACTGCATCGACCCCAATAGAAGGGGACAGGACCGGGATAATTATATTTGGATCCGGGATGCGCTCAAAAACAAGTTAGTCGTCGGTACTCAAGCTCGAATCCTATACCAGGATGCCTTGGGACGACGGGATATTGCCTTGAAATTTAACCGGATGGTGAGAGAAGGCCAGATTGGGCCCGTGATGCTGGGCAGAGATCATCATGACACAGGTGGAACGGATTCGCCATACCGGGAAACGTCCAATATCAAAGATGGCAGTATGATCATGGCCGATATGGCTACCCATTGTTTTGCCGGAAATGCAGCCAGGGGAATGAGCTTGGTAGCCCTGCACAATGGGGGTGGTGTGGGCATTGGTAAGGCCATCAACGGAGGATTTGGACTGGTGTTGGATGGGAGCCAACGGGTAGATGAGATCATCAACAAGGCCATTCCCTGGGATGTTATGGGCGGTGTTGCCAGACGGGCTTGGGCCAGAAATGAGAATGCCGTAGAAACCGCCGCCCGGTACAATCTGGATCATCCGGGCCAGGATCATATTAGTTTGCCCTATGTGGCGGATGACGGGTATGTTAACCGTTTGATTCCTTAAAAAATCCCGATTAAAGATGATCGGCTGTGGAGAATCGGTTTTTTTTAAGGTAAAAATGTGATAGAATTATTAATGTAAGATTTTTTACAATCAGTTAAAAAAAGAATGGAAAGTGCCGGAGTCAATTTTTCAAGCCCAGTGACGGATGAGCGGATCAATGACAAGCTTTCTAAAGAAATGAACCGGACCATTTGGATGATAAATCGCTTTTTTGAATAGGTGGCAACACTTGTAAGTGAAAAAAAGACCGTTTTAACCCAAAAGGAGGTTGTAAAATGAAAAAACTGCTTGTTGCTTTGGTGATGTTGTTGTTGATCACATCACTGGTTGTAGCAGCGACTCGTGTGGCATTCATTTATGTTTCACCGGTCGGAGATGGCGGCTACACTTTCATGCATGATCAGGGGAGACTGTTTTTAGAAGAGGCACTTGGTAAAGATGTCATTGTTGACATTATCGAGAGTGTTCCTGAGGGTGCTGAAGCAGAAAGTGTTTTCAGAGGCTATGCGCAAAGAGGCTATGATATTATTTTCGGAACCAGCTTTGGCTACATGGATTCCATGGTTAAAGTTTCTCAGCAATTCCCGAAAACGACTTTCATGCATTGTTCCGGCTATAAAACAACGGACAATCTGGGGGTCTATTTCGGCAGAATGTATGAACCCCGTTTTTTAAGCGGTCTTGTTGCCGGAGCCATGACCAAGAGCAATATCATCGGATACGTTGCAGCTTATCCTATTCCTGAAGTGATTCGAGGGATTAACGCATTTGCTTTGGGAGTCAGTTATGTCAATCCGGATGCCAAAGTACATGTGGTTTGGTCCAACACTTGGTTTGATCCTACATTGGAAAAAGATGCGGCTATTTCCCTTCTGGATGTTGGAGCCGACGTCATCGCACAGCATCAGGATTCCCCGTCACCTCAGCAGGCTGCTGAAGAGAGAGGCGTCATGTCCATTGGTTACAACAGCGATATGAGTGCCTTTGCACCAAATGCCTTTTTGGCTGCGCCGGTTTGGAATTGGGGACATTATTACGTCAGAGCGGTTGAGGCCGTTCAAAAGGGTACATGGACCAATGAATCTTATTGGGGCGGAATCGACCACGATTTGGTGGACATTGTCCTGAGTGATCTGGTGCCTGACGGCGTTGCCAATTTGGTTCATGCCATGAGAGAAAGTATCATTAAAGATCAATTCCATCCTTTCCAAGGACCGATATACGATCAAGAGGGAACACTGAGATATGCCCAAGGGGAAATTGCGTCTGACGCAGAACTCCTCAGCATGGATTGGTTCGTCTCCAACGTAGTCGGTCGATTGCAATAGACTAAGTTAAAGGTTGAGGGGCTTTGATGCCCCTCAATTTATATGTGGAGTGATTTTTTTGGACAATGATCCCATTCTCGAAATGAAAAACATCTCAAAAGCCTTTCCCGGTGTGTTGGCCAACGATGATATTTCATT
>ERZ795048.2827-NODE-2827-length-13518-cov-6.334695_pt1 | contig 13518 bp, 12 predicted proteins | sample MGYA00375132_ERZ795048 | MGnify/ENA primary metagenome ERZ795048 (study PRJEB30177, sample SAMN05720225) | activated sludge metagenome | isolation source: Anaerobic digester | place: Hong Kong | collected 2014-12-17 ...
TCTGCATCTGCGTCAGAGATTTTTGCGGCGGCGTTGCAAGATTATGGCAGAGCTGTTGTTGTCGGAGAAAGAAGTTTCGGCAAAGGTACAGTCCAAAGTTTGATTCCTTTGCAAAATTACGCCAGTAGTAGCAATGAACATCCAATGGGACAACTGAAACTGACATTATCTCAATTTTTCCGGATTAATGGCGGAAGCACACAAAATCGTGGAGTAATTCCTGATATTCAATTTCCTGACAGAGCCGGTACCGACAGCTATGGTGAAAGCGAATACGAAAATGCTTTACCATGGACGAGTATTAAACGCTCAAATTATGATATGTCCGGAGACTTAACACAAATTATTCCTGTTTTGAGAAAACAGTACGAGCAAAGAGAGGAACTAAACCCTGAGTTCACTTTTATTAAAGAAGATTATGACTATTACAATGAGCTCAAGGAAGACATCACTGTTTCCTTATCTGAAAGTAAACGAAAACAGGAAAATGACGAGCAAGAAGATAAAAAGAAACAACGTAAACAACAAAGAGAAGAAATCCTTAAAGGTAGCCTTGATCCTGCGATTACCTTAGTCAAGGTTCTGTATAATTCTGAAGATGATGTGAAAGGTGAAACCATTGATCTCAGCGATGAAGAAACCGAGTCTGAGAATAATTCAGAGCCTGACGGAGACTTTATCCTTAAAGAAGCAGCCAGAATTATTTCAGACATGCTGGAATTGGAAAAAAGCAAATTAATAGCTGAAAACTCACAAAAACCATCAGAGCTTGGCAGCAATAACTAGGGTTTAATAATGAAAATTTTTATTATTCTGGTATTGCTTTTTATTATTTATAATCTCGGTCTGGCGATGTTTTATCTGATAAAGGAAAAAGGCAGGGGAACAAATACTGTGCGTTTTCTCACTGTTAGAATTGCAGTTAGTTTCGCTTTATTCATGTTTATCATTTTTGCCATGTATATGGGATGGATACAACCGCATTCATTGTCGAGAGTTCACCCTTAAATAAAAGGAATTGTCACCAATCAAAATCTTCAGATTGTAGCTTGTTATTTATAAAATTCCTTATTTGGTAAGCATCATGCAATTCCAAGTAGGGAATTTTTACATGGTGTAACAGCAAATTGGAACCGGCGGTATCAATCTCAAGCGTTGCCATTTTGTTTCTACGATCAAACGGTGATTCATGAATCATAATAGTTTGGATTTTTTTAATTTTCACAAAACTTTGTTTACCAAACCAAACTCCGCTTTTAAAACAAATGATATCATCATCAAAATAATACCCTGTTTTTTTAACAAAATTTTTTGCATAGAAAAATGCCAAAGGTAAAGTTAATGGAAAAACAAACCAAATATAATTTCTGATTGAAAAAAAAGGAAGATAATCCAAAGTTAGCAGAACTGCTAATATGAAAACACTGAGATAGATTCCTTTCTTAAAGACCCTTTTCCAGGCTCGATGTGGTAAAGATTGCCAATCAACAGAACCAATTTTTATTTTAGGTTCGACTTTCCTGATAAATGTTGCGACATCGACTTTTTTCATAATAGGAGCCAGCCAGCGCATCACTATCCCGCTTTTATCAGTATTTACTCCGCCGGCTGTTTCTATGGTGATGGTTCTGGCATTAAAAAACTTATGCAAGGGGTTTTCGCTGATGCGATAAAGTTGGATTTTTTTCAACGGAATCGTAGCAGATACTTTTGATAACAATCCCATATTCGCTTGTAAACGATCCGTTTGTTTCTCAATCTGAAATTGGTAAAACTTCATTAATGCCCAAAGTACGGACATCAATTGTAAAAATACAAACATTACCAAGCCGATCACAGACACATAAATCACACCTTCTGCAAAAGTGATTTTAGTAAAATCAGGAATAGTAAAAAACAAATCCAGATAGGTCATAAGTTTCATCATGAATATTTGGTTTTGTGCCAGAAAACCAAAAATCAAAGCACCGTAAACCATTCCTTTCTGCGAAATAATTCCAAATTTGATGACGTCTTTGGTCGAAACTTTAAGCAGGTAATCCGCTGATTCCAATTTTTTATCCTCTGCCACTTCATACTGAGTTTCATCAATAGTTGCACTTGAATTGGAATTGGCTGTTTTGACCCGTCGTTTCAACTCCTCAACAACGTCAAGCCCGACGACTCGCATGACGGCTTCGGGTTTGCCGCCAGACGCAGACTCCAGTTGCAATGTTGAAACTTTCAGAATTCTTTGCAAAGGATTTTGCACCACATTGACGTTTTGTATGCGGGTATAAGGTACTTTTCGATGTTGTTTAAAAAATATACCTTCTTTAATTTCTATCTTATCGTTTTCAAGCCAATAATGATAAAACCAGTACTGCAAAAGTGAAAATGCAGAAATAACGACTGCAAATGCAATGATAATATGATTCGCTGAGTTAACTTTGCTATAGGTATAAAGTCCAAATGCCAACGGTACAATTGACTTCCAGATCACATGAATCAAAATAAACAAAGGCGAAAACTTGTGAAGTCTATTTCCGCCGGACAATTTTTCTTTGGATTTGTTCATACCGCATCATTGCTTTCATCAAAAGAAAGCGACTCTCTTAAATCTTCAGCATCTTCGCGAAATACCCCGACCAGTTTAACCGAAGCATTTCGTGTCCCTGCGGTATGAATCACAAGTTCAGCTAAATCGAATTGACGATCTAAAGGACCTTGAGCAATGTCGGTATGCTGAACTCGGTTTCTGGGGATAACAATTTTTTTACGCCATAAAACACCATGATTGATATAAAGCCCTTGATGATCCATGGCATAGCTATAGCGATTGTATGCCGCCTTTTGATACCAAAACAGAAAAAAATAAAGCACCCAAACACCTATCAGAGTTTTGCCGATATCAGCAAAATCGGTCTCACTGAAAAATCCGATAACCAATAATACGATTGTTACCAGAAAAAAGATAATCGTGAGTAATAGTCTGCTCATGGTTAGATATTCAGACTCTTGTTGTTTGTATTTTAAATCTTTCATTATCTCGAAATTAATAGAAAAGTTGTCACCAAAAAATTTTAAAGGACGTATATGACTTATGTAAACAAAAAATACAGGAAATCTAAAATGACAAGTAAAAAAGCTAGTGATACCAAGCTGCTGATTTTTCTTATTGTGTTTTCCCTCATCAGTCAGGTTGCTTTTGCACAATACGAAATCAGAAAGCATACCATCAATAGCGGTGGGGGCGTCATGAGTGGAGGATCTTATGAGATTAATGGCAGTTTCGGGCAAGTCGATGTCAACGATAAACAAACAGGTGGCAATTACACTCTGCAAAGCGGTTATTGGCACGAAAACAATGATTTAATTTTTAAAAATGGAGTGGAGTAACTCCGGAGATATATGATGAAAAATATTTTAATAATACTTTTAACATTTGGACTGGCAATGAATGTATCTGCTCAAATGGATAATTCATTCACTTATCAGGGTGAGTTATTGGATAATGGTTCTCCTGCAAATGGCGAATATGATATTCAGGTCGTTATGCTTGATGGAGCAGCTCAACAAGTGGGAGTGACTTCTCAACACAATGGTGTTCAGGTGACCAACGGCCTGTTTTCTATGAATGTGAGTTTCGGCATAGCAATGTTTGATGGCTATGAAAACTACTATTTTGAGGTGAGTGTTCGTAAAACCTCAGTTGGTGGTGCTTACACAACATTAAGCCCACTACAACAGCTGCAATCCGTTCCACTTGCCAGTAACTTGGTTAATGGCAATGCTACCGCCGGACAAGTCCTGACTTTTAACGGTTTTCAATGGGGACCTGCAACAAATCCTAGTTCTCCATGGAGTGTAAATGGTAGTGAAATTTTCACCAATGAAAATGTTGGTATAGGTACAAATAACCCTGTCCCACGATTGCATGTTTCAACAACGAGCGGTTTTGAAACTGCAAGGTTTAACGGCGGCTCAAATATGTATGTGATATTTTCAGAAAACGATGTTTTCCGTGGATACATTGGCTCCTATCAAACTCCATCCGGTAGTATTACAGATGCTGATTTTGAAGTCGGCACAAGCGCAGGTTCCACAGGAAATCTTCATCTGATTACTGGATTGAACCAACCTCGTTTAACTATTGATCCTGATGGGTTGGTTGGAATTGGTTCTACAGACCCTCAAGCCAATTTAATGGTTGAAGCACCTGCCGGAAATACAGCTCTTAGAGTCAGAGTCGATAGCAATACCAAGCTAACGGTTGGATCTAATGGTGGAACAGCACTTGGAGCTTTTACAACCCCTCCGGCAGACGGTCTTTATGTCGCTGGTGATATGAAGCAACCTTCATCAAGTAACGGTATGATGAAGTATATGGTTGAAGCCAGATGTAATGGAGCCAGTACTTCAATTACAAAATATTATAATGGCGTCGATAGTAATTCGGTTACAACAACTGCTGTGGCAGGCACAGGTATTTGCCGAATTCATTTTCCTGAGAGTTTAAGTAACAGATATTTTCAGGTTTCTCCAATATCTGCATCAGCAGTATCTGCAAATTGTCATAATAATACAACAGGCAATACTGACTTATTCTGTTTTGTATATAACTCAAACACAGGAACAGGTATCGACGGAAACATAATGATTCTTGTTTACTAAACCTTAAATATAACTCGTTAATCAGAAATGAAAAGGCTTGAAGTTCGTTCAAGCCTTTTTTATTTACATAAATTAAACATAATGATATAAGGTAAAACATAGAGGAACGTATAAAAACAACAATTCTAAAAAATGCTATTGCGCCGAATCACTCATCACATCAAAAACCAAAACTGGTTTGCTATATTTATCGATTTTATCATCGTTGTGGCTGGGGTTTTTATTGGTATTCAGGTTGCAAACTGGAATGAACAAAGAATTTTATTTCAGAAAGAAACACAATTACTCAATGAGCTCAAGAAAGAAATTCAAAGCTCAATCACTCTGACCGAATCCAAGATTCAAGCCTATCAGCAAGCAACTGATGCCGGAAAAAGAGTTTTAGCATTTCTCGATATGCAGAAAAACTGTGAAGAGAACTGCTGGAATCTGATAGTTGATTTTATGCATGCCTCACAATGGCAAGATATTCACATTAACTCATCGACTTATCACAACATGAGAGACAATGGCTTTCCCACCAATAGAGGCATTATTGATGCCGTAGAAGCCTATCTTGCACAGAATTCAAACAATGCGGTTCCATTTAACATACTTCCCATTTACAGATCATTAGTTCGACAAATCATAAATATTAAAACCCAAGAATTCTACTGGAAATACTGCTGGTCATTAAAAGATGGAATCGAAAAATACAATTTAAATTGTCCCAAGGGCATTTCAGATGAAGAATCCAAATCACTGGTTACAGAAATTATAGAAAACCCGGGAATAAAGCCGAATTTAACCGAGTGGACGGGAGCAATTGTCTCATTACCTGCTACACTGGGGGAACAGAATGTTGCCGCCCGGAAAGCGATAGACCTGATTGACGAAGAACTGAGACACCGATAATGTTGTTACGCCGTATCACTCATCACATCAAAAACCAAAACTGGTTTGCAGTTTTCCTAGACTTTATCATTGTTGTAGCAGGTGTTTTTATCGGTATTCAGGTTTCCAATTGGAATGAATCTAGAGTAGAGGCTATTCGTGAACAGGAAGTGCTCGTTGCGATTCTGGATGACCTTAAGACAGATTTGGATGTTTTAGATGCAAGTTTAGCGATGGCGGAAATCAGTACAAATGCTTCCAATTACATCCTTGAGAAGGCTGGATTTGAGAAACTTGATAAAATTTCACTACCCGTAGTCAATTTTCAAATAGAAGGAGCTGACCTGATGATAAATTCAGGAATTGATATTCCTGAAGAGCGAAAGGATCAACTCTGGAAAATGGTGACAGTGCGTTATTATCCTGATCAGTCCAATACCGCTTTCAGTTCATTAGTCGCAGCCGGTGATCTGAAAATTATATCGGATCAGTCCCTCATCAGTGACCTGCAAAGTTATTCACATCTTTGGAATTCAATAGAAAAATCGAACCAATCCACCCACAGATCATTTCGTGACCAGACAGTCTTTGTTGGCCAAGAATTTGGTTTGAGTCCTTTTACAAGAGTGCCGGAAGAACAATTTATTGAAATGGTTCAAACTGTTCCCAAAATTCAGGCTGTTATCCGAACCATGCTCGAGTTTGCTGTATTGCATCAATCTCAAATGAAGCAAGCAAGGAAAAAGGCTCTTTCATTAATAGAAAGGGTAGGACAGGAGATTAAATGAAATGTTATTACGACGCATGACTGAACATATCAAAAACCAAAACTGGTTTGCTATATTTATCGACTTCGTCATTGTGGTGGTCGGTGTTTTTATTGGTATTCAGGTGGCAAACTGGAATGATGACAGACTAGAAAATAAGCTATCTGAAGATTTTACGCAAAGATTACGAGAGGATATTATTGAAGAGGCCTGGGATTTTCAGTATATGATTGAATACTACACAGATGTTCAACAAAATGCTGAACGCGTTTTGGCAGATTTGGAAGACGGAGTTAAACTGAACGATATTGAGTTAGTAATAGCTGCTTATCGAGCAAGCCAAATTAACATTATCACAAGACGCAGAGCGACCTATGATGAATTGGTTTCTATCGGCAAAATTGATTTAATTAAAGACAAATTACTAAGAAAAACTGCTACAGGGGTTTATGATTTTCCATTTTATGAATCCATTTATACCAGTGGTTATGAGTCTAAATATCGGGAAATCTTCCGCATGCACATTAATAGTAAGGTTCAAGAGGCTTTAAGCCTCAAATGTGGAGATAGAAATGTGAATGCCCTGGATTATCAAGGCATTGTTGATTCTATTGATTATCCCTGCAATCCGGAAATAGATGAAGATTTAGTCAAAGACACAGCGGAAACAATTCGCACCCATGAATTATTTTTGCCCTATTTAAGATTAAGACTAGCTCAGCTTCAAGCCAGTATTAATAGTGTGAAATATTATTATCCGGAAATAACAGAAAACCTCAAAAAATTCAGGGATGTTAATTGATGCTACTAAGAAGAATCACTCAACACATCAAAAACCAAAACTGGTTTGCTATATTTATTGATTTCTTAATCGTTGTCATCGGCGTTTTTATCGGTATTCAGGTTTCCAACTGGAATGAACACCTGAATGAGAAACAAAGAGCTGAAAATTATAGAAATCGTCTTTATCAGGACATGACAATTAACCAATCGGCTCTGACAAATCGACAGGAAAGCTTTGCCAAACAAATTGAATATGGTTTATATGCCCTAGAAAGTTTAGATGAGCCAATAACGCAGGAAGACGCCTGGAAGATTGTTCGTGCCTATTTTCAGGCAAGTCATGTGTTTACCATTTCCGTAAAGCGGGGAACATATGATGAAATCATAAATTCCGGAGATCTTGCGCTGTTAAACAATCAGGATTTGGTCAATGCATTGGGTGATTTTTATTCCTTTTCCGGTTTTTCTACAATTGAAACCATTCCTGAGTACAGAGAAAACATACGACGTATCATTCCGTTTCAATTGCAAAGATATTTTCACCTCAATTGTTATAAAGTTTCCTCGTCAGACACGCATCACCTTTTAGATTGTCCGCCTCCGGATGAAGTTTCTGACCTGACGGTACTCGCTACAGAACTTAAGTCAAACAATAATATTAAACTAGACTTACGATACATGATAAGCAATGCCGGTGTTTCAATAGATATTGCCAAAGATTTGAAAAAGAAGATTTCAAAAATGTTAACAATGATTTCCAACGACACATCTTCGGATAGATAAAAATATGCTTTTACGTCGTATTATTCAACATATCAAAAACCAAAACTGGTTTGCTATATTTATCGATTTCATCATTGTCGTACTCGGTGTTTTTATTGGTATTCAAGTGGCCAATTGGAATGAAAAACGCATTTTACGCGATAAAACTGAAATGCTGACTGAACGGCTGGCAAGTGACTTTGGTGTGGATATGTGGCTGGCCGATAATTTTTACCATTACAATGAAACAGTGATTGAAAATGCCAAATTAGTGTTAAAAGACATCACTGGTAGAGTTGAATTGACTGATGAAAAATTGATTATTGCTGCATTCAGAGCCACTCAATTTAACCGACTACCCATATCTTCAACCTACAAGGAATTGATTGCTACAGGTGACTATGATTTATTGGCCAAAAGCGAGCTGGGTAAATTGGCATCGGTTTATTATGAAGGTGGTCAATTCAATGAAATTGAAAATGATGGTAAAAACTCTGACTATCGACGCTTATTTCGTTCACTGATACCCATTGAGGTACAATTGCATGTGGCTGAAAGGTGTGGCGATCGGAATATTTCCACTGCGGAGTTAATACGTCATGTGGGTGCTTTATCCTATGACTGTCAACTTGATTTGACTGAAGAGCAGATAGCTCTATCAGTTGAGCTATTGCGATCCAGAAGTGATTTTGTTCAAACTATACGACTCAGGATTGCCAACTTATCGATGCAAAATAATGATTTTAAATTTTTACTTGGCGCAACGGAGTCCTACAGAGCTAGTGAGGAGTTAATAGAGAGTTCAGGCGTTTTGAAAGTATTTAGGCCAAATTGATGTTATTAAGACGAATCACTCAACACATCAAAAACCAAAACTGGTTTGCAGTCTTTCTCGATTTTGTCATCGTAGTAGCAGGTGTTTTTATTGGTATTCAGGTAGCAAACTGGAATGAATTAAAAAAAGAGCAACAGTTAGAAAAGCAATACATTCAAAATATAATATCGGATTTAGATGACCAGCTGGCCTCTATCAATGACCAAAAAGTGATAGAAACTCAATTTTTGTAAGGTTCCAATAAAATCATTTCAAACTATTATACAAACGAATCTTTTTTTCCTGATGATGAATTCTATGCAATCGCTACACAACTCACAGTCAGAAGAACATTTGTCGTCAATGACTCAACCTATACTGATCTCATTTCATCCGGAAACATCAAATTAATTACTGATAACAATAAAAAAAATCAACTGATTAAATACTATCAAATGCTTGAACGAATTGAGCGGGTCATTCAAAACAATAATACACTCCTCACTGATCAGACTTTCTCATCGGTTTATTTAAAATTGGGATATTATTCACCACAAGGAATCGAAGAATTAAATTTGGTAGACACAGATAATTTGATCAATTTTGAAACATCAGGGCAACCGACCCAACTGAGAAGATTAAAACAAGTTGCTGAGAATAATATGACTGACGCCAATATGTTATTATTAATCAATGTGCTGAAACAACGTGCAGTGGTTGCAGGAGCTCATGCTGGCTTTATGAATCAACTCAAAGTTGAAACAGAAAAATTGATACAGGATTTGAAAAATTAAATATTTTCCAATGCTTTTTGCATTCTCACATCCGAAACTTTTTGTTTGGTTCCTAAATTCTGAGCAAATAAAGATATCCGGTATTCTTCCAGCAAAATATGAAATTCTTGCAATGCTTTACTGTAGATTTCTGAGCCTTCGACTTTCTTAAAAAATGGCAAGCTGATTTTTTTCAACTCTTTAAGTTTTTCTGCTTCTTTATGCGGGTTTTCTATGGCTGAATCCGATCGTATTTCCAGCCCTTTAATAAATCTGGCATAATGCTGAATTTGGTCAATTTCCACCTCATACAAAAAATCTGGATAAATCAAATAATCCAATTGATGGTGCATGTCTTCGTAGGTTTCTTCGGATAAGTAATCGGACTTTTCCTCAATTTCCTGCCAAATTTTATACCAGTTTTCAATCACTGGATTCAACAATAAACACAAGTCATTGGCTTGTTTATACCAGCCTTGTTCCAGGGTTTTCAGCAGGTGATCGAAGGCATCAATATTTCTCACCGGCAGACTGTTTTCAATAATGCTCTGTAAAACAGCATCGGTGATATGCTCAACTAAGGATTGCTCGGATTCCAATTGCGACCAACCGAATTGTGCTTTAATTCCGGGTTTCAGATTCTTTTGCAGATAGCGGTATTTGGCTGGTATTTTTAATAAAACCAATCGTTTTAATCCGTGTAAGTGTTCATCCTGTGCCTGTTGTTCAGTTTCAAAAAGGCGTAAACCAACACTATCTTTTTGATCAATGATTGCCGGATAAGCTGTCAAACCATTTTCCAAAATAATGCTTTGCGGAATGTCTTTAAACACCCAATCTTTAGCATGATTGATTTTGTAAGTTTGACTGGCGGTTTTTTGAAACGAACGATTAGCTTTTTGGCAATACTGCTCTTGAAGCTCATCAAAATTTCTGGAGGTTTTTAAAACTTCCTTTTCCTCATTTATAATTCTGAATAGAAACTGTAAATGCGGGGGAAGCTCTGCTTGTTGCCAAATTTCAATAGTCGTGTTCAGTCCAACCATACGTTTGACTTGAGTCACAATTTGCTGATAAAAATCACCTTCATCAACCGAAATAGAGTCCGCAATCGCCTGTGCAAAATCATTCGCGGGAACCAGATTCCGCCGTATGGGTTTTGGCAATGACCTAATCAAAAACTCGAGTTTTTCCTTTAAAAGCCCCGGAACCAGCCATTCAAAATCATCTTTTGTAAAGGAATTGAGCCACTGTAAAGGAATTGTTACAGTAATTCCATCATCTTCCTGGCCGGGAGAAAAGTTATAGTGCAGGTTTAAAAGTTGTTGACGAATTTTTAAATGCTGCGGAAATAAATCTTTCTCTGGCTTGCTACTTCCAGACTTAGTTAATTGCTCATGAGTGAACTTCAAACAATCATCATTTTGAGTTTTCAACCACTTAGCCAACTGTTTTTCGCTGTAAATATGTTCAGGAATAATGCTTGCATACAGTTCCGCCAGTCGCCACGGTTCAATCAAAATATCCTGTCGTCTTTGCCGATCTTCCTGAGCTTGAATCTGGGCAATTTTCATTTGGTTATGACTTGCAAACGCATAACGGTTTCTCAATTGATTCTCAACCAATCCCTGTTCAATAAATATTTTGTGTGAGGTTTCCACATCCGTCGGACCATAATGAAACGCTCGTTTGGCAACAACCGTCAATCCAAATAGAGTTAACCTTTTATATCCCATCACCGAACCTTGCTTTTTCGACCAGTACGGATCAAAAGTCGAGGTTCTGATCACATGTCTGCCAATATCCTCAATCCATTCGGACTCAATTTCTGCAACTGTACGAGCATACACTTTGGTGGTTTGCACAATACTGGCAGCCATCACCCAGTTGCAATTCTTCCCAAATAAACCCGAACCCGGAAAAATATTGAAACTACGGTTTCGGGCACCATTGTATTCGCCTTTTTCCTTTCTGAATCCCACATGCGAAATAAATCCCGATAAAATCGCTTGATGAATTGCAGGATATTCCGCTTCTTTATCGTTCAGGTGAATTTTTTGTTGTTTCAAAAGGTTCAATAACTGCCTGTAAATGTCCAACCATTCGGTATAACGGCGATAGGATAAGAAGTTCTCACGGCACCACTTTCTGAATTGAGAATTACTGTTTGCTTTGCGTTGTTTTTTTAAAGTTTTCCAGATATTGATAAAACTGATGAAGTCCGATCTTTCATGTAAAAACTTTTTATGAGCCGCATCCGCCGCAGATGCAAACTCTAATGGACGTTCCCGGATATCCTGTATGGTCAGTGCTGAAACAATAATTAAAGCCTCTTTGATACAACCCAAAGTTTCTGCCTTGATTAAAATTTGCCCCAATTGCACATCAATTGGCAGTTGATAAAGTTTTCTGCCTGAAGCTGTGAGTTCTTTATTCTCATCAATCGCATGAATTTCTGTGAGCAACTGATAACCGTCCGCAATCAGATTATCATTAGGCATATCCACAAAAGGAAATTCATCAATTTGTCCAAATCCTAAAGCGGAAGCTCTTAGAATGACCGATGCCAATGATGTTCGTAAGATTTCGGCATCAGTGTGTTCGGAACGCTGTTCAAAATCATCTTCCGAATATAAACGATAACAAACACCTTCAGCTATCCGTCCGCAACGCCCTTTTCTTTGATTGGCAGCCGCTTGTGAAATTGGCTCAACCAGTAATCCCTGAATTTTACTTCGTGGCGAATAACGACTCACTCGTGCTGTTCCTGAATCAATCACATAATGAATTCTTGGAACAGTTAAAGACGTCTCGGCAACATTAGTGGTCAAAATGATTCGTCGTAATGACCCCGGATGAAATACCTGCATCTGCTGAACCGCCGTCAGTCGTGCATAAAGCGGCAAAATCTCGGTACTGCGAATTTTTTTTCGAGTGAGATAATCCTGAGCTTCCAGAATTTCTCTCTCACCGGATAAAAACACCAGAATATCGCCTTCGTAGGAGTTTGCATAAATTTCCGTAACAGCCGCATAAATTCCCAGATTCAAGTCATTGTTTTCTTCATCCAAAGGTCGATATTCAACCGAAACCGGATAACTTCTGCCTTCAACATTGATGACCGGAGCATTATCAAAATGTTTAGAAAACTTTTCCGTATCAATCGTTGCCGAGGTGATAATGACCTTTAAATCCTTGCGTTTTTTCGTTAGTTGTTTGAGATAACCCATCAGAAAATCAATATTGAGACTGCGTTCGTGAGCTTCGTCGATGATGATGCAATCATAAGCATTGAGGAATTTATCATTCTGAGTTTCCGCCAGTAAAATACCATCGGTCATGAATTTAATCCAACCATCATTCGAATAACTGTCATCAAAACGAACCTGAAAACCAACCTGCTTGCCCAGTTCAACATTCAGCTCTTCTGACACCCGTTCAGCCATCGAACGGGCAGCAATTCGTCGTGGTTGAGTACAGGCAATCGCTCCTTTGTCACCAAGTCCTGCAAGCAAACACATTTTCGGCAATTGAGTGGTTTTGCCCGAACCGGTTTCCCCGGCAATCACCACGATTTGATGGTCCTGAATCGCTTTAACGATTTCATCTCTACGAGCAGAAACCGGCAAATCTTCCGCCAGTTCAACCTTGGGTTTGGTTGATAATCGCTGCTGAAATTTTTGTGAGGATTGTTCGACTTTTGCTAAAGTTTTTTCAAGCCTGTCCGGATATCTTTTGGACAAAAACAACTGCTGACGCAAACGAAAATAATCCGTCCGCATCACAGAATCCGGTAATTGTTTCAGCAGTTTTTCAAGCATTGCGGAATTATAAGGGAATTAGTGATTAGAAACCAATTAACGAACGCAGAGAGCACAAAGAAGGCGCAGAGGTCGCGAAGTTTTAAAAGAAAAATACTTTATAACTTGCCTTAAATCACCGCACTAAATTCACTTGTGAACTTCCATGCAACAATTGTGTCACAAATATAACAGAAAATTTGGAGGCTCATATGAGATCAAGAACAATCAACCTGAATCAAGACTCAGAAATCAACATCACGCCCATGCTGGATGTGGTCTTTATCATGCTT
>ERZ795048.2829-NODE-2829-length-13514-cov-7.208262_pt1 | contig 13514 bp, 15 predicted proteins | sample MGYA00375132_ERZ795048 | MGnify/ENA primary metagenome ERZ795048 (study PRJEB30177, sample SAMN05720225) | activated sludge metagenome | isolation source: Anaerobic digester | place: Hong Kong | collected 2014-12-17 ...
AGAAGGACAGCACAATTCCCTATACGGTAAAAAACGGCGCTGATAACTGGAAGGGGTGGATCCCCTACGAAACAATGCCTGCATCCTACAATCCCGCGAAGGGATGGGTCGGCACCTGCAACCATAAAACGGTTTCCCGGCAATACCCGTATTACATATCATCCTATTTTTCTCCACGTTACCGCTATGTACGGCTGAAGGAGCTTATGGCATCAAAGGCGAAGCTGGCCCCTGAGGACATGTGGACATTCCAGCGTGACATCAAAAATATCCTCGCGGTAAAAATTGTTCCCGTTATGGCTGCAGCCCTGAAATCACAGCCGGAAACCGCGAAACTCGCCGCAATCCTTGAATCATGGGACCGCAGCGACGGGAAGGACTCCGCAGCCCCGCTTATCTTCCAGGCGGTATACAATACATTCGCGCTCCTGACCTTCAGCGACGAACTGGGAGAGGAACTGGCGAAAACCATGCTCGATGTACAGTACTACTGGCATGAACGGTTTGAAAACATGGTCACCCGGGACACCTCAAAATGGTTTGATGATATCACCACGCCAGATAAAAAAGAGACCCGTGACGACCTGTTCCGCCTTGCGGGGAAAAAAGTCATGGCGGACCTCTCCGAAAAACTGGGCTCCGACCCCAATGACTGGAGGTGGGGCGATGTGCACGGCATTGATTTTTTCAGCCCCCTCGCCCGCAGCGGCTTCCTGAAGGGGCTCTTCGGCAGCGGCCCCCACCCCATGGACGGCTCCGCGGAAACCCTGTACCGGGCAAAGTTCCAGCCGTCAGGTGACTACAGCGTGACCTTTTCAGCGGCGCTCCGCATGGTTGCGGACCTCTCCGACAACGACAAGGTGATGGCAGTCATGTCCTGCGGCGTGAGCGGCAGGCAGTTCCGCACCCACACCACGGACCAGATTGAACCGTACATGAACGGGGAGAAAAGGTACTGGTGGTTCAGCGACAGGATGATCAGGGAACATGGGAGAGATGTATTGAATCTGGTTCCGGGGCGGGAGGAGAAGTAAACATTTCTGCGAACTGTAATTCATGAGAAAAATCCGGGCCTTATTGCTATGTGTAATGCAGATGGGGTATCGGGTTTCAGTGTAATACAGCCTGGATTATTATTGCACATGGTAACATAAGAACAATATGACATACAATAAAATTTTTGAAGACAGAGACTACAATGGTGTTATCCCTCAAAGGATTGACTCACCAGCCCTGAGAAAAATCCTGTTAACACCTGAATATATACTGGAAAAGCTTGAGAAGGGCGGTGACCCCATACAACTGAGCATTGATAAATGGGAAAAAATTAAAGAGGCTTATAATTTCATTGCCCATGACGGCTTCAAACGTGCTTATTATGGTTACATCTATCATCTGAGCGGAGCCAACACATGCGCTCTCTGTATTGTTGCGAAAAAGGAGTACGAAAAAGAGTGTGGTTTTCAAAAATATCAGGGGGATAAATGCATCAAGTGTGTACTATCAACGATCGAACCCTGTTACGACATTAATAGTGTATATTCGAATATTACCTACCTGCTGGGATACAGGCTCCCTGAATATTATAAAGACCAGCCTGATTTAATAGTCAGAGGTTTAAGTACTGATGAAGAATTCCCCCTTCTCGGTAAAAATATTGATATTATGATTGAGAGATTGAGAAGTTTGCAGTAAGAGATTTTTTTCCTGTCAATCCAACCAATTTGCATCCCCTCATGTCAACATAGTTGTTTTTGGGGTAATCCTTTTCGAATTATTGATAAATATTATTCATGTCATCCATCGAAATCATTTCAAAACATCTAATCTTCATTTTATTTTTTTTAATTTAATCTCAGGCGTTGTTCCCAGAGCAAGAGCAACTTTTCTGAGAAATGCAAGTGAGATATTTTTGTAATTTCCTGATTCCAACCGTGCTATGGCCGGTTGTGAAGTTCCTACTTTTTCAGCTAATTCTTTCTGCGTTAAATGATTTGTTTTCCTCAAACGTATAATTTCTTTTGAGAGAGTAAATTCTTCATTAAAAGAATCATACGCTTCTTTGAAATTTTTATCTTTCAATTCCTGTTCAAGTAATGAATCGAAGTTGTAGGACTTAATTTTTTTCATGATTTTGAATGTGGTTCTTTTAATAACTCAATCGTCCTGAATGTCTTTGCCTTGAATTTAATTTCGAGGGAAGATATGAATTCATATGCTGGTTCAAGTATTTCAATTTTGTAATTCACAATACAACAAATATACCAAATATGGTATGTTTGTCAAATAAAAAAAGTTTGATTAAACCGTGACAAGGTATTGCGATCTTATGTTTCCCAACTATTTAACATAACATATAGTACGTGTAATCTGTTCCTGCGCACTGACGAAAAAATAAAATAATGGACTATAAATAAAGGGGTAAGCCTCTAACCAACTCCATCGACACCCTTGCCCCTCCAGGGGAAAGGGCCGGGGATAGGGGTTCGGACTACAACTTCCAGGGATTTATTACAGGAATATTTGCAGATATAAAATCAGTTTCATTTCTTGTTACAAGAATCATATTGTTCGTGTAGGTAATTGCCGCTATTAAACCATCAATTGAAGGCATAACTACACCCTCTTTTTCCGCCCTTCCCTGCATTTCACCCCAGTTCTCTGCCACAGTTAAATCAATAGCAAGAATTCTGTCCGAATATTCTTCTAAAAGCATATTAAGCCAGATGGTCAGTTTCTCTTTTTTTCGTGAGGCGGGCAGCTTCGATAATCCTTTTCTGATTTCACCAATTGTAATAACGCTCAAAAATAATGATGTAGAAGGTTCATTTTCAACCCAGCGTATGAGCTTTTTGTCGGGAGATGGTTTCACCATCTCCGATATAACACATGTATCCAGCAGATATTTCAAAGGTCAATTTTCCTTGGATAATCCTTCTGTCTTTCAATTTCAAAATCTTTATCCATTTTCGGACAATTTAGAAGAAAATCCTTAAAATCCGGTTTGCCCGAAGTCAACTTCTCATACTCTTCAACAGATATCACAACAACAGCCTCATCACCCCGCCGGGTTATGAATTGCGGGCCTCCGGTTAATGCATCTTTAACCAGCTTGCTGAACTGACTTTTTGCATCCTGAAGCTTCCAGATTGTTTTCATACACACCTCTCACCAATCAGTCTAGTCAGGCTAGTCTATTGTGCCCCTCGTGTCAATAAATAAAACTTTCTTCACTTTTTTTTGTTGACATGCCGAAGATAGTGATACTATATGATCACAAATTATAAAAGGAAGTTTTTTAACACACATGAACAACCCGCATAACATCAATCGCAACAGCTATTTTTATTTCTGGTATTTTTATTTCAGAAGCTGCCTGTAGCTTTTGCGAGTGCTGTTATGTGCAAAAGGCCGCAGGCGGAAAGCCGGCGGCCTTTTTCGTTTCCCCCCGCATGAAACAGGCCGCCGCCTCCCTCCCCGGTCATAGCACCAATTTTGACGGAGGTACACCATGAATCTACTCAAAGAAATGCCCCTTACGGAAGAGAGTCCTCACACGAAACAGGGCGGAATGAAGGAATTCCGTACGTTTTCGGTCCACACCAGCAAGGGCGAGGCGTTTACCGTATTCAATACAAAGAATAAAGAAATAACCCAGTTCGTTGAGAACAACGAGGCCTGTTCAACGATCAGGCCCGCGGTGCCCTACATCCTCGCGAGCAGGCTCATTAAGGACACCCCCACTGTGGTATACCTCCCCCATAACGTATCGATCGGGGGGACCCAGGTGTGCCTCATCGCCGGGCCATGCTCCATCGAGTCGGAAGAGCAGATGATGGAAACCGCGAGAAAGGTGAAACTTGCCGGGGCCCATGTGCTGCGCGGCGGCGCGTTTAAACCCAGAAGCTCCCCCTACGCGTTCCAGGGAATGGGGGAAGAGGGACTGCTGCTCCTTAGAAAAGCGGGTGATGCATACGGACTGCCGATTATTACGGAAGTTCTTGATGCGGACGATATCCCCCTGATAGCGGAATACTCCGACATTCTCCAGGTAGGGGCGCGTAACTGCCAGAACTTCTCACTCCTGAAAAAACTCGGCAGAACAGGAAGGCCGGTCCTCCTGAAGCGCGGCATGATGACCACCATAGAGGAACTGCTGCTTTCAGCAGAATACATTCTCTCGGAAGGTAACATGAACGTGATCCTGTGCGAGCGGGGGATACGCACCTTCGAAACCGAAACACGGAATACCCTGGATATTTCCGCGATTCCCGTGCTGAAAGCAAAAACACATTTACCTGTGATAGTGGACCCGTCCCACGCATCGGGGGACTGGAAGCTCATAGCGCCCCTCTCCTCCGCGGCAATTGCTGCGGGAGCTGACGGACTGATGATCGAAGTCCACAACAGCCCGGAAACTGCGCTCTGTGACGGAAACCAGTCCCTGAAGCCGGAAAAATTCGGCAGGATGGTTGACACACTCACGCCATTGACCGAAGTTATGGGAAGGACGCTATAGTGTCCGCAGCGCGGGGATGCACTTTTCGCGTCCATAAAAAACGAGGGACAGAGAGAAGGCGGCAAAGGAAGCGTGTGCCGGGTCAGGAACGCGAATAATGAACCACTTTACCGATATTCTCTTTGACCTTGACGGCACCATTTCCGATTCCAGGGAAGGCATTATGCTCTCGGCTGCCTATGCCCTGGAGAAGATGCACATCACGGAGAAGGACAAGGAACGGCTGAAACGTTTCGCGGGGCCGCCCCTCCATGATTCATTCAGAAATATCTACGGCCTTGAGGGGGCGGACACTGACATGGCCATTGAGCTGTACCGGGAGCACTACGGGGAAACCGGCATGTTCCGGTGCGCGCCGTACCCCGGCATCCCAGACCTTCTTGAAACACTGCACCTTGAGGGGAAGCGTCTTTATATCGCCACGTCAAAACTTGAATCCTTCGCCCGTAAGGTCATTGAATATCTCGGGATGGAAAAATATTTTACAATTATTGCAGGCAGCAACGACGACGGGTCCAGGGCAAAAAAGCCCGAAGTAATCGGATACCTCCTCGCGCAGATTCCCGGCCTGAAAAAAGAGAATACCGCCATGGTAGGGGACATGCGGTTCGATATACTGGGGGCCCGGGAACAGGGGCTTCACGCCATCGGGGTATCCTACGGGTACGGTACTGTTGAGGAACTGAAGGAAGCCGGCGCCGCTTTAATCGCCGGGAATGCCGGCGAACTTGCCTCCCTTCTGCTATAACCCGGCAGCCGGTTCCCCGCGGCCACTCCCGAGACGAAGAACACTGCTGAGTTCGTTCGTGGAACCGGTAATATTTTCCGCTGAGCCGCTGAGCTCCTCCGCCCCGGAGGCAAGGTCCTGCGTCGCGGTATTGATGATGCTGATCGACTTTGTTATTTCCATAATGGCGTTCTTCAGCTCCTCCATGGCAACCTTTATTTCCTCAGACCCTTCAAGAACACCCTGCACGTCCTTCTGTACGCTGTCATTCATTTGAAGGTCTTCTTCCGATATCCTGTTCACTTCCATCACGAAGGACCCGAAAGAGGCGGCGTACTCAAGAACGTCCTTTGTCGCGGCATTGACATTTTCCAGGGCGCGGCTGGTCTCCGTAAGCTCCCTGTCCGTCGCGGCAACGAGTGCTGTAATCTCCTTCGCGTTCACCTGGGTCTTTTCCGCGAGTTTCCCCACTTCGTCGGCAACAACGGCAAATCCCTTACCCTGCTCCCCGGCCCGCGCTGCCTCAATTGAGGCGTTAAGGGAGAGGAGATTTATCTGGTCCGATACATCGGTAATGAGTGTAGTTGACTCTTCAACTTTACGGCTGCTCAACAGGGCATTTTCCATTGAACGGAGGCAGGTGACTATTTCATCTCTTGCGTCATTGATTCGCGCATCCAGCTGATCTTTCCGTTCCATGGCACGGGTCATTTTGTCCCTCCCCCCCGCAACAAGATCACGCATCTTCATGAGGTTATCGGTAAGTGCCATGACCCGCTCCTTCTGCTCTACGGTCATATTCGCTGACGACTCCGAGGTGGCGGAAATTTCCTCCAGTGTTGAAGTAATCTCTTCAATACTGGCCGCCTGGGTCTGGGCATTATCGGAAAACGAATCCGCCCCCGCGGACATACCTTCCGCGGTAGACGTAAGAGTCTCCGAAACTTTTGAACATGTCTCCATTATACTCCTGATATGGTCAAGCTGCTCAATCACCTCACTCTTCCTGGATTCAGCTTCGTGGAGAGTCGCCTGTACAATACGGTATATCAGCATGCACAAAGCCGCGATAAACATTGATACCACGGTAAAATGGGCAATCGTGATCTTTACATGCTCCCCCATTAACTCCCTGGAATACAGTATGACCGAGTTCCCGATCATTATTACGATACCCGTAATAATTCCGATTGTCAGCCTGTTTCCGTACAGCGCGGCCATTACAATGAAAAGGAGAAGATACAAAAAATATATATACTTACCCACCTTCGTCGGGACAAGAAAAGACTGATATGCTACAAGGGCAAGGGGGAAGAGAATGCCGAAATACATTGCCACAGTATATCGCCCTGATTTAAGAATCACAAGACCAAGCAGAAACCCGAGTATAAGCACACCCATGCTCGCGTTATAGACAATAGTTGCCACATGAGGTGAAAAAATATTCGTGCTCAATATTGAAAAAAGTATCAGCCCCACGAATACTATCTGCACCCACATAAACACAGCCGCACGCTGCTGCGTCATGAAGGATTCCCCGGAATACTTTTTGAGAAAAAATCCTGACATTCTGATTGAAAGCTTCCCCATTCTCCACCTCGCACACATTCATCTATTCAGGACTGCACCGTACCCCGACACCGCAGGCATGATGCCGTTACAATTGTACAACGTTGCCGCAGTGTTGACCAGTAAATTTTTTCAATTTACTGGTCACCGCGTATCGTAACAAACTGCGATACCGCGGCCAGCATCCCGCCGGAGAAGCCGATTTTATGATGCCGCGGTATCGAACATCAATATCAATTCATGCCGGAATATACTTTTATGTTGACCGGCACTGTAATCTAAGGCATTCTGCAGCAGCCGCTGATTTTTAACTTATATGGAGTAATTATGATTAATGAGCGCATACACCGTCAGATACAGTTCATCAAAGAAATTGACAGGTTGAAGCAGATCTTCCGCCAGACATACCTCCTCGATGAATCACGCAAGGAAAATGATGCTGAACATTCATGGCACCTCGCAGTCATGGCAATGGTGCTTCACGAATACGCGGAGGGTGATATCAACCTGCTGCAGGTAATGAAAATGGTGCTGCTCCATGATATCGTGGAAATCGACGCAGGGGACACCTACTGCTATGACGACAGGGAACGGGAAACCCAGGAGGAGCGGGAGAACGCGGCGGCTGACCGCATTTTCGCGCTGCTGCCCCGGGACCAGGAAGAGGAATTCCGGAACCTCTGGGACGAGTTTGAAGCGCGGGAGACCCCTGAGGCCCGTTTCGCCGCGGTCCTGGACCGGCTGCAGCCGCTGATACATAATCACGGAACAGGTGGACGCGCATGGCAGGAACACGGCATCACCAGCGGAAAAATCCTCGAACGGAACGCTGACATGGGAAAGGGATCAGGAATACTGTGGGAATTTGCTGATGAACTCATTGAAGACAGCATAGGAAAAGGATTTCTGAAAAGATGAGATACAATCCCGGATATTTGATTATAGTAAAAATGATTTGTTTTTCTTGAAAAATTGGTTGCATCATTCTTTTTATTCATAATTATGGATACATCATCCGAATATATTCATATCAAATTAATACAAAATACTAATATGCAGGAACAGAATAAATTCTTCACATACAGGATTATCAATAACACTATTCTTGTTGTTATTGAATCCGACAGGATGGACATGTACAATGCCCCGGATTTCCTCACAATATCCGAGAATGCGTTTTCCCACCTCACATTTACTCACGCCGCGGTTGATGTGCGTAAACTCGAGCACGTTGACGGAACAGCCATCGGGGTCCTCATGGTTTCGATAGGCCGTATGAATAAGCGGGAAGGAGGAGGGGAGATTGTGCTTATATCCAATAATGAAATGCACACCCGCATGCTTGATCTGGTAAGATCAAAGGTAAAAGTTTTTCTGGATGTTGATGAGGCACTTGAATATCTTGCGACACTATAGACTATTGAATTTCGTAACTGCTTTCATTCCCATAATTTTCGATACCCTTCTCAACACTCAAACCTGAACCCTTTCACCGGCTCCCGAAGGGAGAGGACCGGACACGGAGCCTTCCGGACCACCTTCTCCGCGGTACTTCCGAACAGGAGGTGTTGGACGCCGGTATGGCCGTGGGTGGCAATTATTATGAGATCTATATCATATTCTTCCGCGGCCCTGTTAATCTCCATGAAGGGACGCCCCATTCTGATTACCGACTCCACCGGCACCTCATCGCCGATATCCTCATCAATCAGTTTCCGCAGTTTTTCCCGGGCGTATTCCTCTATTTCATTATTGAACTGAATCGATTCATTTATAACGCCTACTTCGATATCTTCAAATATGGGGCGAAATACATATATTAGATACATTTTCGCCCTGAATGTCAGCGCGTATTCCTTCGCGTACTGAAGCGCCTTCCTGGAGTAATCGGAAAAATCTATGGGAACAAGGATTCTTTCTATGGTCTGCATACCACACCCCCGCCATAGTCTTACAAATAATATACAGAGGTTCTGCACACATTGCAAGGCATATTTTATCCCCGGAATGTGTGCCCGTGGTATGAATATTCCTACTTAGATCCTTCAGATATTACACGCAGCAGTTCCTTCGCCGCTTCCTCCGGCCCCGTCATTTCCCATCCCTTTATCCCGAGACGGGTCCTGATCTGTCCGACAAATATGTCACTCGCGAAAAAGGCTTCAAAGAATTTCATTGCCAGAGGATCATGGAGTTCCTTGTACTGCGGGGCGCCGAATATATTGGCAAAATATGAGTGCACAAGCCCTGTTGAGGTAGTGGTGCCTTTGCTCATCACCGTGCCTTCACGGAACCTGTTAAACGCGTTCACATGGTCATTGAACCGCTCCACGACTGGATGGTCCTCATCAATTTCATCATAGTTATTCGCGTAGAGAATATAGTCAACACGGCAGCCCTTCATGATGTTTTCATAACTGCAGACAGGTATAATAACCCGCGCATTCACCTGGCTTGCGTTCATGATGATGGACCGGTCTATCTGGCCGAAGGCATATCCCGGCTGGAGGTCATCGAGGCGGAGAAATGCCCCTATTTCCGTACCGTACCCTATAATGTCGCCATTTTCATCTAACCGCAGAGAGCCCATATCGTCCGCGATAATTGTAATATTGCTGATTACATCCCCTCCGATGGCCCTGTACGCCTCAAGGGTTTCGGACTTGCCGGCGCCGGTATCACCGATCATGAGCACCGTCGCCTCCACATTGTTTTTCATGGTTATTTTCACAAGGGACCCGTGAAACGGGAGACGTCCCGATTTTATCATTATCGCATTGTGCAGGGTGAGCATCATTTTTTTCAGATACCCGAAATATCCGAACTCGTCGCGGCCGGGACAGGCGGCAACGAAAATCTTGTTTTCCTCGTCATCGTGAAACACCGTGGGGTACTGCGCCAGGCCGTCAAGAGAATCACCGGGCACTCCGTAAAGATACACCGCGTCAGGCTTTCTTTTCAGGTCTTCATCATCCGCCAGCTCAAACAGGTTACAGAGTGAAAAACCCAGCTCGTAATACTTTTCATGAAAATATACATTCACCAGCAGCTCACCGACCTTCGCGGGATAGCATAACCACTCGCCGGTTTCTATATCGACCACATCAAGGGGATTCGTGTCAATTTTCACGAAACTCCCGGTCCTCTTGTTCATCGGCGGCTCAAGGATCAGGGGCGGGTTAAGAAGCACCTGACGAATCACGGATACCGGCTTCAGTTTATTATAGGCCCCGCCTCCATAGGGGGTTTTTACCGGGAGCGAGATAGTACCGAATTCAGCCCCCGCAGTAATCTGGCGGTATATACGCGGATGAGATCCTGTAATGTTTTCTTCGATGTCCCTGTACGCGCTTCGCACAAAATGCGTAAGGTTCCCCACAGTCTGATTGAACGTCCTGTACGGGCGCTTGTCAAGGTCGCGCTCTGCGGAGTTACATATTACATACCGCTCATATCCCCGCCAGTAGTTATAAAAGTACTCGACAAAATCGCTGAACAGCTGAATGTCCCTGAAAAACTGTCCCGACTCAGGCAGAATATTCGGAACCAGCTTCCCCTCAATCTTTAAAAGGTTCTCCAGGGTATCCACGAGGAGCGTTATCTGCCGTTCGCCTATTTTGTCCCCGGGAACACTGAATATGCCAAGGAGGGGGGATTCTTTTTCGGCAAGTTCCAGAATACACCGTTTCAGCAGTTCCAGGAAAAGATCGCTTTTTAATATCTCTTCGGTCGACTCACAAAGGCGGCCGGTGGTATGAATAAGAATTTTGTTGCTGATTATTTTGTAGTGTGTATACATGAGCGATCTCCAGTTAATATTTTTCCTTTCCCTAGGCCGGAAGCGGTCGAACATAGTAATAGAGTGTTTATTTATTGCAATAAAAAAAAACTATCATGAAAGATAATTTTTTACCTTTCATCAGGGCGCAGCATTCCCCCTGCCCGGATATTCCCTGAATGCCTGAATATCTCAGTGCGACATTTTCTCTATCACATCGATTTCATCAAGGTGATGGGGAATGGGCTTTTTTTCTTCAGCATGATGTTTCCCTTCCTCCGCCATCATGTTAAATATATCCCCCTCCCCGATGTGATGCGGAATGATATGTTTCTCATGGGGCTTGTGAGGCATTGAGGAGAGCATAACGAATATGTCCCCTTCATCAATGTGTTTATCCGGATGCATTTTATCCCTCCTGACAAACTGTTCTTACAGTAAAAGTACTACCCATACAGGAAAAGTCAAGGGACGATCCGGATGTCAGTTCCCCTCCCTCTTTTTAAAATCCAGCGACGCAGAATTGATACAATACCGCAACCCGGAAGGAGGAGGACCGTCATCAAACACGTGTCCCAGGTGCGCACCGCATCTGGCACAGAGAACTTCAGTCCGCTCCATCATGAGACTGTTATCCGGAATCGTCCTTATATTCATCCCGGAAACAGGCTTCGAAAAACTGGGCCACCCCGTTCCCGAATCAAACTTTTCATCGGAACGGAAAAGGTCTGTTCCGCAGCATACGCAGCGGTATATACCATGTTCATGATTGTCATGATATTTTCCCGTAAAAGGAGGTTCTGTGCCCTTTTTCCTCGCAATTCTGTATTGTTCAGGTGTCAGTACCCTCCGCCATTCTTCATCACTTTTTACAATACGTTCCACTTCTGATGTCTCTTTCGTGAGTTCATTGTATATCATACATTTCCCCGCTGTTTCTTCATTGTTTGTTCTCATTATGTTACACATACTCAACGGAATGATTATAACCGCACACATCCCTATGAGCCTTCCTGTAATCGTTGTACTCTTCATTGCGTCATACTCCTTTAGACAGTATATTTCCTCCCCGGTTACAAAAGTCAGAATCCGGGAACAGGCGCGAACGCTGAACCGCCGTTATATATATACAACATACAATATTCTCAGTGTAATTCAATACATGCAGAAAAGCCCGCAGTGCTGTAACGCACTGCGGGCTGAAAAAAACGCGCGGGAACACGTGTAGACTGCAGATCAGGCGGCTTTCCTGTTTGACCGTCTCCAGATTTTAAACTTGTCCGCTTCACGGATAAGCGCGTCCCTGAAATCCGGATGAGCAATTTCAATAAGCTTCTCCGCACGCATCCATGTCGGATTCCCCTGGAGCTTAACAGCTCCATATTCAGTGACAACATAATCAACCATCTGCCGCGGTATGGTGGTAATAGAACCGATTGACAATGCCGGGATTATCCTGGAACGGAGCCTTCCTTTTTCATCATTCATTGTTGAGGGAAGGCACAGGAAGCTTTTGCCCCCTTCAGACCACAACGATCCGAGAACAAAATCCCACATGCCGCCATTCCCGGAAATCTGTGTACCTTTAAAGCTTTCCGCGTTCACCTGTGAAAACAGGTCAACCTGCACCGCGTTACAGATACTCACCATGTTGTTTATGCGGCTGATTGTCCTTGGGTCATTGGTATAGTTTACCGGGTATGACGCATAGGCGGGATTATCATGCATGTGATTATAAAGGCGGTGACTGCCTATTGCAAAGGTGTACGCCACACGCCCCCTGTCAATCTCCTTCCGCTTCCCGTTCATCCGCCCTGATTCGATCATATCGACATAGGCATCAACCACCATCTCGGTATGACCTCCAAGGTCTTTAAGGTCAGACTGCGCGATGAGCTTCCCTATCTGGTTGGGAATGCCCCCGATACCAAGCTGGATACAGCTTCCATCCCGGATCTGCGTCATGACATTTTCAGCAATCTTCTTTTCCACATCTGTGGGTTCAGGGGACTGCATATCATAACATGTCTGGTTTTCCGGGGCTTCCACAATAAAATCAACATCTGATATATGCACTGACTCCTCCGCCCCGCCGAGGCACACCGGCATATTCCTGTTTACTTCGACAACAACAACATCTGCGCACTGAATTTTTGCATACGTCTCTGAATTTTGAGGTCCAAGATTGAAATAACCGTACCCGTCCATCGGGGCGACCTGGATAACAGTGTACCACTTCACCTTTTTACTTCTCTCCGGATCATTGTAATAAAAGGAACGGGCGCCGGAGTCATCCCGGAATGAATCATACAGGTCCGGAGCAACATGATACAAAATAGGTGAATAAAATGAAGGGCCTACTCCTTTTTGAATCATGCGTGTCAGTTTACTCCACTGCCAGTCAACATAAATAAAGCTGTCGGGATACTTCGCAATTTCGGGCAGCGGCGGCACAGTGACAGCAAAATATACCGTTACATCCTCAAGTTCCTCCGCTCGCGCAGCAAGGGCCGTATCACACACCACGGGCTTTCCGTTAAAAAAACCGTAATCCACCACATCGCCGGATTTTATTCCCTGCATGGCGACCCCTGCAGAAACAAGTTTTTTCTGGTATTCTTTTTGAAAATCCATGTCATTCTCCTTTATATTCACATTGGAATAATGATACTGCCCTGTCACAATGCTGCATAACTGCATTATTCTGAACAGCACGGGATCTCTCCCCTTCCAGACATAAATGGAATGAAATATATCCTGTGCATTGAAAAGGGTAACAGGGTAGTACCGTTACGACATGGAGAGTATATGGAGGAAAAGAGATGTGAGCAATCGGCAAATAGAGGTTTCCTGTGTGGAAAAAATAATAAATAATTTGTAGGAAAAAAACCTACACGGAATCACTGCTCCCGACGGGAAAT
>ERZ795048.2834-NODE-2834-length-13485-cov-4.063663_pt1 | contig 13485 bp, 7 predicted proteins | sample MGYA00375132_ERZ795048 | MGnify/ENA primary metagenome ERZ795048 (study PRJEB30177, sample SAMN05720225) | activated sludge metagenome | isolation source: Anaerobic digester | place: Hong Kong | collected 2014-12-17 ...
TTCGAAGTGGGTGAGCGCCACCAGCCTGGTGCTGGGCGGCGGATAATTCACAATCACTGCCTGTGCTGAAAGCATTGATGCATCAGAAATACAACGAAGCGACGTTCAACCCGGTAAATCCGCAATCCGAAATCGCAAATCTCTCGTTATCCGGCTATCGCCGTCTCCCGAGACAAGCGAAATCAGAAATCGAAAATCCGAAATCCAAAATTCCCTATGCCAGATTATTCAATTATAGTCCCGGTTTATAACAGCAAAGACAGCCTCGGGGAGCTGTTTTCACGGATAGATCAGACCCTGGAGCATCTGGGTCAGACTTTCCGGTTAATTTTTGTGGACGATGGCAGTACCGATCAAAGCTGGGAAGTCATCAGCGATATACGTCAGCAGCATCCCGGCAAGGTGACCGCCATCCGGCTGGCCCGCAACTATGGGCAGCACAATGCCACGCTCTGCGGTATTGCACAGGCCGAAGGTGACCACATCATTACCATTGATGATGATCTGCAGAACCCGCCAGAGGAAATCCCCCGGCTGATTGAAGCCATGATGAAAGAAGACGCTGACCTGGTTTATGGTATCTATGATAAGAAGCAGCACTCCGTCATGCGCAATATGGGCAGCGCCATTATCCGCGGAGGCTCCAAACGGCTGTTCAGCACCAAGGGGCAGGGCTCTTCTTTCAGGCTGATGAAGTCGTCGCTGGCTAAAAGCCTGCTGAACCACCAGATCAACTTTGTATACATCGATGAGTTGTTTAACTGGTACACCTCTCATGTCTCTTTTGCATTGGTTGAGCATCACAAGCCGCCCTACAGGAAGTCGAATTACTCGCCCCGCTCGCTTTTCAGAATGATGAGCAACCTGGTCATCTATTATACCGCTGTTCCGCTGAAACTGATGGTTTACGGCGGACTGATATCGTCCATTATAAGTTTTATTGTGGGTGTTGCGTTTATTTACCGTAAAGTAGTTTCTGACGTTCCCCTGGGATTCACCGCCCTGATCGTTGCCATATTGTTCTCCACCAGCATCATCCTGCTTTCGCTGGGCGTAATCGGCGAATACCTCAGCCGCATTTACGCGGTGCAGAACCGTAAACCGCCTTTTGCCATCAGGGAGATACTTAAATGATGGTGAGAGGTGAGCGGCAGTGCCTTTTAGTCAGTTTGCCTCAAAAAAATGAAAGAAGAAGACCCGGAAGATGAAACTCTTTAAATACGGTATCACCCTTGAACGCCTTAAAGAAACAGATATTGAACTGGTAAGGCAGTGGCGGAATTCCGACCCTGTGCGGCTGAATATGGCATACCGTGAGATTATATCTCCCGAACAGCAGTTGCAATGGTTCAGGTCTGTCGATAACCTGGAGAACAACTACCTGCTGATCTATTACAAAGGGGAGAAAATCGGGCTGCTCAATGATAAAAATGTGGACTGGGAGGCCCGGACTTCCGAGTCGGGGTTGTTTCTGGGGCGCACGGAGTTTTATTCCACCTTTGTGCCTTACCTGGTGTCCGTGGCCGGAATAGAGACGACGTTTTACTTTTTGAACTGGAACAAACAGTACGCGCATATCCTCCGCGGCAACACCCGGGCTATCAGTTACAATGCACAGTTAGGCTACAGACTTTGCCCGGATCAGGAAGAAGCGGAAAACCAGCAATATGAACTGACCCGTGAGGGATTTGAGCTGAAGGCCGGCAGGATCAAGAAAGCGGTGCGCCAACTTGCCGGGGATGACCTGAAAACTACCTTGCTGCTGGAGCCGGAAGATTATAAATCGGGGCTTGCCCTGCGTTACGAGTCGCTGCTGGCGGCCTGTCCTTTGTCCCTCCGGCGCGATGAAGATGCTGCCGGTGTCTGGATACGCGAAGTCTGAAGCCTGCCTTATGCTTCTGTTCCTTCCGATAGTTTTTTCAGCGATCTGGCGATGCCGGTAAACTCATTCACATTCATTTCTTTAATATACAGCAAGCCGTGGGTAGCCCTGATCAGGGCATTTTCGTTTTCGTAGAAGAAGTTTTTACCCAGCAGCAACTGTATTTGTTTCAGTTGCTTTACCCAGGTTTTGCGTGTCAGCTCGCTGAAAGGGCCGTCGTATTCAAAACTGGGAAATGAGGCATTCACCTGGCTGAGGTAGCTTTCGGCAAATGATTTCTCCAGTACGGCCAGAGCGTTGAGCGAAACGGGAACCAGCAGATCGGCATCGGCGGGATGAAAACGGTACCATACGTTGCGGTAACCGAGGATCCGCAATTGTGAAAGATCGGCTTCCCTGCTCCATTCCTTTACCGCCCCTGCAATGGCCTGCAGCACTTTGTAATGGGTGTCGGGGCCGCTGCCTTCCGGATCAAGGGCCAGGCTGATGATGGTCGGCTTGATTTCCCTCAGTTGCTGAAGGATGGGGAGCATATCCCGGTTTTTCTCAGGGTTCTCGGTGAAAATTTCACCCTTATAAAAGCCCAGCCGCAGGTGGTGCACATTCTTCACCGGCACACCGTAATAGGCCCATACCAGCTCCTCTTCAAATTCGCGCAGCATCCCCTTAAGCTTCTGGATGTCGGGTGGATTTTTACTGCCGTCATAGCTTTCCTTCAGCACATTCATTACTTGATTCAGTACTTTCCGGAGTTCAAAACGGTCTTTTATTTCCCAGTTAACCACGGCCGATCTTACAAGGCGGTGGCAAAGTCCCCTGCGTTTTTCATATTCGTTCTGCCGGGCTACATTGTCCAGGAAGTGGTAAACATCCTTATCCCACTTGTATGCGTAGCCTTTCTTAAAGAAATCAGGATAGTGAATCATCTGTACTTCTCCTTTATCCAGCATCTCCAGCGTGTCTTCCAGCGCGCTGATAAGGAAGTGGTTGGTGACTGCCGTAAAACCGGAGGTCATCACCGCAAAATGAACGTCGTTGGAGGCCGAACGCAACTGCCGGTTGGTGTAAGGCATAATGCCCAGCATAATATCGTCGTGGTGAGGGCCGGTATGATAAATTATCTGATTTTCATCATGTTGCATGCCTTTCTGCAACTTGTTACTTATGGATCTGATCACTTCCGGTACGGTTTGTTCGCTCAGGTCGGGGATCAGAGAGCACCAGGGGTCGGCCCTCAGGTCGTCAACTGTCAGGTGGTGGCCGTATTTTTCGAGTCTTGCGCAGAGATCAATCACCGCCCTTTCGGTTTTACGCCGGGTCCACTCACCGGTTTTGTAGTAGCGCTCCACTGAATCGCTGAGCCGGCCGGCAGCGCCTTCGGTAAGGTAGAAGCGGGCATTGGGCAGTCGTTGAAGCACTGTGGCCGGATAAACAGTATTCATGTCGTTTTCGAGTGAGACCTTTACGATTTCAGCCTTTGCTTCTCCGGCGGCAAAAATGATAGCCACGGCATCCGGATTGAAGGTGATGGTCCCCAGTCCGATGGTTATCACCAGGCGGTTTCGGGAGATTTCAATGCCGCCCAGGTCGCCGGCGGCTACGGCCTGGGTTTCAAAATTGGTCTGCGTCAGCCGGGTGGTTGACCAGAGGTCGGAACCCCGGGTGTTGAAGGCAATATGTCCGTCAGGGCCAATGCCGCCAAGAAAGAATCCGATGCCTCCCTTTTCACGGATCTTTGCTTCATACTCCGAACACCAGTTGTCGATGGCGAAAATGGATGCCTTGCGGATTTCTTCTTCTGCCGTGCGGGCCTCACGGTAACGCAGGCTTAAATCGATGACCGAGCCGGGGAAAACCTCACTGTAAGTTCTTCCTTCAGGCAGCGGAATTTCATCTGAATTGATCAGCAGCGCCCTGCCCGGATCAAGCCCGAAGCCGCGGAGGTAATATTCCGTCACATAGTTGTGAAAAGAATTGTGCTGCACCGGAGAAATAGGGTAGAACTCATCGATCTGCACAAACTGCAGTCCCCTGAGATCCGGTTTCCTGAGCGAACCCAGTCCGTATCTGCCCAGCAACTGGCGGATTTCTTCCCTGTTCCAGTTTTCGAGGATATTCCGGGTATATTTGATGAAATATTCCGGCGTTTTTCCGGTAGGCAGGCTGATGACCCCTTCAGGATTCGCAGAAACCCACTCCAGAAAACGCAGGGAGGTGAGCAGACCCAGGGAAGGGAAATCTCCTGTAATAATGTAGGGGATACGTGAAGACATTTTTTCAACTCCTGAAAGGGCTGCAAAAGCCTTTTCTGCCGGAGAAAATTCTTTGTGATTCATATTGCTCACTTTTTTCGGATCATTTTTTAAAATCCGCAGCCGGATAACAAGATTCCCCTCTGTTGAGGTCATTCCCTCCGGTTTCTGCAGGAAAACCAAACAGCAGCAAACGGGGAAAATGTATCTTTACGATCGCCAATTAACCCCAGCGTCGCATATGCAATTTATAGTCTGGTGGTGATCCGGACTTGAATGCTGCTATTTCCTCTGCAAAGATACGCCATGATTAAAGTCTGGGATCAACTTCTGAAAAAAAATTAAAAAGATAATGCTTTTGCATTTCCGCTTTTGTACATTTGCAGGAAAGTCTGTACTTTTCTTTAAGTATTTAAGTATGAAAATTGTGTTTCGGTCACTTCTGACAATTTTGATTTTGACTCTTTCGCGGGCTATGCCAGTTTTGGCACAACAGACGGACGAAAGCCGGACATTGCCTTCGTGGGAACAACTGCGCAGCCGCGAATACCCGAAATGGTTCAGTCACGATAAGCTGGGAATTTTCATTCACTGGGGCGTTTATTCGGTGCCTTCGTATGGCGGGGCCGAGTCGTATGCCGAGTGGTATCTGCTCGGGTTGAAACACGGAACGCACAACCGCGTAGATTTTATGAAAAAGAATTACGGAAAGGATTTCACATACAGGGATTTTGCCCCCCTGTTCAAGGCCGAATTATTTGATCCGGATGAATGGGCTGAGATTTTTAAGAAATCGGGGGCCGGTTACGTCGTATTGGTAAGCAAGCATCATGATGGATACTGCCTTTGGCCCAGTGCGTATGCCCCGGGATGGAACAGTGTGGATACAGGTCCGGGACGCGATATCGTGGGCGAAGTGGCGGAAGCCGTGCGGAAGCGGGGAATCCGCTTTGGCCTGTACTATTCCCTCCCGGAATGGGATCATCCCCTGTACCGCTGGTATGAGGATCCGAACGATTCCATTGGCGACTATGTGGAGCAGCACATGATTCCGCAGTTTAAAGAGGTGGTGTCGGCCTACCGTCCCGACCTGATCTTTACCGACGGGGAGTGGTACAATACGGCGGAACAATGGCATGCCCGTGAGCTGATTTCGTGGTATTACAATCTTGTCGGTCCCGATGCCATCGTGAATGACCGATGGGGCAGCGGAGCCGACATCGGATTCCGCACTCCCGAATACAGCTCTGGCGGTTTGAATGCCGACCGCCCCTGGGCCGAGGTGAGGGGACTGGGCCGCTCATTTGGACTCAATCGCAACGAAAAGCTCTCCGCATATATGTCGCCCCGCGACCTTATCCATCTTTTTGCCCGCACCGTTGCTTATGGTGGTGGACTCATTATCAATGTCGGTCCGGCTGCCGACGGAAAAATTCCGCTGCTTCAGCAAGAGCGTATTGAAGCGCTCGGTGAATGGCTGGAGATCAACGGAGAGGCCATTTACGGAAGCGAGCGGTGGGTCCGCAGCGGGGAAGAAAAACCGGTGGAACTCACCCGCACCGACCCGCAGGTCAATTTCAACTGGGTACGCAACTCCCCAGGATACCCGGTGGTGGAAGACAATTTTACGGCCGAATGGACCGGCTGGATCAAACCCGGACATACTGCAAATTATACCTTCTCGGCAACGGCCAACGACGGCATGCGCCTGTTTATCGACGGTAAACCCGTGCTCGATCAATGGGATTCGGAAACCGGAGGTACCGATTCTGAAGCCATGCGCAGCAGAACCGGGGCGGATGTAAACGGCACCATAACGCTCGAAAAGGGGAAATTCTATCCGGTTACGGTAAACTTCACCGAAAAGACCCACGATGCGGATATCGCGCTGTCGTGGGAATGTCCCGGTCTGCCGAAAGAGATTGTGCCGAAAAAAAACCTGTTTAGCCGGGAAGACCTGCCGGAGGGCGACGGCCTGAACACCGTATACCGCTCCATGCGACAGCACATTGCCTATACGACAAACCGCGGTAACCTCTATGCCATTTGCTTTGAATGGCCGGGACAAAGCCTTCGAATAAATACAGGAGCAAAGCCTCCGGCAGGCGAAGTGAGCCTGCTGGGCCGGACCGGAAGTCTGCCCTGGAAGATGGAAGGCGATGAACTGCTCATCGACCTGAGCGGTATTCAGTACAATGAAATGCCCGGCCATTACGCATGGACGTTCAAAATGGAAGGCCTTGCCAAACCGTAGGCCTGATCAGCGTTTAATACTTTTTATAACAAAACCGATCCTGAATTTAATCCCGTACCCGATGAAAAAGCTGTCCGTAACATTAATCACCCTGCTGTTTGCTGTTTTTTTCAGCGCCTGCGATCGTCAGGCGGAAACCGGTGAACCTGCATCTTATGTTGACCCGTTTATAGGAACCGGAGGGCATGGGCACACCTATCCCGGGGCAACGGTTCCGTTCGGGATGGTTCAACTGAGTCCGCAAACGCGCCTCGACGGCTGGGACGGATGCTCGGGCTACCATTTTACCGACAGCGTGATATACGGTTTTGCACATACAGCGCTCAACGGTACCGGCGTAAGCGACTACGGCGACATACTTGTAATGCCTGTCTTGGGCGAACCGGTTTTTAAAAACACAGAGTACAGCTCTTCTTTCAGCAAAAGCAGCGAAAAAGCCGAAGCAGGTTATTACAGCGTAAAGCTTGATAAACCTGGGGTTCTTGCCGAATTGACCGCCACCACCCGGGCTGGCTACCACCGTTATACTTTCCCGGCTTCCGATGCGGCCAACTTTATTATCGATCTTCAGCATCGCGACATTGTGCTGGAATCGTGGATTGAGTTTGTCAGCGATACCGAAATCAGGGGGATGCGCCGCTCCACCAACTGGGCAAAAGATATGGTCTGGTATTTCCATATGCAGTTCTCTAAACCCATCTCCCGCAAGGGCATTGCCGTGAACGACACCCTGCTGGCAGATGCTTTGCGTGCCGAAGGAACAAACATCAAGGCTTTTGCAGGATTTACCACTGCAGCAGGCGAGCAGATTGAAGTGAAGGTAGGCCTCTCTGCCGTTGACAGCGAGGGTGCACTGAAAAACCTGACGGCAGAAATACCGGAATGGAATTTTGATGAAATCCGGAAACAGAGTTTCGATACCTGGAATAAGGAGTTGGGAAAAATACGCGTCAAAGGCGGCAGCGACGATCAGATGAAGGTGTTTTATTCAGCCCTCTATCACGCCATGCTGCAGCCCAATACCTTTATGGATACGGACGGTCGTTACCGGGGAATGGACCGGGGCATTCATACGGCCGAAGGGTTTACCAACTATACGGTATTCTCCCTGTGGGATACCTACCGCACCTGGCATCCGTTGATGACCATCATTGAACAGGAGCGAACCACCGACTTCATCAAAACCATGCTCAATATGTACGAAAAGGGCGGATTACTGCCTGTTTGGGAACTTGCCGGTAACGAAACCTGGTGTATGATCGGAAACCACGCCATTCCCGTGATCGCCGATGCCTGGATGAAGGGAATCCGGGATTACGACGGCAAAGAGGCTCTTGATGCTATGGTAAAGAGCGCCTCACAGAACCACCACGGCCTCGAGTTTTACCGCAAATACGGCTATATTCCCGGCGACAAGGAGCATGAATCCATTTCGAAAACCCTGGAATATGCCTATAACGACTGGTGTATTGCTGCGATGGCAAAGGATCTGGGCCGCGATGACCTGTACCGTGAATACCTCCGCAGGGCACAATCGTACAAGAACATCTTCGATCCATCCACCGGCTTTATGCGTCCGAAACTCAACGGAAGCTGGCTTGCCCCTTTCGATCCCACAACGGTCGACTGGCATTTTACGGAAGCAAATTCGTTTCATTACAGCTATTATGTTCCTCAGGATATCAGCGGTTTGACGGCGCTTCACGGAAGCAAGGAGCAGTTTGCCGCAAAAATTGATGAGCTGTTTAACACCGAAACCGAAGTGGGCGGTCGCGATATGAAGGACATCTCCGGCCTGATCGGCCAGTATGCCCAGGGGAATGAACCCAGTCATCATATGGCTTACCTCTACAACTTCGTCGGACAGCCCTGGAAAACCCAGCAGCGGGTTCGCCGGATTATGGATGATTTTTACACGCCTCAGCCCGACGGACTCATCGGTAACGAGGATTGCGGACAAATGTCGGCCTGGCTGATCATGAGCGCCATGGGATTTTATCCGGTTACTCCCGGACTGCCCGAATACATTACAGGCACCCCTTGGTTCCCTGAAATGGAGATCACGCTTGAGAACGGCAATGTGCTGAAAATCATTGCTAAGAATGTCTCTGAAGAGAAGTTTTACATTCAGTCGGCGACCCTTAACGGGAAAAAGTACACCAGATCATTCATCAGTCATGACGATGTGATGAAAGGCGGCGAACTTGTGTTTATCATGGGAAGTAAGCCCAATGAATCGTGGGGCGCCGGGGAAGGAAATGAACCGGTGACCACAATCACGGAAGAACTGATTTTGCCTGTTCCTTTCCTGATTGCTCCTGATGCCCGTTTCCGGGATGTCATGCAGGTGAGTGTGGGAACAATCGTTCCGGGGTGCGAAGTGTTTTACACCACTGACGGTAGCAATCCCGACCGCAATTCTGCAAGATTTACGGGTCCGGTATCCCTGAACGCCACCACGACTTTCAAAGCCATCGCATACAGGGAAGGGTTCGGATACAGTTTGCCCGTTGAAGGCAGCTTTTATAAAATTGACCTGAACCGCAAGGTAGAATTACTTTCGGAGTACCACCCCAATTACCATGGCGGTGGCCCCGAAGCGCTGATCGACGGCCTGCGCGGTGCCGGAAACTGGAGGCTGGGCGGCTGGCAGGGGTATCAGGGTACGGATTTCGAAGCCATTGTCGACCTGGGGAGCAAAAAGCCGGTGCGCAAAGTGGCTGCAGGTTTTGTGCAGGATGTACGCTCCTGGATCTGGATGCCGGTTGAAGTCGTTTTTTCGGTATCAGATGATGGCAGCAACTATAGAGAAATCAGCAGGGTGAAAAATACCATTCCAGTCAACGACTATGAAATGAGGACTGCTGATCTTGGCGCTAAGGTGAGTACTTCAGCCCGTTATGTGAAGGTAAAAGCCGAAAACTTCGGAACCATCCCGCAGTGGCATCTGGGTGCCGGGGGACAGGCTTACATCTTTGTGGATGAAATCATTGTGGAATAGACAGAAGATTGGCCTATTTGGTTAGCTTCCGGTTAGTCGGACAATGTATGAAATGACCTGACAAGTTTTCTTTCAACTTGTCAGGTCTTCTTGTTATTTTGTTCTTCCATAATAATCCGATTTTTCAACGTTCAATCCTGCTTTCAGGTTTCTTTTTCCTGTCGATGAATCGTTTTACAAAACTCCAGTCCTCTTTCCCAAACCTGAATATCTCTTTCACCGGCATTCCGCTGATTCGTGAGAATACGAAAAGGTAGATCACGGAAGCCAGGGTATAACTCACATTGGTGGCCATCACGGCTCCGTTGGCGCCATAGCCGGGAATCCAAAGATAGTTGAGCACGACATTTACCAGCAGGGCGGGGGCAAAGGCTTTCAAGGCGGCATCGGGTCGTCCGGCACCGGCCAGCTGACCACTCAGCACACGGAATGCGATAATCATGATGATGCCGGGCATAATGGTCTGCATCACCCTTACACTGGGCAGGTATTCCGTACCAAAAATCAGTGGAACCAGCAGGGGCGAAAACAATACAATTGCGGCCGAGATTATAATTCCGGCGATCAGTGAGATCCTCAGCAGCCTTGCGGTACTTTGGTTCAGCATATTCTTATCGGTGGCGTTGGCGCTGCGGCTCATCACTACCACCCCGATGGCCAGCGGTATCTGCCACAGCATTTCGGCTACTGAAACCCCGAGTGAGTAGATTCCCACTTCACGCGGCACGGAAAGCACCTTGAGCAACACCACGTCAATGCGGTAATTAAACTGTATCGTAAGAAAAGAGAGGGCATAAACCACGCCTGTTCCGAGCATTTTAAGGATCAGGGGATTTTTAACCGAGAGACGGGTTTTAAACCGGCGCAGCAACATGGATATGGCCAGCAGGGCAACGACGGTGTTACCCATAAGCAGGGAGGCTACAGCCCCGAATATCCCGAGTTTCAGAAAATAAACCATGGCGACAGCCAGCAGCAGCGTGAAAAGACCGGTCAGCCAGTTCATCATATTGGCTTTGGGGATTTCCTCTTTGCCCAGAAAAACACCACCGGCATAAATGGTCGTCAGCCGCATGGGTATGGTGGTCAGGGCCATGGCCAGCAGGGCAGGTGTATAGCCTTTGGTGCCGATCAGTGCATATGCAGCGGCACTGAAAATCACGCCAAGTGCCGAGGTGAAAATAAGTATGGTAAGCATGGCCGAAACAAGGTTGTTTTCATCTTCGCGGCCTGAGCCGATCAGAAATACCGTGGTCGGACGTATGCCCATCTGGAAAAAACTCACCACCAGCGTCGGGACAACAATCAGGGCGGTATATAGTCCGTAGCCATCGGTACCCAGCAGGCGCGAAAGCAAAATCACCAGCCCGAAGTTGGTCAGCAGGGTAAACACATTGCTGCCAAGTACTCCGGCAATATCCTGAAAATATGATCTTTTTGGCAAGAGGTTCTCTGATGTGATTAGTCTGATGCAAATGTAGGGAAATAGAATGGCTCAGCTTGCCTTCTGTTGAATTACCCGGCCGGCAATATAGATAAACTCCTCTATACCCAATTGCTCCGCTCTTTTGGTAAACAATTGATCCAGACGTTCATCAGGTGCGAATTTAAAGGACTTCAATCCGTTCTTCAGGGTTTTGCGCCTTTGGTTAAAAGCGGTTTTCACTACGTTCACAAACAGTTTTTCATCACACCCCAGTGCGTTTACCTGGTTTCTTCTCAACCGGATGACCGCCGATTTTACTTTTGGAGGCGGGTGAAACACATGCTCACTCACGGTAAACAGGTATTCAATATCATACCATGCCTGAAGCAGCACACTGATAATACCGTAGGTTTTGCTTCCGGGAGGGGCTGCAATCCGTTCGGCCACTTCTTTCTGAAACATCCCCACCACTTCGGGAATCTGATTCCGGTAATCCAATACCCTGAAGAGTATTTGTGAAGAGATATTGTAGGGAAAATTGCCGATGACCGAAAACGGGCCTTCGAAAAGCTGATCAACCGGTATCCTGAGGAAATCGCCCTCAATAAAGTTGTCAGCCGCTTCAGGAAATGTTTTTTTCAGATAAGGAACAGCATCCCGGTCCACATCAATGGCCAGGAATTTATTTACAGGTAACTCAAGCAGGTATTTGGTGAGCACACCGGTGCCGGGGCCGATTTCAAGCAATGCGTCGCAGGGCAGACTGAGGCTGTCCGTAATTTTTCGGGCAATGTTTTCATCTTTCAGAAAATGCTGCCCCAGGTGTTTCTTTGCCCTTACAGGTTCCATGGAATTTGGGATTTCTGATTTTCGATTTCTGATTTCGCTTGTCTCGGGAGACGGCGATAGCCGGATAACGAGAGATTTCGGATTTCGGATTGGCGATTGCGGATTTCTGATTGTTGATTTCGGGATTTGGATTAGAGAAGTTTAGAAATTAGTAATTGATTTCTTAGTTAACCGCAACCATGAATTGCCGGAGCACAATCCGCAATCTGCAACCCACAACCGAACGAAGTGAGTTCACCGAAGGTAATCCGCAATCAATTCACCATATCTCCCCTGAGCAACCTGAACCGCTTCCGTGCCTCCACACTGAAAACGCTGCCGGGGTATTTTACCAGCATTTCCTGATAGGCGGCCATGGCTTTGGTGTTATCTTTCATTTGCTCTTCGTACAGCAGGCCAAGGCGGAACTGTGCATCGTCGCCCTGTATGCCTTCGCCGTATTCGCTGATAACCCTTAAATAAAGGGCTTCAGCCTCCTGAAAATTTCCCTGCTTCAGGTTTATTTCAGCTTTTTTCATCAGCGCTTCATCGGTGATGAGGTGCCCCGGCCAGGCCTGCAGCAGGGAATCGAGCACCGCAATGGCCGCATCGGGCTGATTGCGGTAGAGCAGCAGATCGGCCCTTGCGTAAGTGCCCAGCTGAACGGTGGAACTGTCCATATCAATATTGTCGCTGATAATGAGCGACATGGCCATGGCGTCGTTGGCGATCAGTTTTGAGGTGGCGGCCTTCAGCACGTCGAGTTGTGCCCTTGCCCAATTGAACTCTCCTATGTAAAATGAAAGTTTCGCGTTCCGGAAACGGGCTTCATGTCCGATCGGTTCATTTTTAAAGGCTTTATCCACCTGCGAATAGAGCAGGGTTGCTTCCCAGGGATCTCCGGTAAACAGCATGATATCCGCCAGTTCGAGTTTGCATTCTGCCTGCAGTAATTTGTTGTTGTTTGTCAGGGAAATCAGCTCATCGAGCAACTGAATGGCTCCTTCGGTGTTGTCGAGGTAGAATGCCTGCAGGTGCGCCAGGTTGCGCATCAGGGGGAATGAGAGGGGGTTGCGGTTGGCTTCATCCAGTGTTTTTACGTACCGCTGCTCAAGATTCTTTAATGCCGGAAGGCTGAGCGGGTAGGTGCGGATAAGTTGCTCGTAATCCGCCCTGAGCAGTTCCACCTTCGATTGTACCACCAGGCCTATATCGCTGGAGCGGTCAATCACATACTGATAAGCTTCAGCGCCGGTTTTGTAGTTCCCGTTATTCACACTGAGTCCGCCCAGGGCAAATACACGGCTGCCGTTTTCATCAAGCCGGCGGTCGAGGGCCCTGGCCTGAATCAGCGCAGTTTCAAAGTCCTTCAGTTGTATGCTCAGCCAGAGCATCATTTCCGACATCATCACATCATCCGGATTGCTTTGCACTTTCCTGAGCAAGGCCGTTCTGAATGCCTCTGACTTCAATCCTTCCGGATCGTTATTGAGGGAGTTTTGCAACCGGGCCTGCACCTGATTCTGGAATTCAGGATTGGTTTCGAGTAGTCCCAGATATTCTTCGGCCATTTTGTCGAAATTGCCTGAAATCTCATACAGGTTCGACAATTCGAAGCCAAAGGTGTACTGTGGTGCCAGCATCTGCCTCCCTTTCAGGTAGGTGCGGATGGCGTAATCATTTTCGCGCCTCGAGATAAATGAGTTGGCCAGTTCTGCCACCTTGCGCTGCTCGGCAGGCAGGTCTTTGATGGCCTGTTCGAAAATTTTGGCGGCCTTATTGCCCTGGTTGGTGCGCAGCAGCAGGTAACCCTGATCCACCACATAGCGGGCATCATCGGGA
>ERZ795048.2841-NODE-2841-length-13451-cov-3.961257_pt1 | contig 13451 bp, 9 predicted proteins | sample MGYA00375132_ERZ795048 | MGnify/ENA primary metagenome ERZ795048 (study PRJEB30177, sample SAMN05720225) | activated sludge metagenome | isolation source: Anaerobic digester | place: Hong Kong | collected 2014-12-17 ...
TTCTACACCTAAATCTTTTAATTCTTTTATATGATTTTCATCTTGATTAGAATCTTTATCATTTATAATTACTTCATTTCCTCTTTTAGCTAGTAGTTTAGCAGCAGCATAACCACTTCTAGCCATACCAAGAACAAGTATTTTATTGTTTTTAAACATATCAAATCCTCCATATCAATTATACTATTAAAATTGTTAAAAGTTAACTATAACCTTTATTTGTAAAGTAAAATATGTTATAATTTTATATCATATAGGAGGTTATTATGAAGATAGTTGAATTAGATAAAAAACAATTTGATGATTTTGCTATACAAGACAAATACAGAAGTTTTTATCAAACCTCTCAGTATGGTACTTTAATGTCAAAGCATGGTTTTAAACCAATATATGTAGGTTTAGATGATGGCGGAGAATTAAAAGTAGCAGCTTTAATATTAATAAAAAATTTAATATTTGGTTTAAAATTTGGATATTCTCCTAGAGGATATTTAATTGATTTTAATGATTACAATTTAGTTTATAGTTTTACTACTTTACTAAAGGAATATTTAGAAAAATATAAACTATTATATATAACTATTGATCCTCATGTAACACATTTAATTAGAGATAAAGATGGTAAACCTATTAATAGTTCTCAAAGTGGTGTAAATATATCTGAATCTTTAAAAAGAATTGGCTATGAACATAGAGGATTTAATTTATATTTTGAAACTTTTAAGCCAAGATGGAATATGGTTCTGAAAACCGATAAACCATCAAATTTGGTTTTTAATGATTTTGAAAAAACTACAAGAACAAAAATAAGAAATGCTATGAGAAAAGGAGTAGAAATATATAAAGGAAATAAAGATGATTTAAAATTATTTTATAAAATGATTGAAAAGAAACATTATAGAAAATACAACTATTATTTAGATATGTATGAAATATTTGGTAAATTTGATATGTTTGATATTTATTTTGCTAAAATAAATACAGAGGTATTTTTAAAAAATAGTAGACTTTTATACCAAAATGAAGTAAAGAAAAATGAAAAACTTGCTAATGATTTACAAAACTGTTCCAATACAAAAGAAAAAAACAAACTATTAAATAGAAAAATAGAGTCTGATAAATTAATGAGTTCTTATAAACAAGATATTGTATATGGCACAAATTTATACAAAACTAATAAATATATCATTGTTGCAAGTAATGCTATAATTAAATATGGGAACGAGATATTTTTCCTAATAGATGGAATTAATTTTAAATTTAAAAATTTTAATGCTAATGATTTATTAAAGTGGAAAATAATTGAAGAATATAGAAATAAAGGTTATAAAAAATTCCATTTAAATGGAATTACTGGGGATTTTACTAAGAAAAATAAATATTTAGGTTTATATATATTTAAAAGAGTATTTAATACAACCGTAACAGAGTATATTGGAGAATATTCATTAATAATAAACAAAGGACGATATTTCTTGTATAAACAAATAAGACCTTTAGCACAATTATTTAATCCTTTAATTAATAGAGATTAAAAAAAAGTATCAATTTGAAGTGATACTTTTTTTATTATTCTATTATTTTACTATTTTTGTAACAATACCAGAACCAACTGTTCTACCACCTTCACGGATTGAGAACTTAGTTCCATTTTCAATAGCAATTGGATGAATTAATTCAACAGTCATAGTTACATTATCACCTGGCATAACCATTTCTACACCTTCTGGTAATTCAATAACTCCAGTTACATCTGTTGTTCTGAAATAGAATTGAGGTCTATAATTTGAGAAGAATGGTGTATGACGACCGCCTTCTTCTTTTGTTAATACATAAACTTGTGCTTCAAATTTCATATGAGGTGTAACTGTACCTGGTTTAGCTAATACTTGTCCACGTTCTACTTGATCACGGGTTATACCACGTAATAATATTCCTGCATTATCTCCTGCTTGTGCAAAATCTAATTGCTTACGGAACATTTCTATTCCTGTAACTGTAGATTTTTTAGTATCTTTTAAACCAACTATTTCTACTTCATCATTCAATTTTATTTGTCCACGTTCTACACGTCCTGTTACAACTGTACCACGACCAGTTATAGTAAATACATCTTCTATTGACATTAAGAATGGTTTATCTGTATCTCTTTCTGGAGTTGGAATCCATTCATCAACAGCATTCATTAATTCTGTAATGCCTTCTTCATATTTTGGATCGCCTTCAAGTGCCTTTAATGCTGAACCACGAATTATTGGAGTTTCATCTCCTTCAAAGCCATATGAATTTAATAATTCTCTAACTTCCATTTCAACTAAATCTAATAATTCTGGATCATCAACCATATCACACTTATTTAGGAATACTACCATTCTAGGAACTCCAACTTGACGAGCAAGTAATATATGTTCTCTAGTTTGAGCCATAGGTCCATCAGTAGCTGCTATAACTAATATAGCTCCATCCATCTGTGCTGCTCCTGTTATCATGTTTTTAACATAATCAGCATGTCCTGGACAATCTACATGTGCATAATGTCTCTTATCTGTTTCATATTCAATATGAGCAGTATTGATTGTTATACCACGTTCCTTTTCTTCAGGTGCCTTATCGATTTGATTAAAGTCAACCTTTTGTGCCTGTCCCTTCTTTGCTAATACAGCACTTATTGCTGCTGTTAATGTTGTTTTACCATGGTCTACGTGTCCAATTGTACCAATATTTACGTGTGGTTTATTACGAACGAATTTTTCTTTTGCCATTTCATTTCCTCCTTTTTTAAAACTACTATTATATTTTATCTAATACTTAACAATTTATCAAGTATTTTGATACTTATTTAACCATTTTTCTTTATTATTTCTTCAGAAATACTCTTCGGTACTTCTTCATAATGGTCTGGTAACATTTGGAATGTTGCTCTACCTTGAGAATTACTTCTCAAACTAGTTGCATATCCAAACATTTCTGCAAGAGGTACTAATGCTGTTAATCTTATAGCATTACCTAATGATTCTTGACCACTTGGTTTACCTCTTCTTGATGTTAAATCACCCATAACATTTCCAAAATATTCTTCTGGAGTTACTACATCTACTTTCATTATAGGTTCTAACAATATTGGTTTACATTTATTTTTTGCTTCTTTTAATGCTAGACTTGCTGCTATCTTGTATGCCATTTCTGATGAATCCACATCATGATATGATCCATCAAATAATGTGGCTTTTACATCTACCATTGGATATCCTGCAAGAATACCTCCTTGCATTGCTTCTTGTAGTCCTTTATCTGTTACTGGTATATATTCTCTTGGAACTGTACCACCTACTACTGCATCAACAAATTCATATCCTTTATCTGGATTTGGTTCAAATTTAATCCATACATGTCCATATTGACCTCTACCACCAGATTGTTTAATATATTTACCTTCACAATCAGCAGTTTGAGTTAATGTCTCACGATATGCTACTTGTGGTTTACCAACTGTAGCTTCTACATTAAATTCTCTTCTCATTCTATCTACTAATACATCTAGATGTAATTCTCCCATTCCAGATATAACTGTTTGACCAGTCTCTGGATCAGTTTTTTGCTTAAATGTTGGATCTTCTTCTGCTAACTTAGTAAGTGCTATTCCCATTTTTTCTTGGTCTGCTTTTGATTTTGGTTCAATAGCTACTGTTATAACTGGCTCTGGGAAGTTCATAGGATCTAATATTACAGGTTTCTTTTCATCACATAATGTTTCACCTGTAGTAGTATTTTTTAATCCTACTGCTGCAGCTATATCTCCAGCATATACTTCACTTACTTCAGTTCTAGTATTAGCATGCATTAATAATATTCTTCCAACTCTTTCTTTTACATCTTTGTTAGAATTTAATACATATGATCCACTTTTTAATGTACCAGAATATACTCTAAAGAATGATAATTTACCAACAAATGGATCAGTCATTATCTTAAATGCTAATGCTGCGAATGGTTCTGAGTCAGATGGATGTCTTTCTGCAGGATCTCCATTCATAGTTATACATTTAAATGCAGGTATATCTGAAGGTGCAGGTAAATAATCTAAAACTGCATCTAAAGCTAGTTTTACACCCATATTACTTAGTGCTGAACCACATAATACTGGGAAGAATTTTACAGATAAAACTCCTTTTCTTATAGCTTTCTTTATTGCTTCTATACTTATTTCTTTACCTTCTAGGTAATCTTCCATTAATTGATCATCAAATTCTGATACACACTCTATCAATTCATTTCTCATTGATTTTGCTTTTTCTTTTAATTCTTCTGGAACTTCTATTTCAGTATAATTTTCATCTTGTCCACCATCATAATGATATGCTTTCATAGTAACTAAATCTATTATTCCATTGAAATCATCTTCTGCTCCTATAGGACATTGAATAGCTGCTGCATTAGCACCTAAACGTTCATGAACACTATTCACACTTTTAAAGAAATCTGCCCCTAATTTATCCATTTTATTAACAAATATCATTCTTGGAACTGACATACTAGTAGCTTGTCTCCATACATTTTCAGTTTGAGGTTCTACACCAGCATTTGCATCTAATAATGCTATAGCTCCATCTAATACTCTTAAAGATCTTGTAACTTCTATAGTAAAGTCTACATGTCCTGGGGTATCTATTATATTAATTCTATAATTTTTCCAAAAAGCAGTTGTAGCAGCAGATGTTATGGTAATACCACGTTCCTTTTCTTGTTCCATCCAATCCATTTGTGATTCACCATCATGTGTTTCACCTATTTTATGAATTTTATGTGTATGAAATAGAACACGTTCAGTAAATGTTGTTTTACCAGCATCTATATGAGCCATTATACCGATATTACGAGTTTTTTCTAATGAATACTCACGTGCCATAATCTTCTTTCCTTTCTCTTACCAACGATAATGTGCAAATGCTTTATTAGCTTCTGCCATTCTGTGGGTATCTTCTTTCTTCTTAACTGCACCACCTGTATTATTTGATGCATCTATAATTTCATTTGATAATTTTTCTGCCATTGTTTTTCCATTTCTAGAATCAGCGGCATTTGTTAACCAACGAAGTCCTAAAGATTGTGATCTATCAGGATTAACTTCCATAGGTACTTGATAATTAGCTCCTCCAACACGTCTTGCTTTTACTTCTAATGCTGGTTTTACATTTTCTAAAGCTTTAGTAAAAACTTCGTTTGGTTCTTCTTTTGTTTTTTCTTTAACTATATCAAAAGCATCATATACTATTGTTTCTGCTTTTCCTCTTTTGCCATCTCTCATAATTTGATTTATCAACTTAGTAACAACTTTAGAATGATAAACTGGATCTGGTAAAACATCTCTTTTTACAGCTCTTCTCTTACGCATGTAATTTCCCTCCTTTAATTTTTCTTATCTTTTGGTTTTTTAGTACCATATTTAGAACGTCCTTGATTTCTATTTTGAACACCAGCAGTATCTAATGTACCACGAATAATATGATAACGAACACCAATTAAATCTGGAACACGTCCACCACGAATTAACACAACACTATGTTCTTGTAAATTGTGTCCTATTCCAGGAATATAGCAAGTTACTTCCATACCATTACTTAAACGAACACGAGCATATTTTCTTAATGCTGAGTTAGGTTTTTTAGGTGTAGTAGTACCAACACGAGTACATACTCCTCTTTTTTGTGGAGCATTTTGCTTAGTTTGTTTTCTCTTAATCATATTAAGACCAAAACCTAATACTGGAGCATTTGGTTTTCTCTTCTTTTTTCCTCTTCCTTTTTTTACCAATTGGTTTATTGTAGGCATATTTTAACTCCTTTCTCTTAACACACTCCCTAGTGTATCATTTATCTTATAAATATAGGTTAAAGCTCTCTGCTTTAACAAACATGACTAATATAACATTATTAATTTATAATGTCAACGATTATGTTATAATTTATTTGGTGATTTCATGTTTAAGCATTCTCTAGATAATAAAAGATGTTACACATTAAATTATTATTATAAAAATAAATATAATTCTAAGGTGTTTAAGGTGGCTTTAAATGCTGGTTTCAGTTGCCCAAATAAAATTAATAGCAAGGGTTGTATTTATTGTTATAATGGTAGTGGAGATAATAACAATATGGATTTAGTAGAACAATTTTATAAAGTTAGTTCTATAATTGATAAAAAGTGGCCGAATAGCAAATATATAGGTTACTTTCAAGCTAATACTAATACTTATGACAAAGTAGAGATATTAAAAGAAAAATATGAAACAATATTAAATTTACCCAATGTAATAGGATTAAATATAGCAACTAGATGTGATGCTTTACCAAATGATGTATTGGATTACTTAGAAGAATTGAATAAAAAAACAGATTTAACTATTGAATTAGGATTACAAACAATACATGAATCTACATCAAAATTAATAAATAGAGGCCATACATTAGAATGTTTTGTAGATGCTGTTAATGAATTAAGAAAAAGAAATATTAATGTTGTAGTTCACATAATAAATGGATTACCATATGAAAAAAAAGATATGATGCTAGAAACTATAAGATTTATATCTAAATTAGATATACAAGGTATTAAAATACATATGTTATTTATATTAAAAGGTACTGAAATAGCAAAATTATATAATAAAGAACACTTTCATATATTAACTAGGAATGAATATGTAGATATAGTATGTGATCAATTAGAATTGTTAAGAGAAGATATAGTTATAAATAGAATAACGGGTGATCCAGATAGAGAATTATTAATTGAACCTAAATGGTTATTAAAAAAGTTTTGTGTATTAAATGAAATAGATAAAGAAATGTTGAGAAGAAATAGTTGCCAAGGAATTAAATATAAAAAATAGGATAGTTACATAACTATCCTATTATAATTTGTAATTAATCTATTTTAAATTCAACTGAAAAATAGTGATTTACTTTCTCTAATGGGACAGATGTGCTTTTTACTAACCTATATTCTCCATTATCTAGTTCTCCATATAACCATTCCCATTCCTGAACTAATTCTAAAGTATTATTATCATCAACCATATAGCCAATTAAATCCCAAGCATAATTGTCAATTATTGGTTCTAATTCTTTCCATTCGCCATTTTCTTTTTTATCAATTCTAAATTCATTTCCATAAACATTATCTTTATCGCTTAAATCAGTGATTATAACTGTTGCACTTGTTCTAGTTAAAGTCCCTACTTTTATAATCATTGATACACCTTCAACTTCGTTTAACTCATCATCATTATCAACTGGACAAGTATATTTTGAAATTTTTGTTTTCCAACTAACAGTTACTATATCTTCTTCTTTTGTACAATAATAAGTATCTATAAGTATTCCTCTATCGACCCAACTATCATTATCTTCAAGGCTTTCTTTCCAGCTAATAAAAGTACTATTCTTAAATATTATTGCTTGTAAAGTATCTAATAAGATAACTCCAAACAAAACACCAACAATAATTAAAATAATCTTAAAACTCTTCTTCATAATTTTCTCCTTTATACTTTCCAATCAATACTCTTTTATTGTTTATATTCATATCATAACATATTAACTTTTTTTGTTGATTAAATCAATAATTATTAAAATTAAAAGACAACTTCTTATTAATTGTCTTTCTTTTCTTTTTTTGACTTTGGTTTTTCCTCTTCAACTTTTTCTTTTAGATGTTCATCTTCTTTTGGCATTTCACCATGTTCTACAAGATAATCTATTTCTTCTTTAGTTAAAGTCTCATGTTCTAATAATGATGATGCTATTAATTCTAACAAATCCATATTTTGTTTTATTATTTTCTTTGCTTTATCATAACATTCATTCATTATTTTTCTCATTTCTAAGTCTATTTCATGTGCAACCTCATTAGAGAAGTTCTTTGATTTATTATAATCTCTTCCTAAGAAAACTCCCTCTTCTAATTGTTCAAATTGAATAGGTCCTAAATCACTCATTCCATATTCTGTTACCATAGCTCTTGCTATTTTAGTAGCTTTTTCCAAATCATTTTGTGCTCCGGTTGTTATTTCATTATAAACTGCTTCTTCTGCTACTCTACCACCTAATAATCCAGTTATTCTTTCCATTAATTCCTTTTTAGTAGATGTATAAGTTTCTTCACGAGGTAACATCATTGCATATCCACCTGCATATCCTCTTGGAATTATTGTTACTTTTTGTACATCATTTGCATCATCTAATTTTATTCCTAATACTACATGACCTGCTTCATGGTGTGCTACCATTGCTTTTTCTTTTTCAGAATATTTCTTACTCTTTTTAGCTGGCCCCATTAATACTCTATCTGTTGCTTCATCTACTTCTGACATAGTTATTTCTTTTTTATTTCTACGGACAGCTAATAATGCTGCCTCATTTAATAAATTCTCTAAATCTGCTCCACTAAAACCAACCGTCCTTTTAGCTATATTTGCTAATTTAACTGATGGTGCAAGTATCTTATTAGCAGCATGTACTCCTAATATTTCTTCTCTACCTTTTACATCTGGTAAATTAACTATAACTTGCCTATCAAATCTACCTGGTCTTAATAATGCAGGATCTAATACATCTGGTCTATTAGTTGCTGCTATTAATATTATTCCTTCATTAGCACCAAAGCCATCCATTTCTGTTAATAACTGATTTAATGTCTGTTCTCTTTCATCGTGTCCTCCACCTAAACCAGTACCTCTTTGTCTACCAACAGCATCTATTTCATCAATAAATACTATACAAGGTGCATTTTGTTTGGCTTGTTTAAACATATCTCTAACACGAGATGCACCAATACCAACAAATAATTCAACGAAGTCTGAACCACTTATAAAATAGAATGGTACATTAGCTTCACCTGCTACTGCTTTTGCTAATAATGTTTTACCTGTTCCAGGAGGACCTACTAATAATACTCCTTTTGGTATTCTTGCACCTAATTTTTGGAATCTTTTAGGATTTTTTAGGAAATCTATTAATTCTGCTACCTCTTCTTTTTCTTCTATTAAACCGGCAACATTCTTAAATGTTACTTTATTATCTTTTTCACTTAATTTCGCTTTGCTTTTACCAAAATCCAAAGATTTATTTCCACTATTAAGTTGTTTGCTAAATATATATATAGCTCCACCTACTATTATTAATAATGGTAATGTATTTATAACAAACTGCCAAAATGCACTTGAATCTGGATCACTTTCTGCAGTAAAATCAAAATTATTTGTTGATTGGTAATTTAATATTTCTGCTATTGTTGCTTCTGACAATGGAATTTTCGAATAAAATGTTTCATCTTCATCGTATCCAATTAATCTACCTGTTGCTTCATATACTAAACCACTAGTTCTTGGAGTCAATGTTAATTCTTCAACTTCACCACTAGATAATGCTGCTTGAAACTCACTATATGTTAAAACATTTGTAGTATTTCCAAACAAATTTGTAGAAAATATTATAAATACCGCTGCTATTAATAACAATATATATGGCATTAAGCCTTTCTTTATTGTGTTTTTATTATTTTTTTTCATTAGTCCTCCTCATTTACATACTTGATTATTATATCATATTTTTCATTTATTTCTTTATTATATTTTGATTTTTTTAATCCTGGTAACCATACAATATTATCATTTGTATCTACCATAATTGGCCATTTATTTCTATCTTTAATACTAATTTTATCGTTTATAAATATATCTTTAATCTTTTTACTATTTTTCATTCCCTTTACATACATTTTGTCACCTACATTTTTATTTCTTATATATAAAGGTAATTTTATTTCTTTGCTATTTAATCTGCAAACAAAATTACTATCTGAGTCTTCCTTATTTACAAATATTAATTTCATACCATTATCTAGATTAATATTTTTATTTAATTCTATTTTTTCGTTTAATGACACAATGTCATTACCTTGTTTTTCAAATACTAAATAATCATATTCTCTTCTTACAACCACATTATTAGGCAATTTTATAAACCCATTTGGTTTATTACTATTTATAAGATCATCTACTAATTTAAAATGATTATCAGTTATAAGCATTAAATCATCTGCATATATTTCTTCAAAAATATAATTAATTAATCTCTTTCTTATTATGTCATCTAACTTTGTATATTCCTTTACATTTAGTTTATTATTTACATATACCTTATCTAATATTTTGAACATTTCTTTATTAATGTATTCACTATATTCTAATAATGTTTCACTAAATTTTAAAAACTTTTTATTTACATTTTTATCTTCTTTTTTTAAAAAAGGTAATATATTATGTCTGTATCTGTTTCTAGTATATTTATCTTTATTATTGGAATCATCTACAACATATGGAATATTGTTCTTTTTTATATAACATAATATTTCATCTTTTGTATAAAATATTAAGGGTTTTACCACTTTATATCCATTTATATCCATTTCTTTCGAAAAGCCCGCATAACCCTTTAGTGTTGATCCTCTAACTATTCTCATTAGTATAGTTTCTATTAAATCATCTCCATGATGAGCTGTAAGTAATACTTTAGAATTATATTTTTTTAATACATTAAAGAAAAAATTATATCTTATAGTTCTTGCTTCGCTCTCTGTAAATGAATTGTTTTTATATTCGTTTATTTTCATATATTCAAATATAGTATTATTATCTTTACAATATTTCTCTACAAATAGTTTTTCATCATCACTTTCTTTTCTTACATTGTGATTAACATGTGCACAAACTATATTTATTTTTATTTTTTTTCTAATTGTAATTAATAAATAAAGCAAAGCCATTGAATCTGGCCCACCAGAAACACCAACTACTATGTAGTCATTGTCTTTAAATAAATTACTATTTAATAGATAATCATAGGCTTTTTTCATGATATCACCTCATTGCTTTAATATTTTATCATTTACTTAATATTTTTACAATAAAAAAGACTTATTGCTAAGTCTTATTCACTAAATTTCTCTTCAAGTACATCTAATGGTTCATCATCAGAAAACTCTGTTTCTAAATCAAATTTAACATTTTGATATTTTTTAGCACCTGTTCCTGCTGGTATCTGTTTACCTATTATTACATTTTCTTTTAATCCTTGTAGTCTATCAATCTTACCTTTTAATGCTGCATCTGTTAATATTCTAGTTGTTTCTTGGAATGATGCTGCAGATAAGAATGAATCTGTTTCTAATGATGCTTTTGTTATACCTAATAATATTGGCCTTCCAACAGCTGGCTTTTTACCATCTAATATTAAATTTTTGTTATTTGTTGTAAATTTACCAAGTGATACTAATGTTCCAATTAGCATATCTGAATCACCGGAATCTAATATTCTAATTTTAGATATCATTCTTCTTGCAATTATTTCAATATGTTTATCAGAAATTCCTACACCTTGAGAACAATATATTTTTTGTACTTCTTTTAATATATATTTTTGTACTGTTATAGGATCTGTAACTGCTAATAATTCTTTAGGATTTATATTACCTTCTGTTAATATATCTCCAGCTTTAACTACTGAACCTTTTTCAACATGAAGTTTAGCACCATAGTTAGTAATATGTTCTTTTGAATCTGCATCATTAGTAACTGTTATCTTAAACTTACCATTTGCATTTTCTATATTTGTTACTTTGCCTGAAATCTCTGCTATAGTAGCTTTACCTTTAGGATTTCTAGATTCAAATAACTCTTGAACACGAGGAAGGCCTTGAGTTATGTCATCTCCCCCTGCTACACCACCAGTATGGAATGTTCTCATAGTTAACTGTGTACCTGGTTCACCAATTGATTGAGCAGCCATAATACCTACAGCTTCTCCTAATTCTACCATATTACCAGTTGCTAAATTCCTACCATAACACTTACGACATACTCCATTTGGTGTTTTACATGATAATAAACTTCTTATTTCTACTGATTGTACTCCTGCTTTTATTATTTTATCTGCTAAATTTTCAGTAATATATACATCTTTATCTATTATTATTTCTCCAGTTTCTGGATTTATAACTTTCTTGCTCGTATATCTTCCTAAAATTCTATCATATAAACTTTCTATTACAGTTCCTGCTTTTTCATCCATTATAGCTTCTACTACAACACCTTGTGTAGCGCCACAATCCTCTTCTCTAACAATTACATCTTGAGATACATCCACAAGTCTTCTTGTTAAATATCCTGATTCCGCAGTTCTTAATGCTGTATCAGCACTACCTTTACGAGCTCCATGTGTAGATAAGAAGAATTCTGATACAGATAATCCTTCAAAGAAACATGATGTTATAGGTATTTCTACTGGTTGACCATTAGGTTTGGACATAAGTCCTCTCATACCTGCTAACTGAGTAAAGTGGTTTAAGTTACCACGAGCTTTTGATTTCATCATTATGAATAATGGATTATCAACATCTTCTTTTGAATATTTTTCTAATTCATTTTGAATTTTTCCTTTTGCACCATTCCAAACATCTATTACTTTTTTAAATCTTTCTTCTTCTGTAATTAAACCTCTTTGGAATTGTTTATTAATTTTATCTACCATTTCTCTACCTTCAGCAAGTATTTCAGGTTTATCTTTACTTGTTACTATATCACTTATAGCAATAGTAATACCTGCCTTAGTAGAATACTTAAATCCTAAATCTTTTAATTTATCTAGGAATATTGAAGTATCAGTAGTTTTATATCTTTTAAATACTTGTGCAATTATTTTTTCTAAATCTCCTTTTGCAAAAGGTTTAGTTAAAGGCATTTCTTTAATTTTTGTCTTAATATCTTCACCTTTATTTATAAAGAATTTAGATGGAGTTATTTTTTCAAAATTCTCTGTTGTAGCTTCATTTACATATTGGAATGTATCAGGTAATATTTCATTGAATTTAATTTTACCTACAGTTGTTACCAAATATTTGTCTAGCAAATTATCTGGAAATACTTTATGTTTAAATGAATTAACAGGTATTACTATTCTTGTGTGTAATGTTAGTTCATTTCTTTCATATGCCATTAAAGCTTCATTACAATCTTTAAATACTCTTCCTTCATATTTTTCATTAGGTTTTTCTATAGTTATATAATAGTTTCCTAATATCATATCTTGAGTAGGTGTCACAATTGGTTTTCCATCTTTTGGAGATAGAATATTATTAGCACCTAACATTGATATTCTTGACTCTGCTTGTGCTTCTTGAGATAAAGGAATATGTATAGCCATCTGATCTCCATCAAAGTCAGCATTAAATGCTGTTGTTACTAATGGATGTAATCTTATAGCTTTTCCATCTATTAACTTTGGTTCAAATGCTTGAATTCCTAATCTATGTAGTGTAGGAGCACGATTTAGTAATACAGGATGTTCTTTTATTACTTCTTCAACTATATCCAGATCGGAAGAGCACACGTCTGA
>ERZ795048.2844-NODE-2844-length-13434-cov-7.097989_pt1 | contig 13434 bp, 12 predicted proteins | sample MGYA00375132_ERZ795048 | MGnify/ENA primary metagenome ERZ795048 (study PRJEB30177, sample SAMN05720225) | activated sludge metagenome | isolation source: Anaerobic digester | place: Hong Kong | collected 2014-12-17 ...
TACCCCTTGCGGCAGAAACCGGATCTGTCCCGCCACCTGCTGCTGGCCCCCGACACCCCCCCGCTGACCCGGGCCGACGCCGGACGCCCCCTCCTCCTGCTCGACGCCAGCTGGCGGCACGCCGGTAAAATGCGCCGCGCCGTGGAACCCGTCGAAGCCCGTTCCATCCCCCCCGGATGGCGCACCGCCTATCCCCGCCGATCCAAGATTCACGACGACCCCGATACCGGACTGGCCACGGTCGAAGCTCTCTTCGCCGCGCTCTGCATCCTCGGCTTCCGCGACGATTCTCTCCTGCGCCACTACTCCTGGCGCGACGCTTTCCTCGACCTCAACCGCGACCGGCTGCCGATATCGAAATCTCCTTCGCCATCCGCCAGTCGTCCATGACGAAGCCGTTGCCGATGTCGGTCACCAGGGCGCCGGTCTTGCGGAAGCCCATGCGTTCGTAGAACGCGATCGAGCCGGCGTTGTGCCTGTTGACCGTCAGCCACAGCTCGCGGCAGCCCAGTTCCGCGCAACGGGCCTCCGCCTGCGCCACCATGGCCCGCCCCAGGCCCGTGCCGCGACGGTCTTCCCGCACGTAAATCTTGCTCAGCAGCACGCGCCCGGCGGCCCGGTCCGGCGCCAGGGCGAAATAGCCCGCCCCCGGCGCCAGATAGTACTCGCCGCCCTCTTCCGCGATCTGCCGGGCAATGGCCGCTTCGCTCTGGAAGCGCTCCAGCATGTACTGGACCTGGGCGGCGCCGATGATCGGCGTGTAGTGCGCCGTCCAGATGTCGCGCGCCAGGCCGGCCACCTCCGCGATCTGCTCTCGGGTTTCAACCCGTTCCAGGCTCACGGACGCGGGATCCGCACCGGCTTGGGCGATCAGCCCAGGCCCATCATGCTGAAGACCAGCACGAACAGGGCGACGGTCTCGACGACGCCGAGGGTCATCAGGTAGTTGCCGAAGCCCTGGCCGGTTTCCGCCAGCGCGTCCGCGCCGGCCGCGCCGGCCTTGCCCTGGTACCAGGCCGAGAAGCACATGCCCAGCCCGCCGCAGAGGCCCGCCAGCAGGCACGCCGCCCAGTTGGCCGCCGCCCATTCCGCCGCGCCTTCCCCCGCCACCTTGCCGACGATCGTGTTCATCAGAATCATGCCGTAAATCGTCTGCGACAGCGGCGCGCCGATGAACGTGATCAGGATGAACGGCGCCGCCTTGCTCTGCGCATAGCACTTCTTCCACGCGCCGATGGCGGAGGCCCCCGCCACCCCCGATCCAATCGCCGACCCGATCGCCGCCACGCCCAGGGCCGCCAGACCGCCCGCCTTGGCCAATGCCAACATGATGCTTGAATCCATTTTCTCTCTCCTCGATTTGTAGTGCTTTCGCCCTCTGTTTTACATCGTGGGCCCCTAGGCCGCCGTCTCGCGGTTCGCGAACGGCCGGTACGGCGCGCCGCTCCACGAAATGCCCTTGTGGTTCGAAAATTCCAGCGTGTTCAGGCGGATCCCGTGCACCAGCACCCCCATCACGCACAACAGAATGTTCAGGGTGTGCGCCAGAAAAGCCAGCACCGCGCCGATCAACCCGCCCAGCAGCGTGACCTCCCCGCCGAAAATCATGGTGTTGAAGGCCGACGCCACCGCAAAGCCCGCCGTGCCCACGGCGAACAGGCGGACATACGACACCACGTCCGTGAAGTTGCCGATCAGGTTCAGCGGCAGCAGCACCAGGTTGAACCAGCCGTCCTTGATCTCGCGAGGCTTCATCATGAAAAGCAGAATCAGGCCCACGCCCGCCAGCGCCACATAATCAACGGCCGACCCCGTGAAGGGCTTGAGCGCATCCGGACTGCCGAGATAGCGGGACATGTTCCCCCCGATCACCATGTCGTCCGCCAGGAAGAACATGAACCATGTCGTCAGCGTCCAGCCCAGCTGTTCCAGCGCCTTGAGGCTTTTCTCCCGGGCCAGTTCCACCACGTTCCACAGGTGGCCGATCGACAGCTGGACAGCGCCGATCAGGAAGCACATACCCATGATGTTCTGCGCCGTGCGCTCCCGCAGGGGATCCAGGAACGGAATCCACAGCCGGGCGAACACGGTGTTCTGCAGGAACGCCGGAGATATGCCGAAGATCGATCCCGTCACCAGCCCCCAGACGATCGTGCTGAGACTGGTGATCAGCATCAGGTTCAGCATGTTCCGCGGCATCTTCCGGCGAAACAGCAGCGTCAACCCGAGGAACAGCGCCCCGTAGCCAGCGTCGCCGATGATCATGGCAAAGAACAGCGAGAAGAACAGCATGAAGACGATACTGACATCCGCCTCGGCATAGCCGGGCAGGATATTGATGCCGTCGAACACCGCCTGGATGGGGCGGGCCCATTTCGGCTGGCGCAGCTTCACCGGCACGTCGTCCTGCGGCCCGGGTTCCTCCGCCACCAGTCCCCAGCCGTGTTCGGCGGCGGCCGCGCGGATCTTCCCGACCTCGTCGGCGGGGACAAACCCCTGCACGTAGGCAATGGCCTCGGCCGCGCCCATGCCGGCGCGCACTTCCTGCAGCTTCACGTCGGCCTCGGCGCGGGCCAGCAGATTTTCGACCAGCGGCCGGTCCCCGCCCAGTTCCCGGAGCTTGCCGTCGGTGCCTTCGATCCCCTTTCGCAGGGCATCGGCTTCGACCTGCATGTCCGCCAGCGGATCGTCCGGCAGGCGCTGCTCCTCGGCGCCGGCCCAGGCAAACTCCTCTCGGCCGAACAGCGCCCAGTACGCGTCGGCCTTCACCACCGCCAGCTTCTGGGCCGTCACGCCTTCGGGCAGCGGCAGCCTGGATTTGACCGGCGCCTTGTAGAGCTTGAGCACGATGCCCTTTTCGGCCAGCGCCCTCACCGCCCGCGGATCAAAGGAGCCGAACGGCTCCACCCGCGCGATCTCGGCCGTCAGCGCATCCAGCCGGTCCTGCCATTCCTTGCGCTCTTCCAGCAGGTCGCTGGTTTCGGCCACCACCTCGAAGGCGGTCCGGCCGGTGGGCGTGGCGTCCGGAACGGCCGGAATGGCCTCCAGCAGGCGGCGCAGGCCGGCGGCTTTCTCGCGGGCCTGCTCCAGGCCCGCCCCGGACGGCGGCACCACCGGCTTGACGTGCAGCACGCCAAGATCCCGCAGCGCGTCGAGAGTCGCCGCGCGGTCGTGCGCCACCCCCAGCACCGTCACCTTGCTCATGGAGACAATCATGCCGCCGCCCCCTCCCGCGCCGCCGCTTCCGCCGCCGCGGCCTTCTTCACGGTCTTGCCCTTGGCGATCTTCGAACGCACCACCGCGCTCGTGTTTTCATCGCCCAGGAAGATGCGGATGCGACGGATGTTCTCCGCGCACTCGGGAATCTTGACCTTTTCGAACAGATTCACGCGCTGGCTGGTGGTGCGCAGCTCTTCGGCCAGCAGCCGCAACTGCTCTTCCAGCAGGCGCCGCTCGATCCGCAGCCGGAACAGCGTTTCCAGCGTGGAAAGCCCTTCGTCCAGCCAGTCGGGCGTCGCCCACAAATCGGGGGCCGTGCGGGTGAAGCGGATTTCCCGCAGCGAGCGCACCGCCACGCCGGCGATGTTGCCGGGCTCGACTTCAATGGATTCCACCGACAGCCACGAGAGATAGTCCAGCGGCTCGGAGTACAGCTTGACCCAGTCGGCCAGCGCCCCGCGCGCGGCCTCCTCCTCGGCCTTCTTCTCGGTCACGCGCTGCTCCACCGTGCGGATTTCCATCTGCAGCTGCTGCTTCTTGAGCTGCAGCGTCGGCAGATAGCGCTTGTAGCGCTTCAGGGCGTCTCGCTGCGCCTTCAGCTCGGTCTTGGTGTTCTTGACCTTGCCCATGGCCTGCTCCGCCCTACTCCGCCTTCTCCGGTTTCCCGGCCTTCTCCGTCTTCTCCGCCCCGGCCGCGCTCTTGGGCCAGAACGTCTCGATCAGCTTGGAGGACACGCCGGTCTCCTCGGGCTCGAAGCAGTCGGCCATGATCTGCCAGCCCAGGTCCAGTGCGCCTTCGAGCGGAATGTTGACGGACAGATCCATCATCTCCTTCTCGAAGCGCTCGCCGTAGCGCAGCAGCTTGTTGTCCCACGCGCTCATGCGGAACCCCATGGACTGCTTCTCCAGCGTCTCCTTGTAGGACGCGTAGAGCTGGATCATGGTGGTCATGACGGCGCGGTGGTCCTCGCGGGTCTTGCCGTTGACCTGCTGCTTCAGGCGCGACAGCGATCCGAACGGCTCGATGCGCCCGTTGCGCAGGTAGAACTGGCCTTCGGTGATGTACCCCGTGTTGTCGGGCACCGGATGCGTCACGTCGTCGCCGGGCATCGTCGTCACCGCCAGAATCGTGATGGACCCCGCCCCTTCGAAGTCCACCGCCTTCTCGTAGCGCGAGGCCAGCTGCGAATAGAGGTCGCCCGGATAACCGCGGTTCGACGGAATCTGCTCCATCGTGATCGCGATTTCCTTCAGCGCGTCCGCGAAACTCGTCATGTCCGTCAGCAGCACCAGCACGCGCTTGTTCTGCAGCGCGAACTGCTCCGCCACCGCCAGGGAAATGTCCGGCACCATCTGGCATTCCACCGTCGGGTCGGCCGCCGTGTGAATGAACAGGATCGACCGCGACAGCGCGCCGTTTTCCTCGAGCGTGTCGCGGAACTGCAGGTAGTCGTCGTGCTTCAGGCCCATGCCGCCCAGAATGATGATGTCCACCTCCGCCTGCAGGGCGATGCGCGCCAGCAGCTCGTTGTACGGCTCGCCCGCCGCCGCGAAAATCGGCAGCTTCTGCGACTCCACCAGCGAGTTGAACACGTCAATCATCGGAATGCCCGTGCGGACCATCTTGCGGGGAATGATGCGCTTGGCGGGGTTGACCGACGGCCCGCCGATGGCGATGCGGTTTTCGTCGAGATCCGGCCCGTTGTCGCGCGGCTGCCCCGACCCGTTGAACACCCGGCCCAGCAGCGCGTCCGTGAACGGAATGTCCATCTTGTGCGCCAGAAACCGCACCTGCCCGTCGGTGGAGATGCCGCGGCTGCCCGCGAACACCTGCAGGAACACCTTGTCGTTCTCCAGACGGATCACCTGCGCCAGCGAGACGCCCAGCGTGCCGACCACCTGCGCCAGCTCGCCGTTCATCACGCCTTCGGCGCGGACCGTGATCACGTTGCCGGCGATCTGCTCGATGCGATGATAGACCTTATGCATTTTCCGAAACCTCCGCGAGCATGCCGTCGATGCGCTGCTCCAGCTGCTTGAATTCGTCCGTGTCCATGGCCACGTAGTTCCAGTCCTTCGTCACCGACGTCAGCTGCAGGAACCATTTGCGCGCCGCATCCTTGTCCGGGAAGAACACCTTCGCCATCAGAATCCCGTGGATCTTCGCGAACACGTATTTCTGCCGCTCGGCGTCCGTCGCCCCGTCAATGTCGTGGAAGCTGTTCTGCTGCAGATAGGCCGCATCCAGGAACTCCCCCTTCAGGTACACCACGAAGTCGTCGATGCTCGTGCCCTCTTCGCCGACCACCTTCATCATCTGGTTGACCTCGATGCCCTGCCGCAGCACCCGGCGGGCGTCCGCCACCTGCTGGACATCCACCACCCCCGGATACTTGCTCCAGGAATCCAGCGGATGGATCGCCGGATAGCGCCGCGCGTCCGACCGCTCGCGGTTCAGGCCGTGGAACGCGCCCACCACCTTGAGCGTCGCCTGCGTCACCGGTTCGTCGAAGTTGCCGCCCGCCGGCGACACCGTCCCGCCGATCGTGACGGAGCCCGTCGAGCCGTCCTTGAGCCGCACCACCCCGCCGCGCTCGTAGAACGCCGCGATGACCGATTCGAGATAGGCCGGAAAGGCTTCTTCGCCGGGGATTTCCTCGAGGCGGCCGCTCATTTCGCGCAGCGCCTGCGCCCAGCGACTGGTCGAGTCCGCCAGCAGCAGGACGTTGAGGCCCATCTGCCGGTAGTACTCGCAGATCGTCACCGCCGTGTACACCGACGCCTCGCGCGCGGCCACCGGCATGGAGGACGTGTTGCAGATGATCAGCGTGCGCTCCATCAGGCTCTTGCCCGTGCGCGGATCGGTCAGCTCGGGAAATTCGCGCAGGGTTTCGACCACTTCGCCCGCTCGTTCCCCGCACGCCGCCACCAGTACGATGTCCACGTCCGCGTATTTGCTGGTGATCTGCTGCAGCACCGTCTTGCCCGCGCCGAACGGCCCGGGAATGCAGTACACCCCGCCGCGCGCCACCGGGAAGAACGTGTCGATGATCCGCACCTTCGTCACCAGCGGTTCCTTCGGACGCAGACGCTCGGCGTAGGCTTTGATCGGCACCTTGACCGGCCAGGGCTGGACCATCGTCACCTCGATCTCGTCGCCCTTGTCGTTCTTCAGCTTCGCCACAACCTGGTCCACCGTGTACGAACCCGCCTCGACGGCCTCGGCCACCGTGTACTTGCCCGGCAGGCGGAACGGCACCATCACGCGGTGCTCGAAAATTCCCTCGGGAACGGATCCCAGCGCGTCCCCGGCCGTCACTTCGTCGCCCTTGCGCGCCTTGGGCGTGTAATCCCACTTCTTGTCGCGGTCCAGCGCCTTCAGATAGGTGCCCCGCTGCAGGAAGAACCCGGTCTGCTCCGCCAGCTTGGGCAGCGGGTTCTGCAGGCCGTCGTACACCTGCGCCAGCAGGCCCGGCCCCAGCTCCACCGTCAGCAGATTGCCGGTGAACTCCACCGGATCGCCGACCTTCAGCCCGGACGTGTCTTCGAACACCTGCAGTTCCGCGTTCTCGCCCCGGATGCGGATCACCTCCGCCTTCAACGCGATGTCGCCCGTCTTGGCGAAGCCCACTTCGCCCTGCGTCACCGGCGTGTCAAAGCGCACCGTGGCCAGGTTGCCGTTGATTCCCACGATTGTTCCGACGTTTTCGCTCATCTTCGTCCGCCTTCGTTATTTGAAATCCGCCGCGCCCTTCGACACCGCGTTCTCTTCCAGTTGGGAAACCAGTTCTTCGAGCCGCTTGCGCCCGGCCTCTTCCTCGAATGCCGCCCAGCGCGACGCCAGCATCAGCTTGACCGCAAACGCCAGCACCGCCGGCAGCCCGAAGGCATCCGCCAGCGCCAGCTCCTCCACGAATTTCCAGCGCGCGTGATCCAGCCCCTGCTCGCGCGCCAGCGGATTGGCCTTGGCCAGCGCGTCGGACACTTCCTTGTCGAGCCAGACGGCGTACCCCGGATGGCTCCGCAGGAAGCCCTTGGCCTCCACCCCCCGCTTGGCCGCGCGCGCCCTGGCCGTGGAATTGCGGATCTGCGCATCCGCCGCCGCCCAGGCCTGCGCAAATGCGGAGCTTCCGTCTCCGGCCCGGCCCGCCAGCAGCCCGTCCAGCTCCGCCAGATCGGCGTCGCTCAACACCCCCTGGCACTTGAAGCGGAACTCCTCCGGCGTGAACGGCGGAGGCGCTTCCAGCGACAGCGAAGGCAGCGAGGCAACCAGATAGGTGTAGCCACCCATGGTCCGGACCTATTCCGCCGCCTTCTTGACGATCTCGCCCAGTTCCGGCCGCAGGAAGCTCGCCAGCGACTCGGCAATGGCATCCGCGCTGAAATCGTGGAACACCTGCCCGCCCTTGACCCCCACCCGGAAGCCCTTGAAGATGCCCTTGGCGCTTTCGATCTGGATGCCGGCCGCCAGCTTGTCCTGATATTCCTTGGCAATGTACGCCTTGACCGCCGCCGCATCCTGCTCCCCCAGCATCGCCACGATGCCGCCCTGGTCCCCGCCCCGGCCATAGGCCTCCGCCAGCTTCACCAGCATCTGGCCCATGATCTCCGGCGACAGCGCCTGGTCCAGCTTCTGGCCCACAATGCCGCCGACTACGTCGCCCACCGAGCCCCCGATGCTGATCAGCAGATCCCGCGCCGCCTGCTGCAGCGTCTGCTTCCCGCGCGCCGCGAACGCCTCGGCGTCCCGTTCGGCCTTCGCCACCAGATCCTTCGCCTGCTTCTGCGCATCGGCCGTGATCGCCGCCGCCTTTTTCTTGGCTTCCGCCACCAGCGAATCCGCCGCCTTCTCCCCGGATTCCACCCCCTCCTTGCGGATACGCTCGATCAAGTGTTGCAGTTCTTCAGCCATGGCTTGTCCTTTGCTCCATAGAAGTACGAAAACGCGCCGCCACCATACAGGCCCCCCCCCCGATCCTTCAACCCTAAAAACCCCCTCCCCGCGCCCGCGGCCCGCCACATTCCACGCCGGTAACCTTCGCCGGCCCGGCGGCGACCGCAGGGGGTGAAAAGGAAATCATCAGGAGGCCCGCCCATGAAAACCCGTTCCACCCTCCGACTCGCCGCCATCGCCCTCGCCGTGACCATGGCCATGCCGCTCAGCGCATCGGCCCGTCATCACCGTTCCGAGGATGTCCTCGCCGGGGCCGTGGTCGGCGCCGTCGTCGGCACCTTCATCGCCGCCGCCGCCTCATCCCGCGTCGACGTGGTCCCCGCCTGTCCCGCGCCCGTGTACTGCCCGGAGCCCGTGTACTACCCCGCGCCGGTATATGGCCCCCCGCCCCCGCCGCCCGCCTGGTATCACTATGCCCCGCCGCCGCGGCCGGCGCATCGCCGCCCGCCTTCGCCTTGCGGCTATCCCGGCGTTCCGCCCCCGCCCTCCCCCTTCCATTCCCGGCGCCACCGCTGACCCGCCGGGACGAACGGGTCTATACCCCGACCGAGCTGCGCAGCATCGGCGGGCACACGCTGACGACCACCTCCCGCCGAAGCCCGTCCGCCACCAGCCACACGCCGTCGAAATTCAGGTCATCGGCCCTCACCACGCGCAGCGCGTCGGGTGAGACCGCCGCCCCGGAGGCCAGCTCCGCCAGCCGGTTCGGGGCCGCCATCAGCGCCCCCAGATCCAGCCGGTTGCCCTCCCGGCCCGGAAACAGCGCGAAATACAGGATGTTCATTTCCACCAGCTCGCCGAAAAAATGCGTGCCCAGCGACACGTCGGGCGTCAGGAAGTCGTGCATCATCATGACTTCGCAAATGGCCGTCATGTGGCTGATTTCCGAAAACCGCACCGGCACGCCCAGCGACGCCATGTGGGTGCCCCAGCGCCCGGGCCCGATGGCCAGGGTGCCCACTTCGATCCCCGCCAGCGCCCGGTTCACCATGCCCACGGCCCGCGCCACGCCGTAACGCTCCTGCTCGCCCATCGCGGCATACGCCTCCGGCACCACCAGCACCAGCCAGTCGAGCCGTTCGGCGCGGCTGTGCCCCACCACCGCCCCGCAGCCCTGCACCAGGATATCTTCCGGACGGCATTCCACCGCCGGCACCTGCGGATTGTGCGTGCCCTGCACCTGCAGCGGCCGGCATTGCAGCAGATTGATCAGATAGTCCCTGCCGTCCGGCAGGAAATTCACGGCGAATTCAATATCCACCGGCTTGCCGTACACCCGTTCCAGGGTCTGGAGCATCTGCTGGAAGTCCGCCACGAATCCGGTCTGCGTCAGCAGGCCGTCAAAGGTCAGAAAGCGCCCGCCTTCCGGCGTCTCGGTCGTAAAGAGGTCCTCGGGCACGCCCCGGGCCGAGGACAGCAGATCCGCGCACTCCCCGGCCGCCAGCCCCCCGGCATCCAGGTCCACGTAATCCATGCGGCGCTGGGTGTGGCGGACGATCTCATCCAGGCTGCCTTCCGGCCGGCGCATCGGCGCATTCAGCGCCACCACCCGCGTGTAATCGTCATCCACCCGGTCCACCGCCCGCGTGCCCAGTCCGAACACCAGCCGCAGCACCCCCGCCCGCGGGTCGATCTCCGGGCCCCAGACGAAGGGATTGTACGAGAATCCCACGCCGGCCAGGTGCGGATAAAACGCCCGCCCCTGCAGTTCGCCCGTCACCCGCATCACCAGCAGCGCCATCTGTTCGTCGCGCTTCAGCAGCCCGTGGCGTTCGCGGTACGAAAGCGCCTCGCGGCTCATGCTGCTGGCATAGACCGTGCGGATCGCGTCCAGGAACGACCGGAGGCGTTCCTCCAGGCTGCCCTGGTTCGCGCAGAACACGCTCTCGTACTTGCCCGCAAACGAATTGCCGTAGGCATCCTCCAGCAGCGAACTGGACCGCACAATCACCGGATACTGGCCGAAGTAGTCCAGCATCTTCTCGAACAGCCCGATCTCGTAGTTCGAGAAGCGGCCCGTCAGGATGCGCTCCTGCGCCTCGTCCACGCCGTCGAGAAACGTATCGGGCGAGTGCTGTTTCTCGCGGATTTCCCACAGTCCGTTCCGCACCAGAAAACTGTAGAAAATGTCCGAGCCGATGTAGAACGAGTCGTGCGCCTCCAGCTTCGCCCCCAGTTCGGGGCGCTCGCGCTCGGCGATCCGTCTCGCCAGCAGCATGCCCACCGCCTTGCCGCCGATCAGCCCCGTGCCGAACATCCGCCAGCGCACCTCCAGCACGTCTTCCAGGGTCAGGTACCGGTCCACCAGCGGCAGAATGGATTCGTCGCGCGTGACCAGCATCCCGATCAGCTGCCGCTTCAAGGCGTCCGCCTCCGCCCCGCCCCCCCCCGTACGCAGGCATTCCTCCGCCTGCCGGACCACGTCGTCGCCGTAGGTCTCGATCCGCGCGGACTGCGGCGGCACCCGCCCCAGCACCTGCGTCAGCCGCGCGCTCGACCGCACCGCCGCAAACGTCTCCGTCCCGTCCCACTCCAGCATCAGGTGGATCGTCGGCGAATGCCGGAACTGCGTTTTGATCGGCAGCACATACAGCCGGCCGCCGTAGCCGTACACCTCCAGAAACAGCTGCGTGGTCGCGCGCACCGGCTCGACCGCGTGACGCGAATGCCGCCCCCGCAGCAGCCCGAAGTAGGCCACCGTCTCCAGCCGGTACAGATACGGGCACGTCAGCATGAAAAAATTGCCCAGCATCGCGTCCGAACACCAGTTCGTCGCCAGGTCCGACAGGCAGTCGAACAGGTAGTACGCCCCCAGGCCGTGCGCTCCGACCACCTCGTGGATCCGGTGCAGGAACACCTCGAACCCGGCTTCCGGCTCCAGGCGGACTTCGTCGCAGAACCCCTCCGGCAGCAGCCGCTCGTGCCGCGCGAAGCGGAAATACACCAGTTTCCGGCCGTCCCGCTTCGCCGCCGCCGCATACGGCTCCGCCAGCTTCCGGTACTGCCCGACATCGTCCACGTTCCAGACGATGTTGTCCCCCGCCAGAATGCCGCACAGCGCGGCATCCAGCTGCGGCAGCCCCGTGGTATCCATCGGTATGTTGTTTTTGGGCATGGCGGAGGAGACCGGGGGTTCAGGGTTCAGGGTTCTGAGTTGAGACGGCGCGGCTTCCGGATGCCGTATCGCACGGCCTTTTCCTGTACGCCAAAGCCGATGGATTTGCGAGGCGGATCCGGCTGCGGCGGCGGATCGATGATCTCCATGAACCGGCGCAGAATGTCCACGATGGCCGAATCGTGGGAATCCAGCCTCGCCTTCACTTCTCGCTCCAGCACCGCCAGCTTGTGTCCCAGCGCCGCCGTGTCCGTCAACACCGCCCGCATCCGCACAAACGCCCGGACGACAAATACGCTCATCTGTACCGCCCGCGGACTGTTCAATACCGTCGCCGCCATGATCGCCCCGTGCTCAGTGAACGCATAAGGTCGTTTACGCCGACCGCCATGCGTCGATGTGGTCACAATTTGTGACCGCATATGCGCTGAACTTGAAGTCACAAATTGTGACTTCAAGTGTGTAATTTCCTTCGCCACAAGCTGAAACATGAAATCCGCCGGGAACCGCTCGGCATTCCGTTTCACCGCCTGGTTCAATACTTTGGTGGCCACTCCATAGAGCGCCGCCAAGTCCGAATCCAGCATGACATGTTGTCCGCGAACCAGGATGATTTGCGGTCGAATGGCCATTGCATCGTATTTCACGGGCGTCTTGGACCCACTCATCCATCCACCTTCACCCTTTCGCCAGATGCTGTCCGCCGTCCACATACAGGATCTGCCCCGTGATGGCGTCGGATTCGCACAGAAAGGCCACGGCCCGCGCCACGTCCTCCTCGGTGGGCCGCCGCCCCAGCGGCAGGTCGCCGGCGGCTTCCCGCACGCCTTCGGGAACCCGCACCGGCCCCGGCGCCACCCCGTTCACCCGCGTCCGCGGCGCCCACTCCCGCGCCAGGCGCGCCACCGACTCCGCCAGTTCCCGCTTGGTCGCCGCATACTGCGCAAACGCTCCGCCGTCCGCCCGGGCAATCCGGCAATCCAGCAGATGCACCACGCAGCCCCCCCCCGCCTGCGCCGCCACCATCCGCGCCAGCGCCAGCGGCGCATCCGTGTTCACGGCCCGCAGCTCCGCCGCGTCCGCCTCGCCGTCGCGCCCGAAAAGCGATGCGTTGTTCACCAGGATATCCACCCGCCCCATCCACTCGGCCGCCTCGCGGAACACCCACTCGCAGCCCTGCGCGGACGACAGATCCCCCCGCACGGAAAACACCCCCTGCCCCAGGGTGCGGTTCATGCCGATGGCCTCCTTTTCCGAGCGCCGGTAATGCACCACCACGCTCGCCCCCCGCGCCGCCAGCTCGCGGCAGATCGCCCCCCCGATGCGCCGTGCCCCGCCCGTCACCAGCGCCACCCGTCCCCGCAAGCTGCCGTCCGCGCCCATGGCTCCGCCGCCGGGTCAGGCCGGCTTCCGCTTGTCAATCACCCGCACCGCCTTGCCCTCCGAACGCGGCGTGCTGCCCGGCTCCACCAGCCGCACCTTGGCATGCACCCCCAGCGACGTCTCCAGCTTGCGCCCGATCTGGTCTTTCATCGCCTGCTGCTTCGTCATTTCGTCGAAAAACAGGTTTTCGGTCACCTCCACCAGCACCTCCAGCACGTCCAGCGCCCCCTCCCGGCTCACCACGATCTGGTAATGCGGCGCCACCCCCTCGATGGACAGCAGCGCCTCTTCGATCTGCTGCGGATACACGTTCACGCCCCGGATGATCAGCATGTCGTCGCTGCGGGCCGACACCTTGCTCATGCGCCGCCCCGTGCGTCCGCAGGCGCAGTCGCCCGGCAGGAACGTGCACAGGTCCCGCGTCCGGTAGCGGATCACCGGAATCCCCTGCTTGGTCAGCGTCGTCAGCACCAGCTCGCCCCCCGCCCCATGCGGATCGGCCGCCGCTTCCCCCGTGGCCGGATCAATCAGCTCCGGCAGAAAATGATCTTCCGCGATGTGCATGCCGCGCTGCTCGACGCACTCGCACGCCACGCCCGGCCCCAGCACTTCGCTCAGCCCGTAGTTGTCCGTCGCAAACACCCCCAGGCCCTTTTCCAGCGCCTGCCGCATGCCCTCCGTCCAGGCTTCGCCGCCGAACAGCCCCAGCCGCAGCCGCAGCTCCTTCCGGATTCCCGTTTTTTCGATCAGCTCGGCCAGGTAC